>Ga0207667_10003474_pt1 | contig 19448 bp, 19 predicted proteins | sample KBSCornC52_FD_184301 | JGI IMG/M metagenome (GOLD analysis project Ga0207667, IMG submission 184301) | Corn rhizosphere microbial communities from Kellogg Biological Station, Michigan, USA - KBS Corn C5-2 (SPAdes) (version 2) | ecosystem: Host-associated > Plants > Roots > Rhizosphere > Soil ...
TCTTAATCAAGAGGGAAAGACACCGTGAGCGCCGCAAACATCAAACAAGTATTCGTCACGGGCGCGACCGGCTACACAGGCCGCGCCCTGATCAATGTGCTTTTACAACGCGGTCATCGAGTCCGCGCACTCGCACGTGCGGCTTCTGCAAAGCGTGTGCCTCAAGGCGCTGAGGTCGTCATCGGCAATGCGCTCGACAGCGAATCGTTCGCTGCCAAGATCGAGAGTGGCGATACTCTGGTGCATCTCATCGGCACGCCACATCCCAGTCCGGCCAAAGCGTCGGAGTTCGTTCGCGTGGATCTCGCTTCGATTCATGCTGCGGTCCAAGCCGCTGCACGAGCACGCTGCGCACATCTTGTCTATGTGAGCGTGGCGCAGCCGGCGCCTGTCATGCACGCATATCTCGAAGTGCGTAAACAAGGCGAAGAGGCTATCGCGCGCGCCGGCCTCACAGCGACGGTGTTACGGCCTTGGTATGTCTTGGGTCCTGGCCATCGTTGGCCGCTGCTGCTGGTGCCGTTCTACGCGCTCGGCAAAAAGGTGCCGGCGTTTCGCGAGAGCTGCATGCGATTGGATTTGATTTCACTCGACGCGTTCGTGCACGCCATGGTGTGGTCCGTGGAGAATCCACCCGCGCTTCAACAACAAGTGCGTGTCATGGATGTGCCCGCGATGAAAGCGTTACACGCAGTGAATGCGGCGGGAGTGCCATCCCCGCATCCCCGCGGTTAGCACGCGGGGCGCAGGTTCTCGTCCATGAGTAGGCGGGTGAGACCGGGCTGTCCGGCGCTGGCACCGTCCTTGGTTGCGAACCCTGAACGAGCCCTGATCCATTCCCTGGTGCGCATTGTGTTCAGTCGCGGTAACTACGTAGTGAGCGTAGTCACATTTCCGACGACCTGCATTCAAGTTTCGCGAGGGATTGTCGAACGGCTTCGCATTACGAGTGCTTATGTCCAAACAAACACCGACGATGCGGTTACGCCGTGATCGGCTTTCTGCCGCTTTAGGTATTGACCGCGGTGCGTTGCACGAGGCGTCTGAATTCCTCGGAAATCGTAGGTTCGAGAATTTTGCGGCGCTCTTCGAGCGGCAACTCGTTCCAACACACTTTTCCCACTAATTCGTGCCGCATTGCGGATTCTTTGACCCGCTTGATCACGCCGTCATTCGCAGACCACTTATCGAGCAAGCGATCAGTGCGAGCATGCGAAAGAAGATCGACGATAGCTGCACATACCGTAGTGTTCTTAGTCAGTCCACCATGTCCTTCTTGCACGTAAAGCGTGTTCGCGCCCGGCCATTGTGCGAGCGTCATCGGTACGGTGCCGTCACCGTCGCTGCCGAAGACATATTCGAATTCCGTGCTTTTCAATGCATGCGTGACGGTAGGTTGTCCAACACCCACGATCGAAAAACAACGCCCATCGGCCGCTGCAAAAGCTTGTCGCGTTTTATTCGCCTCGTCCAAAAGCTCGAGTCTGGGTGCGAGCGCATCTTCAGGCCACGCGCGGATGTCGAAGTAGTCGAACGTTTCGTCAGGACACTGCGGTAACAGTTGATACAGGCCGGGCAACGTGCTGAACACGACGCGTGCAAGGTCTTCCGCGGAATGCCGGCGATCCAATGTGGCGAGTTTGCGGACCGTCGGATAGACAGCGCGAAACGCTTGCACCGGTGCAAACGAACCGCGGTTGGGTGCGCCGAGTTGGATGACCGAACGGACTTTCTTGCGCGGCGCATGCGTCAACGCAGCGCGAGCAACAAGTCCGCCCATGCTGTGCGCCACGATCATCACATGCCTCGCAGCGTCGTGAGCTATGCGGTCCGCGAGCTCTCTTCCCGAACGCACGATGCTTTGTCGCCAATCGTATGGATGCAGTTTTGGCGTGAAGCCAGCGGCCCGCAGCGTAAGCCATAGTTTTAGGTATCCGCTCAAGATCACGCCGCTGACGCTCCATTTGCGCGCGGACGGCAACGCCAACGTGATGAGTTCGCCGCGTTCGACCGCTGCAGGACTCAACCATACCGTCGGGCAGTGTGCGTCGTCGCGAGCTGCGAGCTTCGAGCCCATAATTCCCGGCAGCACATAGACAGTTCCTTTGGAACGAGATTTGCGCGCCAACGCTGCTTTTGCGAGCGCTCGAAGCTCGAGATATTCGTCCCCACCGAAATAGGCGGCGAGGATGCGTTCATGCTTTCCGGAACTGAGCAGCGCCAGCGTTTCCGTTTCCGAAAGCAGCGCCGGATCGCACCCGCTTTGCGTGCCTTTGACGATTCGAGCCACGCTTACTCTGCCTTGCGAACGTTCACTGTCACTGTGAGCGTGCCCGCCTTGGCGAGCTTGAGCGTGAACGGAAACGTCTCGCCGACCTGTAACGGCTTGCTCAAGCCGATCAGCATGAAGTGCTTGCCGGCGGGTTCGAAATGCACAGCGCTTCCGCGCGGTATCGCCACAGCAGTCAGCGGATGCATGCTCATGACACCTTCCGACATGCGTGATTCGTGCATTTCTACTTTCGTAGCGATCGGAGTGGAAGCGCCCACGAGTTGATCGTCTTCATGCGACTGCAACGTCAAATACACCACGCCCATGGTCATGCCAGGTGGTGTGGCGCGTGCCCAAGCTTGTGTGGCTTCGGCATGCGGCTCCGCCTGCGCGGCAGCCGTCGATATCAGTAGAACAAGTGCAATGAAGAGTGACCGCATGGCTTTCTGAGAGGGACCTATTTGTGAGATTCGAGCTCGTTGCGAATGACCGAGCAAACAGCGTCAATCGCCGCTGTGCGCGTTGTGCTCTTACGCCACACGGCGCCGACAGAGCGGTGAGGTGTGGGTTTGGTAAAGGGTTTGATGGCGAGTCCAGCTGTGTGCGCGAAAGGTCCGCTTGCGGCGAGTTTGGGAAGCAACGTCATCCCGAGCCCTGCAGCAACCATCTGGCGCAATGTTTCCAGGCTCGTCGCGCGATAGTCTTGACTTTCCCGAACGTCGATGCGGCTGCAGACTTCGAGCGCCTGCTCGCGCAAACAATGACCATCTTCCAGCAGCAGTAACGACTCTCCTGCCAGTTCACCCAACTTCACGCTGCTCTTCTGCGCAAGTGCATGGTCGCGCGGCACGGCCGCCATGAAGTCTTCGCTATAAAGTTCCTGCGCTTGCAATCCGTCCAGATCGACAGGCAGCGCCAGAATGCCCAACTCGATTTCACCGTTGCGCAGTTTCTCGAGGAGCTGCTCGGTGCGGTATTCATAAAGCATGAGCTGCAAGCGCGGCAGTTGCTTGTGGAGTTTGCGTGCCACGAGCGGCAGCAAATAAGGGCCGATCGTAGGGATCAACGCGACACGCAGTTTGCCCGCAAGCGGATCGCGATTGTCGCGCGCTATCGAAATGAGCTCGTCCGTTTCCTGCAGCACGCGCCGTGCGTGACTCACGAGTCGCGTACCGATGTCCGTGAGCGCGACGCGACGCGGTTGGCGCTCGATCAGCTCCACGCCCAAATAAGACTCGAGCTTTTTTATTTGCGCCGACAGCGTCGGCTGGCTCACGTGACAGAGCTCGGCAGCTTTACCAAAGTGCTTGGTATCGGCCACGGCGACGAGATAACGGAGATCGCGCAGGTTCATGTGAGAAAAGTCGTTAGCAGTTAGGGGTTAGGAGTTAGTCAGAGTGCTACGTCCTTCTTGCCAAAGCCCAATAGCCAATACCCCAACTCCCAAATAGATATTCCCTATCGCTGCCATCATATCAATCGATTGGTGTTGCGGAAGTCCCCTCTTCATGATGGCCCTCACAGGTTCATCGCCGCCGGCGTTTCTCCCTATCCCATCCCCCCGCGGGCGGCGGTGAACCGATCCAATTTCGATGTCGAGGAGGTGTTTATGCTCAGTATTGGACAACAGTTTCCGCAATTCTCGTTGACGGGTGTGGTGTCGAACGACGTGAATTCGGCCTTTCAATCGTTCGATCAAACGAGTTTTACGGGTAAGTGGCGCGTCGTGTTCTTTTGGCCGAAGGATTTCACTTTCGTGTGTCCGACGGAAATCGCTGCATTCGGCAAGTTGAACCGCGAGTTCACGGACCGCGACGCGCAAGTGTTGGGCGTGAGCATCGACTCCGAGTTCGTCCACCTCGCGTGGCGCAAAGAGAAAGAGGAACTGCGCGACCTGCCGTTCCCCATGCTTTCCGACATCAAGCGCGAGCTGTCGACGAAACTCGGCATTCTCGATCCTGAAGCCGGAGTGTCGCAGCGCGCGACATTCATCGTCGATCCGCAAGGCGTCATCCGTTTCGTATATGTCACCGATCTCAATGTCGGTCGCAGCCCCGAAGAAGTGTTGCGCGTTCTCGATGCACTACAGACGGACGAACTGTGTCCGTGCAATTGGAAGAAGGGTGAAGACACGCTGAAGGCGGCGTAAGTGGGCTTTGGGCGTTGGACATTGGGTGTTGGCCAGAACAAGCCAACATTTCAGACCAACGCCCAACTTGCCAATAACCCAATAACCCGGAGGTAACGATGTCCTTAGATACTCTGCGCGATCTCATTCCCGACTACGCGCGCGATTTGCGATTGAATATTTCTAGCGTGCTGACCCCGCAAGGCGCGCCCGGGTTGAATGAAAGACAAATCGCGTCGGTCGCACTTGCAACGGCAATCGCCTCGCGGAATGCCGAGCTCACACGCACCATCGAAACCTGGGCTCGTCCTCAGCTCGACGATGCTGCGATCAACGGTGCCCGCGCTGCTGCGGCGGTGATGGGTATGAACAATATTTACTATCGCTTTCTGCATCTGGTTGAAGACAAGGAATATCAAACGCTGCCGGCGCGTTTGCGTATGAACATCATCGGCAACCCCGGCATCGACAAGCTCGATTTCGAGTTGTATTCGCTGGCGGTGTCTGCGGTGAACGGCTGTGGAATGTGCGTGACAGCGCATGAGCGCAAACTGCGCGAAGGCGGCGTGAGCCGCGAAGCAATTCAAAGCGCCGTGCGCATCGCTGCCGTCATTCATGGTGTCGCTGCGGTTTTGGAATACGCAGAAAGCGCTGCTGCGTAACACCGGAGTCGAAGGCTGCTTCGATGGCGCGGGTAAGGCGATCTGCCTATACTGCGGCGCATGTCGTCACGCGTGATCAGATTGTCCGCCGGCGTGGTCGTGGTCCGAAATACGACCGCGAGTTGGCGATATCTGCTGCTTCGTGCCTACAACCATTGGGACTTTCCCAAAGGCATGGTCGAATCCGGTGAGCAGCCATTGGCCGCAGCGATTCGCGAAGTGCAGGAAGAGAGCCATATCGCCGATCTCGAATTCGCGTGGGGCCAGGATTACATCGAAACGGCGCCTTACAGCCGCGGCAAAGTCGCGCGTTACTATCTCGCGCAAACAAAGACCGAAAGCGTCACGTTGCCCGTCATCGCCGAGCTCGGTCGAGCCGAGCACAACGAATATCGTTGGGTCGATTACAAGACCGCGCACCAACTCGTTTCCGCCCGAGTGGCGCCCATTGTCGATTGGGCCGCGCAGCGATTGACGGAGCCGGAACAGGAATGAAGCAAGCTACCGTTCGGTGGCTGCGCTGTTGGCTCTCTAGTCCCTGAAATTCGTGAACTGCAACGGCAGATCGAGCTTCGCGTTGCGCGCGAGTGCGATCACAGTTTGCAAATCATCTTTGCTCTTGCCCGTGACTCGCACTTGTTTGTCTTGGATCGCCGCTTGTACCTTGAGCTTGGAATCTTTGATCAGGCGCTGAATTTTCTTGCCCAGCTCAGCGTCGATGCCTTGCCGCAGTGTGACCGTTTGTTTTGCGGTTTGGCCCGTGATGACCGGATCATCGATCTTCATGCAGAGCACGTCGACCCCGCGCTTCGCCAAACGCAATTGCAAAATATCCATCATCTGCTTGAGTTGAAAATCGACTTTCGCGGTCAGCATGATGACGGCTTCGTTCAATTCGAACTTGGCATTCGTGCCTTTGAAGTCGAAGCGCGTACCGACCTCGCGATTGGCTTGGTCCACCGCATTGGCGACTTCGTGCAAGTTGATTTCGGAGATGATGTCGAAGGAGGGCATGAGGAGTGAGAGTCCGCGGCAAGAGGAGAGGTTAGTGTGACGGTAAGGTTATAGAAGACTCATACGATAAAACATCTTTAATGCCGACATTGGTCTGCGGTCTGCAGCCAGAAGAAAGAATGCGTCGATAGTCGACCGCCGCACCCCGCTCATCCTGAGCCTGTCGAAGGACCCATCCACTCCTGCGTCGTCTGTCTCACCGCATATCTAAAGTTTCGAGTCGATTCGCGACGGCCTTCGCTGGTATTGAGCATTTGCTCTATGAGCGCGCGAAATTCCGCCTCTGTTTGACGATAGCGCTCGCCGGAAGCAGGGCCGTTGAAGCCTGTGTGGATCTTGCGGACCACGCCTTGGCGATCGATGAAGAGTGTCGTTGGAAATGCGTAGATGCGATCGAGCGAGGGGAGCGCTGCGCTTGCGGCTTCGAGATCCGCGGGACCCGCGAGCAGCGTCAGGTAACCGATGCCGTATTCCTTGCGAAATCGCGTCAGGGCTTCGGCGGCTTTGTCGAACGCCTGCGCGCGTTCGAACATGAGGGCGATGACTTCGAGTCCGCGGCCGCGATACTGCTCATACAGGGAGGCCAACGCAGCGGCCTCGTCATGGCTGCTCGAAGACCAAGTACTTGCAACCGTGACGAGCACCACTTTACCTTGGAAGCGCATGTCCGCTAGCGATACTGGAACGCGATCCAAACCGGGAAAGGTGAAATTGAAAATGCCGTTTCCAGTGAGTTTTGGGATGGAAGCGTTACTGTCGAGGTCGGCGTTTGCATCGCGCCGCGCTTGCCAGCGGCTGTGCTCGTTGCCGTTCCAATACTCACCTGCGATGTTGCCGCCATCGATGCGCGCTTTGTATAAACGTGCACGGCCGCCCGTGAACGACGAGAGAAGAAAATCATCGCCCGAGACTTGGCCCGCGAGATACCCGTGATCACCAGCGGCCGTGATGAACGTTCCCGTCACCTGATCGTGCGATTGTTGGAACTCCGCGATTGCTTGTGTTGCCGCGCCATTGTCGTTCACGAAACTCACGTCCCATCGTCCGGCGACGTCGGCGTTGTCTGTAGCGGCGGTCGAGAAAAAACGATAGCCCGCGCCCTGTTTTGCCGAGAACGCCAAGCGTTGCTCGCCGGCAGCGGTCGCCAACGAAACATTGCCTTGCCACTCGCCGCGATGGATGTCGGCTGTCAACGTGCTCGGGAATCCCGGAAAACGAGCATGCAACGTCCCGTGTGTGACATCGATGTCGGAAACGCGCGTGCGCTGCTCGCCATTGATGATGTAGAGCACGTAACGACCGGCTTCTTTAGTAAGATCGAATAGAAACGGCAGATCGCCACCCGGCGTAGCCAGCACGCCTCGATAGCTGCCCAGACGAGGTGAGTTATAAAAATAGCCGCAAGCTGCAACAGCAGCGACGACGAGAAGCGCGCTCACGCTCCTGATGAATGCGCGCATGACTACACCCCCTATTCGTGTGGCACCCATAGGATGGCGAGTCCTTGGACGCTGATATCCGACTTACGTGGTTTGACCGTAATCTTATCAAGTCGGATTGCCGCCGGGTCGAGTTCGCCTTGCACCCGTGCAATTTCTTGTTGTAATTCGGCTTCCAGCGTTTCCAGCTGCTTCTGTAAAGCGGCGCGGTCCGCGTCTGCACTGGCCACGTCCGAGCTTTCGTTGGATATTCGTCCGGCGCTGCGAATGGCGCTGCCGGCGCGCGAGAGTGTCGTCGAGCTCAACGCCTTGCGTCCCAAGAATGCGCCGAGCAACGTCGTTCCCACGGAAATGACCGTTTGAATTTTCTGCTGCGAGAGCTGCGATCGTTGGCGTTCGGCCGCTTGTTCTGCGCGTTGCATACGCTGCGTGAGCGCGTCCACTCGCGGCGCATATTTCTTGCGGAGCTGCTCGACCGCGTTGTCTCGTCGTTCGCGCAGCCCTTGGGCCAATTGGCTGCGGAATTCGCTCTCGCTCATCCCGGGCTTGGATGCGCACTTCAGAGCACTACATTGCAAGATCTCCAACGCACCATGCTCATACACGAAGCCGCTCAATTGTTTAGTCCAAGCGGCGTAGTTGGCTGCATTGAGCAGTGGCGCGGGCAGTTCCGCGAAGGTTGCTCCTGCGGCAGGTGTACGGTCCAAGCGTTGTTGTAAGTCCGCGCTCGCTTGCTCGGGCCATTCCGGTGCCGAGCCGTCTTCCGCCAATGCCGCGACATAACTCAATGATTGCCAGGTGTCGGTGTTGGAAGCGGCATCGATGAAATGCAGCTTCACCGTTCCGAGTACGTACGGACTGTAGGTGACTGCGCTCGACTGCGTCGGGCGCAGGTATTGCTCTGCAATGCCCGCTGGGACCATGGGTTTCGAGGACGTCGAACTCGTCGTGCTGCGCGGCGCGGTCGGTGTAACCGGCGCCGCCGTTGCGGTGCTCGGTCGCCCTTGCATCAAACGGCTGATTTCCTGCAGCGTGAGCGGACCTTTCAAATATGAAAGCGCCCAGCGACTGCGCAAAAGCACGGGCTCGTTCTCGTGGACGTTACGCATCAAAAACACGCGATTGGTCAGTGCACCGAGCAGCGTGTCGAGTTGCGACTTGTCGATTCCGCCGGCACCGGAACTCAACAGACCTTCGATGACACGTGCCTTGTCGCGCTCGGTTTGCAGACGGCCGATGAACCAAGTGCCTGCATTGCCCAAGCCTTTGTAATCGATGTCGACAGGATTTTGTGTGGCGAGCACAACGCCCACACCAAAGGCGCGCGCTTGCTTCATCAAGGTCAGCAGCGGCAGTTTGGAGGGCGGTAGTGCGCTCGGCGGGAAATAGCCGAAAATCTCGTCCATGTAGAGAATGGCACGCAAGCTCGACGTGCCCGATTGGCGCCGCATCCAGCTCACCATCTCATTGAACAACAACGTCACGACGAACATACGTTCCGCATCGTTGAGATGCGCAATGCTCACGATGGTCAGTCTGGGTTTGCCCTCGGCCGTGAAGAGCAGGCTTTGCATGTCGAGCGGCTCGCCACTGAGCCACGTCGAAAATCCAGGCGCGGCCAACAAATTGTTGAGCGCCATGGCCAGTCCCAAGCGCTCCTTGGCCGGATAGAACGTTTCGAGGTCGAATACGCCCATCTTGTCGAACGCAGGTTTTTGGACGGCTTGAATGAGGCCGGCAAGATCGAACGTCTGGCCATCCCGCCAGGCGCGATCGAGAATGCTCGATAACAAAATATGTTCACGGCCGCTCGCCGGGTCCGAATGGATGCCCGCGAGGCCCAGCAATCCCGAAACAGTGGCAGCGATGCGGTCTTTGAATGCGCCGGCATCGTTGAGAAGCGAACTATCGGGTGGCCCGAAGGATCGCAACACGGCCAAGGGTCGACCCGCAGTACTTCCGGGCGTGTAGATGTTTGCATCCACCGCATTGACGAAGCGCGCAATGCGCTCGCCGTCTTGCTGCCAATCGGCAAGCCCCTTGCGCCATGTATCGGCGGTTGCGGCTGCATACGCTTCGGGCGTTTGGTTCTTACGGGCCGCCTCGCCTTGATCGATCCACGGCAGAAAATCGGCGGGCTGCAATTTGGGAAACGTGAGCAGCAGATCGCCAAGGTCCCCCTTCGGGTCGATGACGAGCGCCGGTATGCCGTCGATCGCCGCCTCCTCGAGGAGCGCTAGGCATAGACCGGTCTTGCCGCTGCCCGTCATGCCGACGCACACCGCGTGTGTGGTGAGGTCGCGCGAGTCATAGAGCACCAAGGAGGCGGTGTCCTTTTGACTTGCCGGGTCCACCGCGCGGCCCAGGTAAAAACTACCTAGCTTTTCGTACTCGGGAGTGGGCATATAACCTCATTGTTACCGCGAGGATGTCGCTGTCACGGTAGCATCCCCGATCCGGTACGGGCAGCTTCTAACTATACGCATGTCCATCACGCTCGATCAGATCACCAAGCGCTACCAAGGCACACCCGTCGTCAACGACGTCTCCCTGGATGTGGGTGACGGTGAGTTCTTCGTGCTGCTCGGTCCCAGCGGCAGCGGCAAGAGCACGCTGCTGCGCGCCATTGCGGGCCTGACTGGCGTGGATCATGGACGAATCTCGCTGCATGGGCGTGATGTAACGCATCTGTCGCCGCGAGAACGCGAAGTGGGTTTCGTGTTTCAAAATTACGCACTCTTCCGTCATATGACGGTGGCGGACAACATCGAGTTTGCGTTGCGCGTGCGCCGCATGAAAGCCGCGGAACGCAGAACACGCCGTCAAGAGTTGCTGCGCCTTGTCGCGCTCGAAGGTATGGACAACCGCTTACCGACGCAGTTATCGGGCGGCCAACAGCAGCGAGTCGCGGTGGCACGTGCGCTGGCCTATAAGCCTAGCGTGCTGCTCTTGGACGAACCCTTCGGCGCGCTCGACGCCAAGATTCGCGAAGAACTCAGACGCACCATTCGCGAGGTGCAGCGCGAACTCAAGATCTCGACCATCCTAGTTACGCACGACCAAGAGGAAGCGTTCGGTCTTGCCGATCGCATCGGCGTCATGAATCTGGGGCGGCTGCTCGAAGTCGGTCGGCCCGAAGAACTCTACGCGCGACCCGCCACGCGCTTCGTCGCAACCTTTCTTGGTGCTGCCAACTTACTGTTGGCGCGACAGACGGTCGATGGTATCCGCGTGGGGACGACGCCGATCAGTGCGCGTTTGGCGGAGCGCGTCGAATCGAATCGCGAGACCGAAGTGGTGGCGGTGTTGCGTCCGGAAGAAATCGAACTCGCCGCCAATCGCGATCACCTGAGCTCTGCATACATCGGCCAGGCCGTTGTAGAGAGCAAAGTATTCACGGGTGCGCTGGAGCGCATTCGCTTGCGCATGCTCGCGACCTCCGACGTCGATCAAGCGCCGCAGATTAATCCTGCGGGTGAGACTGCAACGCTCGAAGTGACGCGCACGCAATATGAACAGCGCACGTTCCCTGTGCTCGCTGGCCAAGCGGTGGTGATCGGCGTACGGCGCATTCACGTGTTGCCGACACCGCTTTCGAGCTTCGCTGTGTACGGTGCCACCAACGAACGTGCAGCGGCGCTTGCACAACATCCGCTGCTCGAAGAACTGGCGACGCGCATGAAAACGCGCGTATTTACCTGTCCTGATCTTGGCGATGTCGCAGCGAAAGTTAAGCCGGTGGGTGCCAACCAGAACTTTGCCGGTGTCGCGGTCGTCGCGAACGGACCACAGCTATCACAAGATTTAGATTCGCTGCTCGAGCGCGGCGCTACTGAATTTCTGGTACTGCCCGAACACGCGCCGCCGCCGCAACGCGTGCTCATCCATTGGAGCGGTGAAGAAGCGCGTCGCGCCACGCTGGCCGTAGCTGCGAGTTTGTTGCGACACGTCGCGGCTGAAGCCGTGTATGTGGGCATTCTGCCCGGGGCTACGCCGGAGCGTCAGCGTCCCAGCGGCGTGCGCGATTTGCTCGATGCCCGCTCCGAAGCGCAGGCGGTTCACGGATTGGAGATGCGTACCGAATTGCGGTTCGGCGACGTGGCGCAAGAGTTGACTCGTCAGCTCGAAGAGAACGCAGAACAAATGTTGATTCTCGGTTTCAATGACCCGGCACAGCTCAAGCACGAGTTTGCGCCGTTGTTGTCTGCACACCCGGGGTGGCCGTTGTTGTTGGTCTATCGCCCACGCGAAACAGTCGCTGCACAGCGGAGACTCGCGTGATGCAGAACGGTTGGCGGTTGCTCTGCGCGAGTGTGTGCGCGTGCTTGCTGGCAGCGTGTGGCCATTCCAGCTCGCCGAGCGGCGCGGAGCCGCATACGGTGCAGCTATTGAATGTGAGCTACGATCCGACGCGCGAGCTCTATCGCGATGTGAATGAACACTTCTCCGCCGAGTGGCGCGCTCGCACGGGTCAGATCGTCAATATCAAACAATCGCATGGCGGTTCCGGCAGCCAAGCACGAGCAGTCATCGACGGACTGGCAGCGGATGTGGTGACGTTGGCGCTTGCTTATGACATCGATGCCATTCAGCAACGCGGCAAGAAGTTGGGTGCGGATTGGCAAACTCGCTTGCCCAACAACAGTACGCCATACACTTCGATCATCGTGTTCCTCGTGCGCCACGGGAATCCGAAGAACATCCACGATTGGGGCGATCTCACGCGTCCCGGCGTGCAGGTCGTAACGCCGAATCCGAAGACTTCAGGCGGCGCCCGTTGGAATTATCTGGCCGCATGGGGTTACAAGCTGCACGAGCAACTTGGCGAGGATTTCCTGCGACAAGATGATCCGTCGGTTGCAAGTCGTGTTGCCGCCGCGGACAAAGCGGCAGAGCAGTTCGTGTCGGATTTGTACAAACATGTGCCCGTGCTCGACCGTGGCGCGCGTGCTTCGACCAATACATTCGTCCAGCGCGGCATCGGCGATGTGCTGATCGCATGGGAGGACGAAGCATTGCTGTCTGTGGACGAGTTAGGTCCGGGCGAAGTGGAAGTCGTGGTGCCACCGACGACGATCGTTGCGGAACCGCCGGTTGCCATCGTCGATACCGTGGTCGATCACAAAGGCACGCGCAAAGTCGCCGAAGCCTATCTGCAATATCTGTACACGCCCGAAGGCCAAGAGATTGCCGCGAAACATTATTATCGGCCGCGCGATCCGGCCGTGTTGGCGCGTCATCGGAACGTGTTTCGCGATACCGAACTCTTTACCATCGATCAAGTGTTCGGCGGTTGGCAACGCGCACAGAGCGTGCACTTCGCCGACGGCGGCGTCTTCGACCGTATCTACACGGGTGGACCGCGATGACTGGGTTGCGCCAACCGAGCGTGTTGCCGGGGTTCGGTCTCACTGTCGGATTCACGACCTTCTTTCTTAGCACTGTGGTGCTGGTGCCGCTCACGGCTCTCGTGCTCAAGGCAGCGACGTTGGATCTGCAAAGCTTCTTGGGCGTGTTGCTGAGTCCGCGCTCGGTCGCGTCTTATCGACTCACCTTCGGTGCGTCGTTCTTAGCAGCAAGCATCAATTCGGTGTTCGGGTTCATCATTGCCTGGACGTTGGTGCGCTACGACTTCCCGGGCCGCAAGATCATCGATGCGCTCATCGATATGCCCTTTGCGCTGCCCACTGCGGTGTCGGGCATCGCACTCACGGCAGTGTTCGCGCAGAACGGGTGGATCGGCAAGTATCTCGATGTGTATGGAATCAAAGTCGCCTATACGTGGATCGGTGTGACAGTCGCACTCACGCTGATCGGGTTGCCGTTCGTCGTACGCTCCTTACAGCCGGCGTTGAGCGAAGTGCAGCGCGATCTCGAGGACGCCGCCGAGACCATGGGTGCGGGCCGCTACACGATTTTCTGGCGCATCATCTTTCCGACGATCGTGCCCGCGCTGCTCACAGGTTTCACACTGGCCTTCGCTCGCGCCATCGGCGAATACGGTTCGGTCATCTTCATTGCCGGCAACCTGCCCATGAAGACGGAAATCACGCCGCTGCTCATCGTGATCAAGCTAGAACAGTACGACTATGCAGGTGCCGCGGCGCTCGGCTTCATCATGCTGGTCATGTCGTTCGTCATGTTGCTCTCGATCAACTTACTGCAGGCGTGGGGACGTCGCCGCATGGTCAAGGCAGGGCGCTGATGGCAGCACTCTCTTCACAAGCGGCGTTGGAAGAGCTGGCGACCCGGCCGGGACACGGCACGATTCAAGCGCATTTGGCGCGCTGGTTCTTCGTGTCCGTATCGCTTCTCTTCTTGGCGGCGTTGTTGTTTGCGCCGCTAGCGACCGTTTTCAGCATGGCGCTCGCCAAAGGGTTCGGCCCCTATTTCGATAGCTTCGCCGATCCGGATACCCTGGCCGCGATTCGCCTCACGCTCACCACCGCCGCGATTGTCGTGCCGCTCAACACAGTCTTCGGTATCGCTGCGTCTTGGGCCATTGCCAAGTTCGAGTTCAAGGGCAAGAGCATGTTGATCACGGCCATCGACTTGCCCATTGCGGTATCGCCGGTCATTTCCGGCCTGATCTATGTGCTGTTGTTCGGCGCGCAGGGTTGGTTCGGCCATTGGCTGCAAGAGCGCGATATCAGCATCATCTTCGCGCTTCCCGGCATCGTGATCGCCACCATGTTCGTGACCTTTCCCTATGTCGCGCGCGAGCTGATTCCGCTCATGCAGCAACTCGGCAACGACGAAGAAGAAGCGGCCATTACCATGGGCGCGAGCGGCTGGATGACATTCTTTCGCGTGACTCTGCCCAAAATACGCTGGGGTTTGTTGTATGGAGTGATTCTCACGAATGCGCGCGCTATGGGAGAATTCGGCGCGGTTTCCGTAGTCTCAGGACACATTCGCGGTCTCACGACGACCATGCCGTTGCACATCGAAATTCTGTACAACGAATACAACTTCGTCGGCGCTTTCGCCGTGGCCTCGCTGCTCACGCTTCTGGCCGTGGCGACGCTCATCATCAAAAGCATCGTGGAGTGGCGTGGCTACCGGCGTCGCTGAGTTCCCCGTCCGCGCGCTCGAGCGCCTGCGCGCCTTGTGGCGCAAGGTGCAATATCACCCGAGCAAGGCCAGCCTCTCGTGGCTGCTGGTGGGCATCAATGTCGCGATCGTGGTGCTCGTCGTGGCAGGCATTTCGCTCAGCGCCATCGGCTTGCTGCGCGATTTGGCCGACGAACAAGGACTCGCGCGCGTGCAGATCGCCGGTGCCGGCGCACGCGAAGAACTCCGCAAGGCCAATGAAGATTTGCTCACCACCACACGCGAACTCGGCCAGCGCCCCACGCTGCGGCGCTTATTGGTCGAACGTCGACCCGAAGCGTTGGAGCAATTTCTGCGGCGTTCCTGCCAAAGCATCAACGCTACTGCATGCGCAGTGATGCAGGGCGAATCCGTGGTGGGTGAATTCGGGCCGCAAATCCCTTGGAGCGATGTGTTGGCAGCGGCCGGCGAACAGGGAGAGCGCTTCATGGCGGCTCCGGCAACGCTTGCGCAACCCGTCATGGGCGCTGTGGCGCCTGTCGGAGTCGAGCAAGGTGCGATGGCGCAAGCCGACACGCGCGTGCTGGTCATCCGTTTCATGGACGAGTCGCTCGCCAGCAGCTTGAGCGATCGTGTCGGACTCGTCGTGAGATTGGTCAACTATCGTTGGTTTTCCAGCGCGCCCACCGACGCATTTACGCGTCTGCATTCGGCAGGATTGTCCGACGGACGTTTCGCGGCGGAGCGCATCAAGGCATTCGATGTGTTCGCAGCAAGCTTTCCGATCTTTGCTTCGACAGGCGAAGCGATCGTGTTGCTGGAAACGCGGTTGCCGACTGCAGAGATCGACGCATCGGTGCGCCATCTAGTGAACCGACTCTTGATTACTGCGCTCGTGCTCGTTGCATTGGCGGTGTTGGTGAGTTTCATCCTGGGACAACAAGTCGCAGGCCCGGTGCGCGCTCTCACGGACGCAGCCCTCAGACTGGGACAAGGCGATTTCTCCACGTCGATTCCAACAGCCGGCACCGCGGAAGTCGTTGCGCTCTCGCGGACCATGGAGGATATGCGCCGCAATCTAATCGATTTGACGACCACGCTCCGCTTACGCGAAGCCGAAGCGCAAGCAGTGTTGCAAGGCATCGTCGAAGGCGTTTATGCAGTAGATAAGTCGCGCACTATTCGCTATCTCAATCCGCAAGCGGCGAAGCTGCTCAATGTGCGTGCTGAAGACGTCATCGGCCGTTTCTGCGGTGACGTGCTCAAACCGCGCAGCGTGCATGGTGTATTGCCTTGCGATGCGCGCTGCCCGATTCTCGAAGCGCGCAACTCTGGCAGCGCTCAAGCTACCGAACATCTGATGCCCACGTCGGGCGCGCCGCGTACTGCCATTATCACAAGCTCTTCGATCGTCGACGGCCTGCAAGTCCAAGTGATTCGCGACGAAACCGAACTCGAGGCCGTGCGTCGCGCTCGCGATACCGTATTGGCCAATATCTCTCACGAATTCCGCACGCCGTTGGCAGCGCAGCTCGCCTCGATCGAACTGCTGCGCGACGGACTCGACACCATGTCAGCCGAGCAACGCCGCGAGCTCGTGCGTTCGCTCGAGCGCGGCACATATCGACTGACTGCGTTGATTGACAATTTGCTCGAGAGCGTGCGCATCGAATCGGGTCAGCTCAGCATCCGTAAGCAGAGCATCGACTTGCGCGAGTCGGTGAACGACGCCCAGGAGCTGATCGGTTCGTTGCTCACGCAACGCAATCAAGAGTTGCGTGTGCAGTTCGCGGAAGAGTTGCCCGACATCGAAGGCGATGGACCGCGCCTCGTGCAGGTATTCGTCAATCTGCTCGCCAACGCGAGCAAGTTTGCACCGGAGGGGAGCGTATTGCGTGTCGGTGCAGACGTTACGGGCGATGTGGTCACCGCATGGGTCGAAGACGAAGGCCCCGGCGTGCCGGAGATGCAAAGCGGATCGATTTTCGACCGCTTTCACCGCGGCCCCGATCAAGAGCCTGAACCCGGCGGCCTTGGGTTGGGATTGTGGATCGTGAAATCGATTGTCGAGCGTCACGGCGGCACCATTTCCGCTGCGCGCACGGCAGAGAATCGAACGCGATTTAGTTTCACACTGCCGGTTGCGAGGGAGGGGGAATGAAAATCCTCATTGCCGATGACGACAAAGATCTGCTGGCGCTGATCGGCTTTACGCTGACGCAAGCGGGGTATGTGGTCATCAAAGCGGCGGATGGACCCACCGCCATTCGATTTTTTCAGGCCGAAGTCCCCGATCTGGTCATTCTCGACATCAACATGCCGGGCGCGAGCGGTTTCGATGTGTGCGCAGCGATTCGCAATCAGTCGCGCGTGCCCGTGATGATGCTCACTGTTCGAGGCGAAGAAGAAGACTTGGTCAAAGCATTGGAATTGGGTGCTGATGACTATCTCACCAAGCCTTTTAGTCCGCGCACGTTGTTGGCGCGAGTCAAGGCGTTATTGAGACGCGCCGGCATCGAAAATTCGACCCCCTTGGCGGCGGGTCGAGTCCGACTCGATGTCGACGAACACACTGTGCAGATAGGCACAGGCGAGCCGGTGCGACTCACCAAGCTCGAACTGCGTCTGCTGCAAATGCTCATCGCCAACGCGGGCCACACAGTCAGCTCGGACCGGTTGTTGATGCAGGTCTGGGGACACAAAGGCTCGGGCGATCGGCAGCTGCTCAAACAGCTCGTACATCGCTTGCGTCATAAATTAGAAGTCGATCCTGCGGTGCCGCAGTTGCTACAAACTGCGCCGGGGGCGGGATATAAGTTGGTGGTCGAGTAGTTATGAGGAAGGCGCTAGGAGCGAATGGCACTCAATTGAGGTGCATTGAAATCTTCGACGAGAGCATTCTGTGAGGGTGTGAGCCTGTCCCGGGGAGGGCTTTCCAGGGCCGGCGTGAATCCGTCCATGGAGCCTGCGCAAAAACATCCATGTTTTTGACGCCCCTGGAAAGCCCTCCCCGGGACAGGCTCTACCAATATTCGACGATGTGGCACTCGATGGCTTGGACTAGAGATGCGACAGCTTGATCGACTCAGTATCGTTTCCATTGGATGCCACAGAGGCCTTCGAGCGCCACCGGAGGGTGTTGGGTGGGGAGATGTTTTCCCGAGCGTCAAAAACAGGATGTTTTTGCGCAGCCTCCATGGACGGATTCACGGCGGTCGGGAAAACATCTCCCCACCCAACACCCTCAGCGAAGGGTCACTACAGAAACTATCGAAGCGTGCTTCGGTCTTCTGACTAACGCCTAACCACTGATCACTAACCCCTACTCCATGCCTTCCATCGGCGTATTTTGCGGCTCGAGTTCCGGCACGAGCGCTGTCTACAGCGCCGTAGCTCGGGAAGTGGGTGAATTGATCGCGCGCCGCAACCTGACGCTCGTATACGGCGGCGGTCGTGTGGGACTGATGGGCGCGCTCGCCGATGCTGCGATTGCAGCCGGCGGTAAAGTCGTTGGTGTGATTCCGCAAATGTTGCGCAACCGGGAAGTGGCGCATGCAGCGCTTACGGAATTGCGGATAGTGAATACGCTGGCCGAACGTAAAGCAGTGATGGGCGAATTGTCCGACGCCTTCATCGCATTGCCGGGCGGGCTTGGCACGTTGGACGAATTGTTCGAGGTGTGGACCTGGAGCCAGCTCAAGCTGCAGGACAAGCCGTGCGGGTTGTTGAACGTCAATGGCTATTTCGATTCGCTGCTCGCTTTTTTGGACGCCGCCGTGCGCGAAGGATTCCTGCGTCAAAGCAATCGCGACTTGCTGACGGTGGCTACGGATCCTGAGCAGCTCCTCGAACGCTTTTTTGCTTGACACCCCGGCCGCGGGCCAGCAGCCTGCGCGAGCCTTGCGGAGCGGAAATAATCATGGACCTCATCCACACACTAATCGACGTCGTGTTGCATCTGGACAAGCACCTCACGGAGCTCGTCGCGGCTTATCAATACTGGGTGTATGGGATTTTGTTTCTCATCATCTTTTGCGAAACGGGGCTTGTCGTGACGCCCTTCCTGCCCGGTGATTCGTTGCTGTTCGCCGTAGGCGCGCTGGCTGCAGTCGATCGCACGGGAACTTTGCAGGCGATGCCGCTGTGGATACTCCTCATCCTCGCGGCCGTGCTCGGTAACGAAACGAATTTCCGCATCGGCGGGTATGTGGGACCCCGAGCCTTCTCAGGGTCTTTTCGATGGCTCAAGCGCGAGTATTTGCTGAAGACACAAGCGTTCTACGAACGCCATGGCGGCAAGACCATCATTCTGTCGCGCTTCCTACCCATCATTCGTACTTTCGCGCCGTTCGTTGCGGGCGTGGGGCGCATGCCTCGCGCGCAATTTTCGTCATTCAATCTGTTGGGCGGCGTCGCGTGGGTTTCGCTGTTTATTTGGGGCGGCTATCTGTTCGGCAACGTGCCTGTGATCAAAAACAATTTCGGCGTCGTCACCATCGTGATCATCGTCGTATCGCTGCTGCCCTTGGCCTGGAGTTTGTTGCAATCAAGCGCGGTGAAGTCGGTTGATGGTTGAGAGTGATCACTCAACCGTCAACTCCACATGCTCACATTCAAGCGCGTATTCATCCACCCGCAAGCGCGCGATCGCAATCGGCAATTTGAAACGGCGCGGACCGGCGCTTCCGGGGTTGATGTAGAGCACGCCGTCGCGCGTGGTGGCTTGCGGCTTGTGAGAATGGCCGCTGATGACAGCGGCGAAATTCGCAGCCGCGGGATCGAGATCCAATTGGCTGAGATCGTGTAACACATACAGCACACGGTTCTCGATGGTGACGGCTTCCGTCTCCGGTAAGTGGCGCGCCCACGGCCCTTTGTCG
>Ga0207667_10003476_pt1 | contig 19447 bp, 18 predicted proteins | sample KBSCornC52_FD_184301 | JGI IMG/M metagenome (GOLD analysis project Ga0207667, IMG submission 184301) | Corn rhizosphere microbial communities from Kellogg Biological Station, Michigan, USA - KBS Corn C5-2 (SPAdes) (version 2) | ecosystem: Host-associated > Plants > Roots > Rhizosphere > Soil ...
AAACGTCGCTGGAGGACCTCGCGCGGTCGTCCGGCACGCCGCTCTCCACAACCGGCCGGTGGGTTGCCGCCTTGGACGGACACGGGCTTGCCCAGCAAGTGCGCGACCCAACGAAGGGCGCTTGCACCCGAATCTGCCTAACGGCGGAGGGTCTCTCAAGAATGGAGCGGCTGGCCAACCAGTGGGGTTCTGCGTTCGTATCGATCTGACCGCTTCCGATGGCGCCGCTATCGGCCTCTTTGGCCAGCGCCATCAGGCGATGCGCGGCGCCACCGGCCTGAGCGCACAAACCGCGATTCGAAGCACCGCGCGCTTCCGCCTCGCACGTTTCCATGAGCCTCTCTACTTATGTGGCTGGCCGCACCCGCGAGCGCGCCTCGCGTGCTCTAACGAACGATTTACCGAAACAGAATGCGACGGGAAATTGGCAGTCAAGTGCAGCGTGCACTGCCAGCAAGACAGGCGAGGAGCGGGAGGTTTCCCGAATTCCGCCATAAAGCCTTGAAAAACAGGCGTTTGGCAAACCGCGCGAATCTCAGCCCCACATTTAGCCCCACACTTTGCGTCGGATTGAATGAGATGCTCTGGGCGGTCGGGACTCTCCCGAGGCAGCTGCGCAATCGAACTCTCTACCTGCCGAGCGGCGAAAAAAACGTTCCTTCGTCGGCTTGACACATGGGCTGAGACTCGCCCCTTATTGCGCTTGCGCGGAGCAGGCTCGGGCCCCGTGCCACGCGAGCTGCAGGCGCAGCCGCAAGGGGGCGAGTACATGTTGCGAGTCTTGGTAGCGTCGACAATCGGATCGGCAGCGCCACCCAGTGCGTCGTTACACTTAGCTTCGGCCGCGGTGATGTCGTGCGAGCAGGACACCACAGTTCGACGGTCAATGCGGCCGTGAACTCATTTCTGGACAATATGCTGGCGGGAGTTGGGCGGTCAGTGCGCCGGTTCATCGAACCGGAAGGCCAAGACCTGTCCCTGAGCGACGCCGCCATACCGGCGCTCAAGGTCGTTCGCACGGCAGACAATGAATATCGGGTCGGTGGCTTTGTTTTCCTGACCGAGGCGCAGGCGGTGGATTTTGCACAGCGCCGCCAAAAACGGCTGCCTGCGAGAACCGAGGTCGCATCGGACAACCGCGCTGGGACGACCGCACCAATGACGGCCGCCTCATCTACGACCCCGCAATCTGCGCCACCCTCGTCGAAGGCCGAGCAGGAGCTGATGGCTGCACATGGTATCCAGCGCAGCGCCGCCGGGTTCCGAGCGGCTGGCTATATCTTCAACACGCTCGATCAAGCGGTCTTCTTTTCAACTCGGCGGCACGGGGAGATCGCGCCAGGCCCGCGACTGCACTCGCACCAAACCGTCGCCCGGCAGGCGGCACTTGATGCGCTACCACAACCTGCCGTGATTAAGAGCCTTCTCCAAAGCTTATCCAGCCCCAGGCCCGCTCCGGGCAAGGTCCGTTGGCTTGCCGGCCCCGAGCGCGTTAGCGTTTGCGGCGTCGAGGTCACCCTTGAGATGGTCCATCTCGGCAAGGCTGGAGCCTATGATTATCAGGCGAGCCATGGCCTGATCGACCCGTCGCTCAAGGTAGCCGCGACCGGGGATCCCTCCGGCGCGACGCTCGGCTATTGGCCCGATTATCGGCGGATCGATCCGTGCGCCCGTCGCAGCTACCTTGAATGGTTACAGGGCGGGCGTTCGGATCCCTCGATCCCAATCGGTTACGTCTTCCTGTTCTTCTACGGACTTGAGTACCGGCTGCTGAAGGATGCGGCGCATGAAGAGGCGGCGGCAATCCTCGCCGAGGTCCGTCGTCTTCATGCGATCTATGGCGATAACCATTCCTTTAGTCGCTATGCAAAGGCGCTGATCGATGTTGCAGGGCTGCTCGCGGGCGAGGAGATTCCCGATCCTGAGTTGAGCACGGAGCCGCGTGCGCAATGGGAGCTGCCATTGGAGTTGCGGGTCGCGCTCGGTCGCAAGGTGAAGGACGGCGTTCCGCTGAATGCAGCCGATAGCCTGGCCTGGGTGCTCGCAAGTCCCGGCACCTATTTGCGCACGCCCGCGCAGCGTTGCGCCCGGGAGTTGAAGGCACTCTGGTGCCGTCGTTTCCAAGCGAAGTGGCCGGATGGCTTCAAGGTGACTCCGCCGAAGGCGACAATCAGCCATCAGTATCGTGCTGCGGCCGGTAATTTTAGCGCGCAGGTAGCTGTCGGGCTGCCAGACCTCGCAACAATCAGCGGCCCCGTGAACCGATTCCGCCAGCTGCTCGACGCGATCGTTGAGGACCTCGATAGCTACAGCCGCTATCTGGGCCGCAATCCTGACAAGAAGGAGACAATCGGCGCCGCGGTTCTGCTTCCGGCCGAGCTTCACGACGGAGAAGCCGGACGAGCGCTTCAGAGCTGTCGCGAGCAGCTGGATGCTATCGTGCGAGCCGGCGAGCCGGTCATCGCAGCTGCCTTGCTCCCCTTGCTCGGTGTCGAGGCGCCGGCCGCCGGAGCGAAGATTCCGGCCGCGACCGTGAAGCCGCTGGCGGCAATGCTCGACCTCCTTGACATTGGGTTCGAGCCCGACCGCCGGTACGGACCGGCTGCCGCGCTCTGCGGCACCACCCGCCTGGTGCTGTTCAATGCGCTTGGCGGCGGAAAGGTCGATCCGGACACCGGAGCATATGGAACCGCTCGCGTCATGATCGAAGTTGCGACGCTTGCTGCAACGGCGGATGGCGAAGTGGTCGCTGCGGAGCTTCAGTCGATCAGCGATGACATCGCCACAATCGGCGGTCTCGGTTCGCTCGAGCGCGAGCGTCTGCTTGCGCTTGCGAAGGCGCTTCTGCACGATCCACCCAAGCGCAAGGAGACCATGGCTCGCCTGGCGTCCCTGCCGCAGGCGGCACGGCAACAGGTCATTCGCGCTGCGGCCGCGGCTGTCCTCGCCGACGGCAGGATTCTTCCCGCCGAGGTCCGATTTCTCGAAGGACTTCATTCCGTACTCGGCCTGCCTCAGCAGGACGTTTATTCGCTGCTCCATCGCGGTGGCGGGGCGGATCCCGGGCCCGTCACGGTCCTTGCTGAGCGACGGTCCGCGGGCACACCGCTGTCGCGCGGCGAAGCCGAGATCTGTCTTCCGATCGATGTGGCGCGCCTCAATCGCATCCGCGACGAGACGAGACAGGTCTCCCAGCTTCTTGCCGACATCTTCATCGACGAGGGTGAGACTTCCTTGGCGGCGGCACAACCGCCGCAAGACGTGTCGCGTTTCGGTCGTCTCGATCCGGTGCACGCCGAGCTCCTCTGGCGGGTGCTCTCGAAGCCGCTGGCGACAGATGAGTTCGAGAGTGCGGCGCGTGCGCTCAAGCTACTGCCCGATGGAGCGATCGAAACGATTAATGAATGGGGATTCGAGATGTTCGACGAGGCAGTGATGGAGATCGAGGATGTCGCCTTCGTCCATGAGCATCTCGTCGACCGCTTGCGGACAATGGGAGAAATGGCTTGAGCGCACCGGCGGCCATCCGACCACGCGACCGCGGCACGATCCTCCAGGCCCTGTCGGCAGGCGTTGTGCCACGGGTGGGCCTACGCCACGTGCAGGTCGGACGCGCGCGCGAGGTAGCTGCGCTCGTCCGCGACATCGACCGGATTGTCGATGGCGGCTCGGCCGTGCGCTTCATCATCGGCGAATATGGGGCCGGCAAGACCTTCTTTCTTAATCTCGTGCGGCTGATCGCGCTCGAACGCCGCTGCGTTACGATCCAAGCTGATCTCGCTCCAGATCGGCGTATCCACGCCACCGGCGGCCAAGCCCGGCACCTCTATGCCGAAGCAGTCGGCAACATGGCGACGCGGACCAAGCCTGAGGGCGGCGCATTGGCCAGCATCGTCGAGCGGTTCATCACCGATTGTGCCCGCGATTCTGAAATGCGCTCCGTCGCCGTCGAGCACGTCATCGATGAGCGCCTCTCCAGCCTCCACGAGCATCTCGGCGGCCATGATTTCGCGACCGTACTTAAGACCTACTGGCGCGCGAGTGAGCAGGAAGACGAGGGGCTCAAGAGCGCGGCGCTGCGCTGGCTTCGCGCCGAATTTCCGACCAAAACGGAGGCGCGCCAGGCGCTCCCGGTGAGAAGCATAATCGAAGACGCCGACATCTATGACAGCATCAAGCTTCTTGCCGCCTTCGTCCGTATAGCCGGCTATACCGGACTAGTCGTGATCTTCGACGAGATGGTCAACATCTACAAGCTACAGAGCGCCCAGGCCCGCAACCAAAACTTCGAGCAGATTCTGCGCATCATCAACGACACGCTCCAAGGCAATGTCAGCGGACTCGGTTTCCTATTCGGCGGAACGCCCGAGTTCCTGATGGACAGCCGCCGCGGGCTCTACAGTTATCAGGCATTGCAATCGCGCCTTGCCGAGAACAGCTTCGCTGCAGGCGGCCTCGTTGACATGAATGGCCCAGTCCTTCGCCTGCAGAGCCTTACGCCCGAGGAGTTGCTGGTTCTGCTCGGCAACATCCGTTCGATCTTCGGGCTTGGCGATCCGGCCGCCAATCTCGTCCCCGATGCAGCCCTGGGCGCCTTCATGGAGCATTGCGGCAAGCGCATCGGCGAGGCCTACTTCCGGACGCCCCGCAACACGATCAAGGCATTCGTTCAGCTGCTTTCAATCCTCGAGCAAAATCCCGGAACCGACTGGCGCAGCCTGCTTGGTGGGGTCGACATTGCGCGCGATGAGGGCGGAGAGGAAGAGCCGGACGACCCAGATGACGAGCTCGCCACCCTCCGTCTCTGAGGCACCTCACCCGTTCGATCGCCTTCATCCAGAGATCCGCCGGTGGATCCGGGAAGAAGGATGGGATGAACTTCGCGCGATCCAGGACCAAGGCATTCGCGCGATTCTCGACGACAAACGCGACCTCGTGATCGCCGCAGCCACGGCCGCCGGTAAGACCGAGGCTGCCTTCCTTCCGCTTCTGACCCAGGCTGCAGACCGCACAAGGACAGGCGTCGCATTGCTTTATGTCAGCCCGTTGAAGGCGCTCATCAACGACCAGTACCGCCGCCTCGCGATACTCGGCGAGCGACTGGACCTGCCGGTAGTCCGCTGGCACGGCGACGCCCCAGCTTCGGCGAAGCGCGCAGTTCTTCGCGATCCTCGGGGGCTCGTGCTCATCACTCCTGAGTCCATTGAAGCCCTCTTCCTTCGCCGGACCGAAGAGGTAGCGCGCCTGTTCGGCGCGCTCGATGCCATCGTCATCGACGAGCTCCACGCCTTCCTACAGGGCGCAAGGGGCCTTCATCTTGCGAGCCTGTTGCGGCGCATCGACCGTCTCGGCCTGACGCGTCCGCGGCGCATCGGGCTGTCCGCGACGCTTGGAGACTTCTCGGCGGCGGAGGCTTGGGTGTCGGCCGGTGCGACCCACGGTGGCTCGGGCCTTGTGATGGCCGACCAGGACCAGCCCGAACTCAAGCTGCAGGTGCGCGGTTATATCGAGCCACCGGACGACGATGGACCCGATGATGTCGAATCCGATGGCGGCGAAAGCGCGCTTAGCCGGGTAGCCGACCATCTATTCGCGAATCTTCGAGGATCGAACAATCTAGTTTTCGCAGGCTCGCGCCGTACTGTCGAAGCCCTCGCCGACCGCCTTCGCAGGCGATCTGAGCGTGCCAACGTCCCCGAGGAATTCTTTCCGCATCACGGCAGTCTGTCCAAGGACCTCCGCGAAACACTTGAGCAGCGCCTGAAGGCCGGCACGCTGCCGACCACGGCGGTCGCGACGACGACCCTCGAGCTCGGGATCGACCTAGGCTCCGTAAAGTCGGTCGCACAGGTCGGTGCACCACGTTCACTGGCGTCCCTGCGCCAGCGCCTCGGCCGGAGCGGTCGTCGCGCCGGAGCACCGGCAATTCTTCGCATCTATATCCGCGAGAAATATCTCGCTGCAGATTGCGACCCGCTGGACCGCCTCCGCCTTGACACCGTGCGGGCCGTAGCCGCGGTGCGGCTGCTCGTTGCCAAGTTCATCGAACCGCCGGCGCCCGAGCCGTCGCTGCCGACTGTTGCGCTCCACCAGCTCCTTTCGACCGTCGTCCAGCAGGGCGGCAGCAGGGCCGACCGGCTTTACCGCGACTTGTGCGCCGACGGGCCGTTCGGACTGCTGTCCAAGGCCGAGTTCGCCGGCATGCTGAAGGCCGCGGCAAGTCCCGAAAACGGCTTGCTCGAGCAGTGTCCCGAAGGACTGATCATGCTGGGCCCTCGTGGCGAGCTGCTTGTGAACGGCCGAGATTTCTATGCGGTGTTCGACAGTGACGAGGAATGGCGGCTAATCACAGGCGGACGCGCGCTCGGCACAATCCCGATCGTCAACGCGCTTGGGATTGGTAGCCTGGTCGGCTTCGCCGGCCGGCGATGGCGGGTGGTCGGGGTCGATGACCGGGCCAAGGTTCTCGACGTTGTTCCCCACCCTTCCGGCAAATTGCCCAAGTTCGACCGGCTGTCTGCGGAGCCAGTCCACGACCGCCTTGCAGCCGAGATGTTCGCCGTCCTCAGCGACGGCGATATCCCGCGCTATCTCGATAGGCAGGCATCCGCGCTGCTTGGCGAAGGGCGCGAGGCCTTCCGAGCCTTTGGCCTCGCCTCCAGCCGCTTTCTACCGGTGGAGAGTGACGTTCACCTGCTCAGCTGGCGCGGGACGGCCGTTAATTCGATCTTGGCGGTGCTCGTCACCGCTGCAGGGCTCGAGTGTGACGCGCATGATGTGGGCGTTACAGTCACTGGAGCAAGTGCGGCGGAAATCCGCGCCTTGCTCATGCACATCTCAAAGTGCCCGCCGCTCGACGAGCTTGCATCGTTCGTAAAGTCGCTGCGCATCGCCAAGTTCGACAAGTTCCTGCCAGATGCGCTCCTCGCCGCCTATTGGGCCAGACGCAATGAACCGTTCATGCCGTTGGTCTCGGCCACGATCCAGGATCTGCTGAACAGCGGCTGACACCTGGTCGCACTCACACGGGAATGACTGCGACGGAGGGATTATCACCTTCCGCATAGGAGCTTGATCTTCCCACGCTTTCTCAAACCACCCGGCTGCTTCCCCACATTCTTACCCACGTCAGGGGCTGGAAGTCACCGGACAGCGATGGATTATCGTGAACTCACCAACTTTGTCCAGTAAAAGCAATTGTCCGCGATAGGCTGACGTGAGCCAACCACCAATGTGGCGACATGTTAGGCAATAGTGAGTATCGAACTAATAGAATCAGCAAACACCCAGGCACTCTGTAAGACTGAATTGACTATATTTCTATGGCCGTATGTACGAGTGCTATTATTATCTGGATCTTACTTGAGATATATTTCGTTACCGTTTAACTATTTATCGTCAATCCTATAGCCTGCGATCACTATCTCTTGGTTTTTGTTGAATGCAAATCTCTCTCGCTTGGCGCTACAAATTTTGATAGGCCACAGCGAGTAGAGGGAGTTTCTCCATGGCCGACAGTGCTCAAGCTTCAGCGCGAACCTTCAACGGCGACAGCGTTGCGCTCAACCGATTGGTCGCCGAAGTTCGCGGCCCCGAGCCAATGGAATCGCGTGCGCACTACAATCGTACGCATAACCGCCACAATCGCTAGTGCCCGCCCCAGCCACAATCCTCGATACGGTCCTTCTCAAGGTCGCTAGCCGCTGCAATCTGAATTGCGGCTATTGCTACGTCTACAACATGGGAGACGAGGCCTGGCGCTTTCAGCCCAAGCGCATGAGCGCGAGTACCGCTGCCGCCGTGGCCGAACAACTCGGCGAAATTTACCTCGCGCAAGGTCAACCAATGAGCGTCGTGTTGCATGGCGGTGAACCCTTGCTCTTGGGCCAGGCCAGAATGGCGGAGCTGCTGGCCATCTTGCGAGCGAAGCTTCCACATCCGTGCGGCATTCATGTGCAGACCAACGGCGTTCTTCTGACCGACGCACTTATCGATCTTTTCGTGGCTTATGACGTCGGCATCTCGGTTAGCATCGACGGTCCCGCCCATGTCCATGACAGGTTCCGAAACGACCATGTAGGGAAGGGCAGCCACGCCCGAGTGATCGCCGGCATCCGTCGCCTGCAAGCTCGTTCGGACGCGAAGCCGCTGTTTGCGGGTGTACTTGCCGTTATCGATCCACAAAGCGACCCAGCTGAGGTCTACGAGTCTCTAAAGAGTACGGGAGCGCCAAGCCTCGACGTCCTCGTCCGCGACGGCAATTGGGACGTCCTTCCTTTTGGCAAAGCGACGCCTGCCTCTATCGAATATGGTCGATGGCTTAGTCGGCTCTTGGAAATCTATCTCGCCGATCCCGCTCCGCCAAGGCTGCGTCTGTTCGACGATATGCTTCGGCTACTCCTCGGCGGTCGTTCACAGAAGGAGGGCGTTGGCACGACTGACTATGGCATCCTCGTCATAGAACCCGACGGGCGGATCGATAAGAACGATACACTCAAGGTGGCGCACGCCAATGCCGACCGATTCGACGTGGACTTGAACGTCCACACCGTTCGCATCGCCGACATTCTCGCGAGCCAGGATTACGACGCCTACTACCGACAGCAACGACCGACTGCGAGCGCATGCCTCAGTTGTTCAAATCTAGCCGTCTGCGGTGGTGGCATGGTGGCGCACCGCTGGAGCGAAGATCGCTCCTATAACAATCCGAGCATCTTCTGCGCCGACCAGATGCATCTTATAAGCCGTATGCGCGAGTTGCTTGAAGCGGCCGATTCATTCCCCTTGAAGGAAGTTGCATGACAATCCAACCGCGGAAGGTTCCCCAGCCGATACCCAACAATTCTTCGTGCATTGAATTGCCGATCAGCCAGAGCGCGGCCCTGGCGAGACTTGTCGACGAGGTTCGTAACAGAGACGGCTGCGACGCGCCGACCGCCTACAACCGCACTTATCATCGCCACAACCGCTAACGTCATCGTGAATGCACTCGCGGCCGATTCATCTGCAATCCGCATTGGGCGTCCGCGCGTCGAGGATGCGCCGTTCCGCTTCTTCTTCATAGACAATTGCCTGAACGCCCAGCTCGAGAGCGATCTTCTCGATTGGTTCGAGACTGAGGCGCCGTGGCGTCTTGTGGAAACGGACTTCTACGAACAATACGAGTTCAGCCTTTTGGATGTCGACTTGCCTGAGAGCCTAAGAGATCTAATCGACGTCAGGACGCTTGCAGCAGTCCGCAATGCCATGAGCGATGCGTTTGGAACGCATTTCGACAACCGCATCACCTTAGTGGCTCACAAGCTTATCCCGGGACAGCGCATCGCCATTCACAACGATCTCCTCGATGGCGAAGAGACTCATCGGCTGACGATCCAACTCAATCGGGGCCTAGTCGACGCAGACGGCGGCTTCTTCATGCTCTTCAACAGTCCGAATGCGGCCGACATTCACAAAGTGTTCCGTCCTGTGTCTGGGATGGCGCTCGGATTTGAAATTGGCCCCGACTCTCATCATGCCGTTTCGACGGTCCACGGGGGCGAACGATATACACTGGTTCTCTCTTTGTATGCTGAACCTCAGCCCCTATTTCCCAATTGATTCCGATCCGTCGGAACCCTGGTTTCCTGGACTTGCACCGGAACTGGCTTCTGGACTCAACATGGGCGTCTGGGGGCCCGATTACGGCTCGGAACGGTGGCTCAGGGGTGATCCCGAAGGACAGCGGGAAGCGTTGCATCTCATCCGCCGTGGCGGTCATGCTTTATGCATCGAAGCGCCCTCAGAGTTTTTGCTAAGTCGTTACGACCCCCTCGGGCTACAGCTAAGCGCGTCTTGCACTCCGGCCGAGAGCGATCTGGTTGAGCGCGCCCTTGACCGCATCGCGCGAGTCCCAACTCTGTTTGCAAGCATCCTAGCGCTGGTTCGCTCGATGCACTTGCTTGTCGCGGACGAAGGATACGATGTCAGCCACTCAGATCCCGCACTCCCCTTCTCGATCTTCTGTTCCGTGCCTTCAGGCCAGCCGCAAGCCGAGCTACGGCTTGCGGAATCCATCATCCACGAAGGCATGCACCTGCAGCTGACACTCCTTGAAGCGCGGTACCCTCTCGTTCGCAGTGACGAGGAGACCAAGCTGTTCTCGCCTTGGCAGGGGGTTGATAGACCATTGGGCGGTCTCATCCACGGCCTGTACGTGTTTACGGTTATCGATGCGTTTCTGGCCAGGACATCAGGGGGCGCTCCTGACGATGAGCAAGCCTTCATCGACAAACGTCGCGCGACGATCGCGGCAGAGATGGACGAGGTCCAAGGCCTCGAAGATCAGGCTGGTTTGACAGACTGCGGCCGGGAGTTTCTCCGAATCATCCGCGTGCAGCGCCTTGGGATCACAGGCCGAGGTAGCTTAAGGTCATCGCGCTGAACGGCGCTTCGGCCTGCTTATATTCCTGGAGCTCCGTGGCAGCCGCTAGCCCCTCGGCCTTCCAATCGGGCCGCGTAGTAGCATTCCCGATGGCAATGATCTTGGTCAGCCACTCGATGTGTCGCAGATGATGCAAGCGAAGGCCGTTGAGTTCCTCACGATCAAGGGCTGCTGCATCGATTGTCGCTTCGCCTTCTTTCGTTAGCGCCGTGGGCACGTTTTTCCGGAAGCCGACGTGTTTCCGTGGGTCGCCCGGACCAGCAGGATCGACGATCATCGGCGTCTCACCCGCTATCGCTGCTGGAGTCGTCGCCCGCTTGCTCGGATCCTTCAATGGAAAGAGATTCTTCTTCCGAAGCTGGTTGCACTTCGAGCAGGACGCGAGCAGGTTCGCCCAGTCATAGGCGAGCCAGTAGTAACCGGGTCTGATGCGCGGGCCGCCCTTCTGCTGCTGGCTGAACGCCTTGGGTCGGTAATGTTCGACATCACCCCATCCGAAGGCCTTGAACAGGCCTTCGCAATAGGCACACTTGTCGTGTTGAGCAACCAGCAACGCATCTTTGACGGTCTTCTCGCCATAGATCTTACTGTTGAAGGTGAACGGGGGATTCTTGCCGGCAACAGCTGGATTGGCCGCGACCTTCGCGTGCATCGCGGTGACCAGCGGCGCCCCCTTGGCAAGTATGGCCGGGGCCGCCGCCGGCCGATTAATCTTGATCACTGGATTTTCGGATCCTTGGCATAGAGTTCCGCCGCTCTGCGTATGATCTCCATCGCCTTGTTGTCAGCCTCTGTGTCCTCCATTGGCAGTGCCATCAACTGATCCTCCAGCGACGCCAGCCGCTCCTCTTCGTCGGCGCTTCGATCAGCCTTCGCGACTAACGTTCTCTGCTCTTCCAGCAATCGCTCGACCTCTATCGAGAAAGACGTTTTGAAGCCGAACAGATCCGAGGTGATGACCTGATCCAACCGCCAGCCGGCGACAGTCTGCGGATCGTTGAGTATCTCAACATGATCACCATCGCGGCGGACGACCGCGAGATTTTCGCCCATATAGTCCTGCGCCATTAGGGGGCTGTGCGCGGTCGCAATGAATTGAACGGCAGGAAAATATTTGGCGAGTCGGTCGCGTAGCTGCCGCTGCCATAGAGGATGCAGGTGCAGGTCGATCTCATCAACGAGCACGATCGCTGGCTGAAGCAGCGGATTGCTGCTTTCCGGATAGTGTCGGAACAGCCGCCAGCCGATGTCCGCCAACCAGGCCGTCATGGTCTGGTAGCCGAAGCTCAGCTGATTTAGCGGCACCTCGCCATAGGGCGTCCTGGCGTAGACGCCGATCTTGCCCTTCTGGGTGAGCGGAGACGGTCCGTGAATGATGATGTTCTTAGCGTCGCCGATGTCCGGGAGTAGGGCGGCGAGCATCGCTTTCATGACCTCGTTCTGCCGGCTGGTCCTGCGGGTCTTGCGCCGTAGTGCGGCATAGTCGAGCTGCTGGATCAATTCCTCAGCGTCCACCAGCTCGGTCCGATCAGCGAAGAGCGAAGTCAATGCGTCGGGGGCGGAAGAGGGATCAAGATTGCCGCGGCCAAGCGTTCGTCCTGCGCCGTAACCAATGATCAGCGGATCAGATTTCAAAACGTCGGCGAATTTGCTGTTCTCGAATGATTCAATCTTTCCCTGCTTGCGCGTCATTTCGACCGAAGTGGTAAATACTCGCGAGCGTGGGGTCGGCGGGCAATCGAGCAGACCCGCCGCGACGAAGCTAGCCGACATGGACAACTCATTGGTTCCATGCCGGGCAAAGGATTCAAAATTGTTCTCGTCCTCGGCACCCACCGGCTCAATAAAGAACTCCGGGTTAGGATCGCCGTCGGGGGCAGTAGTGTTCCGGAACGGCGCCAGGTGAGCAATGCACTGGAGAAGAGTCGTTTTGCCGACACCGTTGTCACCCAAGATCAGCGACCAGCGAGCAACCCGACCATCTTCAGCGCAAAGATTTAGGACATGCTCGCCCTTAAACGACTTGACGTTTTTGAGCTTTAGACAGGTGAGATAGGTTCCCTTTTGCTTCACCTCGCCACCCGCTGTTTCTTGTTGCTATCGATGGGGCATCCTGAACATCGACGCGCTTCGCTTGCAACAGGAAAGCGTAGTGTCTGTCGCAGCGCAAGCATGTGCCTCCGACGCGGGCGTTCGCTCGGCACTGAGACCGAGCTGCGACTTAAAGTGCCGAGCGCTGTAGAAAAGCGATCAGCGAAGCGACGGGAACGAGCCTTATCGTCCCAACCTTGATGGTCTCAATGTCGCCGGCTGCAATCAACTCGTAGAACTTGGACCTGCCAATGCCCGTCATGCGGCAAGCTTCTCGTACCCGGACCGTAATAGGCGTGGGTCGGGACGAATCGCACATCAGCGACCGCTCAGTCATGCTGCCGAGGCTCCTCGGAAACCGCCAGAGCAATCAAAGACTGATCGGGCCGTGCCAGTCTTCGGCCCACCATCTCAACGAATGCGCGATATCGCTGCAATCCTAGTTGGCCAGTCTCGGGCTCGAACGGTGGCTGGTGGGCGCTCAGAGTCAGCTGATGCTGCACGAAGGTACCGAGCGCCTCGGCAACGAAGTCGAGCTTCCTGGCAAGTTGCTGGTCGGCCTTGCTCAATCGATCGAGCCTGACGCCGAACCTTCCATCTAGCTCGGTCACGCCGCGCCGCTCGATCCATGCACGGAACGCGTCCGTGAGAATCGCAGTCTTCGACGAACCCGGCTCGGCTGCAAGCGCTTCGAGCTTCTCCGAGAGGTCGTCGGGCAGATAGAACTGGTGCCGCGTCTTGAAGGTCTTCACTGCAGCAATTCTGACGTCGACGGCCGGCTAACGGCAGATGCCCGCGGACGAACGTTGGTCCCGTTCGACGAATCGCGGTCAAATCTCCGGACCGGAGCGTTGCCGGCCGAAGGTCCAGGAGACATCCCTACCCCGCATCATCCCCGACACTTCTCGGCCGATCTGCCGCTCGAGGACGGGCCGCCAAGGCACGAGCGTAAACTCGCGGGAGTTCTCGATCACCGCCATCCGTGCCGTCCCAACCTGGACTGAACGGCGATAAGTGCCCTCGATCGGAAGGCCGGGTTTCGCCTCGGCAAAGTGGACGCCCAGCTCGCGCGAGAGCTGGCCAGCAACGCGCCGCAGCTCGCGGCGCCGAAGAATGTCAAGCCGGTCCGGTTTGTCGGCAAGCCCCTGCTCCACCAGCCACCGCTGGCGTCGTCGCATTGCGTCCGCAACTTTCGATCCGAAACTGCCCGCTGGGCCGTGCGCGTCTGGCAGGCTCGCATCCTCGTCGAGCCAGGTGATCCCGTCATGTGCCGGCATCTGCTCGAGCGCCATCGCGGCGAGCGGTTCGATCCTGACGGGCTCACGAGCAGCTCGCCGACGCTCGTATTCAAGCGCACGCTCGACGTGATGGGTCGCGATCTTCCACGTGCCGTCGGGCTCCCGCTCAACTGCGCCAATCGATCGCCGGATCGCTTCCAGCCGGCGGACATGTGTTTGAACGAACCGCTCGCTCGCAGTTGGGTCATGGAGAAAATGTATGTCTTCGCTATACCGGCCGCTGTTCGCGGCAGCGATCTCAGCAACGGTCCGGTCGACATCCCGGACGGCGACCGGCGTCGGGCTGATCCGCGCGATTGTGCCTTCGCGGCCCTGCTCCGTTCCGCCGATCCCGATCTCGACGTAATGGGCGCGCCCATCGATTCCGTCGACGATCAGATACTCGCGTCCGACCTGTTCGTCCGACAAGCCCCGCGCAGCGATACGTCCGACGATTGGCTGCGCGTCCGCGGGAGCGGGATCGTGGATCGCGTAATCGGTGGGCGTGGCGGCGAGCTCGCGAGCCCTCACTTCGCGATCGAGCGTGGCAATGATATCGCCTCGCTTGCCCATGGCTCTGAGGGTCGGCTCAAGCTCGTCCGACAGACGCCACCGGCCTTTGCGCTCCTCGGCTGCAAGACCCATTCGCCCGAGCGTTGTCAGCCGCCCCGCCCGCAGGCTCTGCTCGATGCTGTCGAGGTTGTGAGGCAAAACCAGGCCCTCCGAATCGACCGCGCGTAACAGGCGCCTATCGATGCCGGTGAATCGCTCCTGTTCAACCTCGCGCAGGTTGGCGCGCACGATCTCGAGATCGGTGCGCGGGCCCAGGTCCAGATTGACCAGATCGACGGCACGCTGCCGGAGTCCTTTCGTGATGTACTCGCGGGCGATGATCAGGTCCTGGCCTCGATCGTCCTTTCCGCGGACCAGGATGTGGCTGTGTGCGTGGCCGGTGTTGAAGTGGTCGACCGCTACCCAATCGAGCTTCGTTCCGAGATCTTGCTCCGCCTGCGTCATCAGCCGCCGGATCATCGGCTTCAGGTCCTGGTATTCGGCGCCATCCTCCGCGGCGACGATGAACCGAAATTGGTGACGGTCGCCGGTACCGCGTTCCAGGAATGCCTTGCCGTCGGCATTATCGAGCTCGGCGGAGTAGAGCTTGCCCCGATCGCCTCCGCGAGTGGTGCCGTCTCGTTGAAGGTAACGAAGGTGGGCGACGGCGGCCTTCGCGCCACTGCCGGCCAAGCGCACAATCCTTGCCTTGACCACAACCCTCCGGCTCCGCGGCCCCGAGTGACGGTTCGATGAGCCGAGAATGCGACCGCTTCCCGAGCCCCGTCCGATGCGGCTGCCGTCGAACCGTCGCACACTCTTGCCTGATCTGCGCGTCGCACCGCCCGCCAGGTTGAGCGCTCGGCGGACCTGATGCCGGAATGGCCGGTCCTTCGCCATGCGGGCAAGCCACAGCTCGAAATCGTCGTCCGCCATTGGCTGCATTTTTGCGCTCGAAACTAAGAGCGCCAATTGCTTGCTCAACGACGTTGGATGCACCTGCCGCAACGAATGCGATTGGACCCGTCGGATGTCAGAACGCTCGCGGTGCAATCCTTCGACTGTTACGCATGATCGATGCCCGGCAGCGTCCATCTCATCGCTCGAAATCGACTCGGCTGGATTCCGCGCGAGCTACGCCTCGCTCACGAATATTGCTTTTTCTTGCATGACGAATGCGCGCGGTTGCTGGTCGAATATGAAGGAGCCGAGGCGCACGTCGTGAGCTTTCAGTTCCGCGACAAGGCCGATGCCACAACGTTTGAGGAACTTGCGGCAAAGCACGATGCGATCTCCGCGATGCGATCTAGTGGTTACGAAGCGGAAGCGCGGCGCGTCATTCTAAATCAGATCACCATGGCGATGGTGTCGGATTGCTTGCACCATATTTTTGAAGCTCTTCGCTGCCTCGAAAAGCGCAAGGTCATCGTCGCGCTCAACCTGCTTCGAAAACCACTCACCGACAACCTACTGTATCTGTCCTGGATGCTCGGTGACGAAGATCAATTCTATGAGGCCTTCAGCACCAGGAGCCCTCAGGGGATCACGTCAAGCATCCTCAAAAGCCGACGAGCTGAGATCCTAAGCAAGGCGCTTGGCAAGACCGCCGTTTCCGAAGCTCTCGATGTCGAGTTCATCGATGCATCACTTTTCCAACAGGCGCACCCCGCTGGTCTGCAGCTACTGTTCCAGCATGCCGTACACCTTGTTACCGTCCAGCGCCTGGAGCTCCGGACAACCGCCGAGAATTTCAACTTCATCTTCAAGAACTATGGAGACGACGATCTCTACGAATTGCTCTATGGAGTGCTGCCGTACGTTCTCGACTATCTAGCGCACGTCATCTTCGGCCTATTCGAGCGAATGGCGCCCATGGATTCGGCGGGCAAGCAGGCGTTCATGGTTCGATCATCCCTCGGCCTTTGCCTGATCCAGGAAGGAGATATTCAGACGACTGCACTCGAAGCGCTTGAAGGACTTACGCTTCTCCAGTGTCCCGACTGTCAGTCGTCACTCAAAATTACGCCGCACAATGCCGCTCGGCTCGCGCTCACAGAAACGTTTCGATGCACCGCATGCCGGAGGATACAGCCGTTTCCCTTCTCATGGATGTTCTGACTGCCAGAATGTGGAGCCATACAAACATCTGCGCCGCAGCGACCGCAAAGTACACGCGCAAAGGAGCGAGATTGCTTCAGCTTAAGCGTGCCTCCAAACGTTTCTCCCGCACGATCGGCGGAAGTCCTCGGAAAGTCACGCGGTAGTCTCCCTGCTGGAGGCAATTCGAGAGTGTCCTCGGCCTCCTGCCTCCACAGAAAACGACGTGCAGACGCCAATTCTGTGCTGCTGGGAGGCACAGCTTTCATCTTGCCCTACGGCCTCCTTTCGGCCTCACTCCAAATCGCCCACCAATTCTCCTACACACGCACCGTGAAAACTGTGGGGTTACGATGGGCTACAGAATTGCATCAGACTCGCCGCTGAAGGCCCCGCCGATGCCGATTTCGGAGCGCCAGATCATGTTGCTCGACGGCATCCGACACTCTGCGGATATGGCAGGAATCGCGCTGGACCGGCTTTGGGAAAAGCTCAGCTATATCGATAGCAATGAAGGCGAAATCACATCTTCCGATCTCGCCGAAGCCGCCCTCGATGCGTGGTCGATAATCGACGCAGCACATCGAATCGCGGACTTGAGCCACCATCTTCCAGGACTGCCGAATTCCTCCTGGAGACGCGTTTTCATGGAGCGAATGCGCGTCGCAATTGAGCTTCGCGACGAGTGGCAACACCAGCTCAACGATGTCGATCGCGTAGTGGGTGAGCGCGGCCAGTTGTGGGGAGCGCTCGCCTGGCATCAGCACCGGGGACCTAGGCCTACCGGCCAATGGTTTCTGGCGGTCGTCGGGAGCGATCTTAAGGGCAGCCAGTGGCTACACGGGGGGCCCGTGAACGCAATTCCAAGGGTGGATTCCCGCCGCATTCGGCTGCTGCACTGCAATCGAGATGTGTATCTCGATCGGCTCGTTCGAGATATTTTCGAAACGATCAAGCGACTGGAAGAGGATATCAGAAACCGCAAATTGGCCCTTCGCGGTGAGTGCGTGAACCAGGAGCGCTCGAAAGACTGGGTGATGTCGTCGGCAATGTTGGTGGTAGTCAGACCCAACACTCCTCAGCAACCGAGCGAGTAAGCCCCCGCGCGAAGAGTTCGCGCGAGGGCTGGATGGGTCGTCTGGAATTTAGTCGGCCGGGTTCCAGATGACGGCGAACGTGTCGTCATCTTGGCCGGCGGCTCGGCCGAGGTTGGCGTAGATCCGCCGCGGGCCGAACTCGGGAGCGGCGAGGGAGAGCGAGACGTAATCGCGTCCGGAAGCCTCGGAGCGGCGGGTCCAGCCGGCGCCGATCTCGACCTCGCCGGAGAACACCCGGTAATCGGGCTGGGCGTCGGTCGATTTGCCGGGGTTGGGCTCGATCAGGACGTCGGCCTTGATGCTGAGGGTCTTCAATTGGCCCTTGAAGCTTCCGTCGCCAAGCTTGGTCACGGTTCCGATTGCAGGCATTTGTCTATTCCTTTCGCTTTGTCGCCCGAAGGGATTTTCAGGATCGACACGCATCGGGAATGGACGGGGCAAAGAGCGCCTGAACCGACAGGCCGAAGCGATAGCGGAGGACCTGAAGCGACGGGCTTATTTGAAAGCGAAGCGGCCGCGAGGAGCCGCGTTGTCGCGGCGGGGAAATAAGCTCAAGCCAAGGGTTTTAGGCGCTCGAACCGGCCATAGATCGGCGTGTCTGAAGAGCCGAAGTCCCGTTGGCGCAGGGCAAGGAATAGATGCCGAACGCGGCCGCGATCAGGCTGCGGCGCTGCGCTCAAGCATCTGGATACGCTCCTCGCAGATGGCCTGGACCACGCGTCCGAGCTCCTCGACACAAGCGCCCAGCCAGGCGAGTTCCTCGGCGCTGATTCGGTAGTGCTTGGAGTAGCGCGCCTTGACGTAGGCGTCCTTCAATTTCTCGAACATCGCCCGCTCCCGTCTCGTGTCCATCGGCCAGACGAAGGTTAGCCGTCGGTCGAGGCGCTCGGCCTGGGTGCGAAGAAAGCCGAGATTATGGACGTGCGGTGTGTAGAAAGTGCAGACCAGAAGCACGCAATGATAGAGGCTCTCGGTTGCCTGATGCAGGAGGAAAGCCGCGTCCTTGTTGTAGCCACGACTCTTCGCTTCTAGTCCAAGTTCGAGTTTCCGAGCCCCACTCGGCAGCCACTCTTCATAATATTCCCGCGCCATCGCCAGCGCCTGTGCGGGCGTCTTGGGCTTGGGCTCGGCGAGCTCGCTGTCCTCGCTCTGGTAGAGCGCGATGCCGTCTCTCGCGACGTCCATGAAGAAGAAGCGGCCGTGCGCGAGGCCGTCGTTCACTTCGTGCAGCGTATGGACGATGAAATTGACCGGGGTGCGTAGCGTTTTGGTGATCGCAAGCTCTCGGTTCAACCGCTCTTCCGCTTTCGCCCAATAGGTGACGCGATCGGTCAGGCGCTTGTCGTTCACGACGATCAAAAGGTCGAAGTCGGACTGGTAGCCCTTGGCGGTGTGCGGCTCATCGACCCAGCCTCCACGTGCGTAGGAGCCGTAGAGGATGATCTTGAGGATACGCCCCTTCTTCTTCCACTCCTGGGTCGCGAGCGCCGTCGCTTCCCCGAACTCCTCGAACAGAATCTGCACAACACGCTCGAGCTCGCGCTGCTTGGAAGCCGGCAGATGATCGAGGTCGCTGCGCATTGTGCGTGAACCTTACCCATAATCAGCAGTTGTCGACAATGCGGCTGGCGAAGCCGGATGCCCCCCTTCGCCAGCCGCGTCCTTGTTCATCGGAACCATCGCTCCCACCAGCTAAGCGGACGGCCCTCCATCTGCTTTGCGAGCTTATAAATCGCTCTCGCCATCTGCCGTTCGACGGCCCGCACATTGGTGCGCATGAGGAATGCGATCTCGGCATAGGAGTAGCCATCGACGGCGTGCAGCCTGAACGTCTCGCGCTGAATCCATGGCAGGTTCGCGAGCGCCTCTGCGAACTTCCGGCGCGCCTCAGGATCATCATCAGCGGACAT
>Ga0207667_10003481_pt1 | contig 19435 bp, 20 predicted proteins | sample KBSCornC52_FD_184301 | JGI IMG/M metagenome (GOLD analysis project Ga0207667, IMG submission 184301) | Corn rhizosphere microbial communities from Kellogg Biological Station, Michigan, USA - KBS Corn C5-2 (SPAdes) (version 2) | ecosystem: Host-associated > Plants > Roots > Rhizosphere > Soil ...
CTACGTGGGCGAAAACAAGGAGTTCGAACGCCAATACCTGGCCGGCGAACTCGAGCTCGAATTCACCCCGCAAGGCACGCTGGCAGAAAAGCTGCGCGCAGGCGGCGCCGGCATTCCGGCGTTCTTCACCAAGACCGGTGTCGGCACGCTAGTCGCGGAGGGCAAGGAAATCCGCGAGTTCGACGGCGCCAAGTACGTCATGGAACGCTCGCTGGTGGCCGACATTTCGCTGGTCAAGGCGCAGAAGGCCGACAAGGCCGGCAACCTGGTCTTCAACAAGACCGCGCGCAACTTCAACCCCAACGTCGCCATGGCCGGCAAGATCACCATCGTCGAAGTCGAAGAACTGGTGGAAGTCGGCGAGCTCGACCCGGACCAGATTCATACCGCCGGCATCTTCGTGCACCGCATCGTGGTCAACGCCACGCCGGAAAAGCGTATCGAACAACGCACTGTGTCCAAATAAGGAGAAATAACCATGGCATGGACCAGAGACGAAATGGCTGCGCGCGCAGCCAAGGAATTGCAGGACGGCTTCTACGTCAACCTCGGCATCGGCTTGCCGACCCTGGTGGCGAACCACGTCCCCAAGGATATTGAAGTCTGGCTGCAATCGGAAAACGGCCTGCTCGGCATCGGCCCGTTCCCGACCGAAGACAAGGTCGACGCCGACCTGATCAACGCCGGCAAGCAAACCGTGACGACCATTCCCGGCTCGTCCTTCTTCGCTTCGGCGGACTCCTTCGGCATGATCCGCGGCGGCAAGATCAACATCGCGATCCTGGGTGCGATGCAGGTGTCGCAACAGGGCGACCTGGCCAACTGGATGATCCCGGGCAAGATGGTCAAGGGCATGGGCGGCGCGATGGACCTGGTGGCTGGTGTCGGCCGCGTGGTGGTGCTGATGGAGCACGTCGCCAAGGGCAAGGACGGCAGCATCTCGCAAAAGATCCTCAAGCAATGCAACCTGCCGCTGACTGGCGTGGGCGTGGTCAATCGCATCATCACCGATCTCGGTGTGATCGATGTGACGCCGAACGGCCTGAAGCTGATCGAGCTGGCCACGGGCGTGACCAAGGAAGACGTGATCGCCGCCACCGAAGCAGTGCTGGACGTCAGCGCGGTGTAAAGAAAAGTGCAGCAAACAAGGCGCCGGCTGAGCAATCATCCGGCGCTTTTTTTCGATTCCTCATTAGTTGGACTCAACCCGAATCACCCCGACAACGAATCATCAAGGACAGGTATGCGCGAGATAGCAAGCATTGAAGCACTGCACGAACTGGCCGGCCAGGAAGTGGCCGTCAGCGACTGGATCGAAGTCACGCAGGAGCAGGTCAACCTGTTCGCCGACGCCACCGGCGATCACCAGTGGATTCACGTCGACGTCGAGCGCAGCAAGCGCGAATTGCCGTTCGGCGGTACCGTCGCGCACGGCTTCCTGACGCTGGGCCTGCTGCCCAAAATCATGGGTCAGAGCATCTCCTTGGGCAACGTCAAGATGCTGCTCAACTACGGCCTCAACCGCGTGCGCTTTCCGTCGCCGCTGCCGGTCGGCAGCAAGGTGCGTGGACGCATCGTGCTGCAGTCGGTGGAAGAGATTCCCGGCGGCGCGCAAGTGGTGTGGGAAATCACCATGGAACGTGAAGACGCCGACAAGCCGGTCTGTGTCGCCGAGTTCATCGTGCGTCGCTATTGATGGCGTAACGAGTCAGTTCTTCAACTGCGGTTCCGGAATCACCAGCGGACCGCAATTGCTGTCGGTGACAAAGATCGCCAGCAGTTGCGCCGGTTTGACCGGGTCAGGATTGCCGGCCATTGCGTGCAATTGGTAGGGCGCTTCCATCCAGGTCTGGCCCTTCTGGTAATTGACGACGGGCCCGCCTTCCATCCGCGAACGCACGGTTCCGTCCATCACGATTGCGGTCACCGATCCCGGGTGCCGATGCGGCGCGGAATAAGCCAGTGGCGGGAAATCCACCATCATCGTCGTGATCGTTTTTCCCGGTGCGGTGGGTAACGGCTCGCAGGAAATCACTTTGACGCTGGTCGCAGGAGCTGCTGTCGCTGGATTCACTGCGCCACCACCACTGCCGATCGCCGCCAGCGGTGTGCTGGAAAACGGCAACACATCCGCTCCGGCGCCGATACAGATATCGGCGATCCAGCGGCCGGCCGCTTTCGGCGCCGGTAATTGCGTCAGCAGCAGTGCGCCGGCGGCACTGAGCAAGACGAGGCGATAGCCATGGCGGCGCGTTGGCACAAGAGACAGCGGCAAGTTCACGATTGGACACCATACGGTGAGCGGAAGGCGGGACTCCAGTCGAGCACGCGGCGGGCTTTCTGATTGCTTGCCTCGGTGTTGTCTTCCGTGATGTTGAACACGCCCGACGCATTGCTCTGCAGCGCCAACAGGGCCGCTTGCGCAGCAGCGGCGACATGGACCGGGCTGGCGCCTTGCGGCACGGCGGACCAGGTGCCGGGGCCGTAAAGCTGGCCATAGCGCAGCACGGTTCCTTTCAGTCCCGGTGTTTGCAATACCTGTGTCTCCAGCGCGACCACGCCGCCGACGCTGACGCGGCGCAGGCCTTCCGCATCGATGTCGAGCGAGTGTTCTTCCGGATAAGGCTTGTCGCCGGGCGCATAGGCCCAGGCGATGCTTTGCGCGATCAGGCGCGTGGCGCCGGCGGCCAGCGCGGCGGCGACCAGGTTGCGCGTGCCTTCGCTGCGTACCCGGGCGTTGCCGGCGGCGGCTTGTGCCATCGCCTGCGGGTCCGGCAGACGGGGCAGATCGGTCAATTGATGTATGACGACGGATGGCGCAATGCGGATCAGTTCGGACGTGAGAGCGTCGGCGTCGAACACGTCGATCATCACGGGAATTGCACCCAGCTCGCGCAAGCTTCCAGCGCGCGCCTGGCGACGCGTGCCGCCGTAGACGGTGTAGCCGGCATCGCGCAACAACGGGATCAGCACGGTGCCGATGGCACCGGTTGCGCCGGCCAGAAATATCGTTTCGCTCATCATCTTTCCTTGTGGTTGATGTCACAAGTGTATGAGCGCACGCGTCCGGTAAAAAGGGCCAAAAACGTCTGAAAGAACTAGGCCAAGATCAGGCGAGGAATGACCAAGCGGAAGAGGGAAAGGGGACTGCCGGGCAGCGCGGAAGGCTGCCTGGCGAAGGGCAAAGCGGAAGATCAGCGCTTCTTGTATTGCGAATTTCCGAACAGGATGTCGCGCGCCTTGTCGTCGGTCAGCGCCTTGCGCTTGTCGGCCAGGACTGTGACGCCGCGTTGCACGGCCGGACGTTCGCAGATGGCGTCGAACCAGCGCTGCACGTTGGGGTACTCGCTTAGTTCGATACCCTGGTTCTTCCACGAGCGCGTCCACGGGAAGCTGGCGATGTCGGCGATGGTGTATTCGTCGCCGGCCAGATAGGCGGTCTTGGACAATTGCTTGTCCAGCACGCCGTACAGGCGCTTGGCTTCATTGGAATAGCGATTGACGGCGTACTCGATCTTTTCCGGTGCATAGATGCGGAAATGATGAGCCTGGCCGAGCATGGGGCCGAGGCCGCCCATCTGGAACATCACCCATTGCAGCACGTTGAATTTTTCGCGGTCGGTGTTGCCGAGCAGCTTGCCGGTTTTGCCGGCCAGGTAAATCAGGATCGCGCCAGATTCGAACAGCGAAATCGGTTGGCCATCGGGACCGTCCGAATCGACAATCGCGGGGATTTTGTTGTTCGGTGAAATCTTCAGAAATTCATCGGTGAATTGGTCGCCGGCGCCGATATCGATGGCGTGTGCGCGATAGTCCAGGCCGAGTTCTTCCAGCATGATGTGGACCTTGTGGCCGTTGGGCGTGGCCCAGCTGTATACGTCAATCATGGTCTTCCTTATGGGGCGAAATGGTGATGAAAAACAAGCGTAAACGGAGAGCGGTTCTCCTCTGAAGTCCTCAGGAGAAGTGCCGGGCTAGTGTAGCCCAAGCATTGCAAACGCGCAGAGGACGAGGCGTTTTCGAAACCGGTCTGAAGAGCTATTTCTTGCGCGACAAGCGATGCATGAGCGGATAGCTGCGCAGCCGGGTGTAAGCGCGGAACAGCAGGGCGGAACGGGCGCGTGGCGAGATCTGGATGGCGTTGTGCAAGACCTCTTCCTGCGGTTGCCAGCGCAGCTTGGACTGGTCGCGCCCGGTCGACAGATTGACGCCGCTGAAACCTTGCGCGATGGCCCAGCGCATGGTTTCAATCACCAGCGTGGTCATGAGGCTGTAGGAACGCCAGCGCGGATCGTAGCCCGAATAATAAAGATACAGTTGGTCGCCCAGCACGATACCGATGCGCGTGGCGGCAACCTTGTCGCCGATGCGCAGGCGGAATACGCGCAGCCGGTCCTCGCGCGCCAGTATCATGGCGTGATCCGTGAGAAAGCTGCGGCTCTTGCGAGCGCGAAAAGCGTCGGCATGCGGGACGCCTTCACCGCTGCGCGCACGCAAGGCGTGCAGGCGGTAGAAGTCAGCCAACGCCGTCGCCACATCGACAGGCCGTTCGACCACTTCGAAGGTGTGCTGCAAGCCGTCGCGGCGCAGCGAGTTGAAGCATTTGCGGATCGCTTCCTTCATGTTGCGCGACAGGCCGGCTTTTAGCGTGTCCCAGTCGGACGGCAAGGGGCGGTAGCACATCACGCGCGCTTTCGGCTGTTCGATGCCGGGAGATGAGAGTTGCCGCGCCTGCTCCGGCGACAGTCCCTGCCATTCGATCCAGTCCCACAAATGCCGGTGCGCGATCAGATAGGTTTGCAGTGCGGCGAGCGCTGCATCGCTGTCGTCGGGATGACAGATCAGGCCACGTATTTCGGTAATGTTGGGATCGGCGCCGAAGAATTGCAGCACCTTGATGCCCAAGGCGCCGAGGCCGGGGCGCACGCTGATCATCATCGGCGCCACCGCCACCAGCTTGCCGTGGGCGTCGCGCAGCACAAAAGCATGCAGGCGGTCGTGGATCAGCAGGCGGCGGGCGCGCAGATGGCGCCACCAGTGGAGATTCCAGTCAGGTTCGGCAAACGGATGCTGCAACGGCAGGGTGGCGCACAAGGCATTCCATTCGGGCGTCAGCGCCGCCAGCCCGGTGTCGGTGTGGATGGTCGCCAGCGTCAGCCTCAGGGCCGCTGTGGCGCCGTCGTTGCTGCGTGTATCCGTTTGGTTGCCTTGCATGTTCTCCTGACCCGATGAAGACAATGCAGCCATAGCGAAAGAAGGATGGGAGAAATTGCGGGCAGTCGCACTGCGCTTCCGCCCTTGTTGCAGGTAGTGCTATTGCTGTTGCTATCGCGGTCGGATCAGATTGCGCCGGGACGCTTGGTCAGCAACGCATGTCTTTCCAGTGAGAAATATTCCGTCAGTGTAGTGCCGGAAGCGCTGGCGAGCAATGTTTTGAGTTGTTCAAACGCAGCCGGTGTCGTGGCCGCCAACTGTTCGCCCCACGCCAGCGCCTTGTCCAGCGCGTCGCCGTCGGACGTCAGGCGGTTAACGATGCCGGCGCCATGCAGTCGCGCAGCCGGTAATGGAGCGGCGTCCAGCAGGATCTCGGCCACACATTGCGGCGGCAATGATTTGGGCAGGAACCAGCCGGCGCCGCCGACCGCCCAGGTGCCGACCTGCGAGGGAGAAACGCCGAATGAAGCATTCTGTCCCGCCACGATCAGGTCGCAACCCAGCGCCAGCGAAAAGCCGGCGTCGAGCGCGATGCCTTCGACTGCGGCGATCACCGGCTTGGGAAAGCTGCGCAGCATCTCGATCAGATTCTGCAGTGCTTCCAAAGCGGCGATCTGGGTTGCCAGATCTTTGCCCGCTTCCACGCCGCTGCAGAAGTCGCGCTCGGCGCCGGTCAGCACCAGTGCGCGCACGGAGTCGTCGCGTTCGGCCTTGGACAGCGTCTCAATCGCCGCCGCCAGGACATTGCTGTCGACGGCGTTGCGCTGGCCGGGATTGGCGAAGGTAAGGATCAGAGTGGCGTCGTTGCGGCTTGCTTTGAGTTCGGCTGTCATGGATGGGCGTGGTTATTGTTGCGACGGCTTACAGCTTGGCCAGGCGATCCAGCGCCAGGCGCAGCGTCTCGTCTTTTTTGGCGAAGCAGAAGCGTACGATGCCCGATTCCTTGGGGGTGTTGTAGAAGGCCGAGACGGGGATCGCAGCGACGCCGATTTCCGTGGTCAGCCATTTGGAGAATTCCGCCTCCGACAAATCCGAGATCGCGCCGTACTCGACGCACTGGAAGTAGGTGCCGTCCGACGGCAGCAGCTTGAAGCGGGAGTTCTTCAGGCCGTCGCGGAACAGGTCGCGCTTGCGCTGGTAGAAGGCAGGCAGTTCGACGTAAGGCGCCGGATTCTTCATGTACTCGGCGATGCCGTATTGCACCGGCGTATTGACGGTGAAGACGTTGAACTGGTGCACCTTGCGGAACTCGGCGGTCAGCGCGGCGGGTGCGGCGACGAAGCCGATTTTCCAGCCGGTGACGTGATAGGTCTTGCCGAAGCTGGAGTTGATGAAGGTGCGCGGCGCCAGCTCCGGATGGCGGCACAGCGATTCATGCGCCTGGCCGTCGTAGACCATGTGCTCGTAGACTTCGTCGGACAGGATCAGGATGTCGGTGCCGCGCACGATGTCGGCCAGCGCATTGATGTCGGCCTTCTTGAGGATGGAGCCGGTCGGATTGTGCGGCGTGTTGACCATGATCAGGCGCGTCTTGCTCGTGACGGCGGCGGCGACCTTGTCCCACGGCACGCTGTAGCCGTCGCTGCTGACCGTCATCTGGACGAACACCGGGATGCCGCCTGCCAGCTCGATCGCAGGTACATAGCAGTCGTAGGCCGGTTCGATCACGATCACTTCGTCGCCGGCATGCACGGCGCACAGGATCGAGGTCAGGATGCCTTGCGTGGCGCCGGCGGTGACGGTGATTTCGTTCAGCGCGTCATAGGTGTGGCCGTGCAGCGTCTTGATCTTTTGCGCAATCGCCTCGCGCAACAGCGGCACGCCGGCCATCGGCGGATATTGATTCAGGCCGGTCTTCATGGCGTTCGTGACGGCGTCGACCAGGGCCGGATCGCAATCGAAATCGGGAAATCCCTGGCCCAGATTGACCGCGCCTTTTTCGCTCGCAAGCGCAGACATGACGGTGAAAATGGTGGTGCCGACGCGGGGCAGTTTGGAGACGATGTTGGCTGGCTGGCTCATGGAAATGAATCTGGAAGAAAGCGGAAAGAAAGCATTTTAGCCGGATTTCCGGCGGCGGCACTGGCTTGGTGCAAATCGACGGCGACGACGCGTCAGTCCGGCGGTTGGCGTGGCGCTATGCCGCGATTTCTTCCGCCATGGCGGCGTGCCAACCTTGCGGCGTCATGATGGCGAACATGTTTTTGCGCGCGGTCTTTTTGGCCAGTTTGAGCAAGGCCTTGTCTTTGGTGATCAGCACGCCGGCTTGCGATTGCAGCGCCAGCTCGAGGAATTTCTGGTCGTCCGGATCGGTGCAGACCGGCAGGCCGAACGTATTGACGGGGACATTGGGCAGGCAGGTGATCAGGTCATCGAACGCGGCGCGGACGGCTGGCTTGTCTTCTTCGGTGAGCGGCAGATGCGGGTAGTTGAGCACCACCAGCCATTCCATGCGGCAGTCTTCGCGCGTGACGGCTTCGACACGGCGTTCACGCATGGCTTGCAGCAACAACGCCCAGCGCGGATCGCGGAAGACGAACAGGTCCAGGCAGACGTTGGTGTCGAGAACAATTCGAACGATAGGGCGCGGACTGACGGCAGCAGCAATGGCAACGGCAGACGGTGCGCCGCTGGAGGAGGTGATGGCGCTAATTGTCAAAACCGCGGGCTTTCCTGGTGGCGTCCGAAGGTGCATCGCCGAGGTTGCCGCCGCTTTCGACGACGTCGTAACCCTGGTCGGTGAGGCGCCAGAATTGATGGATGTCGACCGCCACGAGGCCGCGATCATGCAGCAGCCGCAGATGATGCTGGATCAGCTCGGGCGGGGTGTTCTGCGTGGTGAGATTGGTTTGAATCTTCTCAATGTCGCCGTAGCTGGTGCCAAAGGTGGACAGTGTGGTGAGGATATCAGTCATCAGAGCTTTGTCGCGTTTCATATCTCCTCCTGGTAGGTGTCGAATCGTGCAGGGGGCGGTCCCGTCCTTGGCGCCGTCGGCAGCAGTTGCTGTTGTCGCTGCCGGGCATGGACGATGTCGTCATCCTGCGTTGTTCCATACCCCAGATACTAATCCATGTAGGCCTTATCTGCTCGTCGGGCAATGTTGGTCTCACAGCTTTTTTGCCTCGTGTTGTACAGCTTGCAAGTTGGCCGCGACGGCAAAAAAAAGCCGCGTCGTCTGACGCGGCGATGCAGGCGGCTACTTGTGTTCGCGTGACGGCACGGTTCAGAACTGCTCCCATGAGTTGCCGTCATCGGCGGTGCTTTGCTTGATCTGGCGCGGAGCCGGAGCGGAGGTTTTTTGCAGGGGCAGCCGGGCGGATGCTGCCGGCCTGGAAATCACCGGCGGCGCCCGGCGTGCGGGAGCTGCGGCGGGAACGACTCGGGCTTGCGCGCTATCGAGCTTGAAGACACTGACTACTTCCGCCAGTTTCGCAGCCTGGTCTTGCAGCGATTGTGCGGCAGCCGCAGCTTCTTCGACCAGCGCGGCGTTTTGCTGGGTGACTTCGTCCATCTGCGTGATGGCCTGGTTGACTTCTTCGATGCCGGCGCTTTGTTCCTGGCTGGCGGCGGTGATTTCGCCGACGATGTCGGTGACGCGTTTGACGCTGCTGACCACTTCGGTCATGGTTGCGCCGGCTTGCGCGACGAGCTTGCTGCCGGTGTCGACTTTTTCAACCGAGTCGTCGATGAGCGCCTTGATCTCCTTGGCCGCCGAGGCAGAGCGCTGCGCCAGGCTGCGCACTTCGCTGGCCACGACTGCAAAGCCGCGACCTTGCTCGCCGGCGCGCGCGGCTTCCACGGCAGCGTTGAGCGCCAGGATATTGGTCTGGAAGGCAATCCCGTCAATGACGCTGATGATGTCGACGATTTTCTTTGATGAATCGTTGATCGAACCCATGGTGTCGACCACTTGTTCCACCACGCTGCCGCCCTGGATCGCCACTTCCGATGCCGACACCGCCAATTGATTGGCCTGTCGCGCGTTGTCGGCGTTTTGCTTGACGGTCGAGGTGAGTTCTTCCATGGACGAGGCGGTTTCTTCCAGCGAGCTTGCCTGCTGTTCGGTACGGCTGGACAGGTCGAGATTGCCGACCGCGATTTCATTGGACGCGGTAGCGATCGTGTCGGTGCCCTGGCGCACCTGGCTGACGATCTTGAGCAGGCTGTCATTCATGGCCTTGAGCGAGGACATCAACTGTCCGGTTTCATCCTTGCTGGACGGTCGGATGTCGGCGGTCAGGTCGCCGTCGGCGACGCGCTGCGCCACATTGACCGCGAGACGCAGCGGGTTGGAGACGATGCGCGCGACCCACACCGCCATCAGCATGCCGAGCACGATGCAGGCCGCCAGCATGGCGACGATCATGACGCGTGAAGAGTTGTAGGTGGCTTCGGCCGATGTGTCCGCGAGGTCGGCGCCTTCCTGGTTGGCGGCGACGAGCTTGTCGGCATTGGCGAACATCGCCAGGTAGATCGGCGTGGCTTCTTTCATGATGACTTCGCGCGCTTCCTCATTCTTGTTCTGACGCGAGAGGTCGAGGATCTTCTTTTGCAACGCCAGGAAGGCGTCGAAGTTTTTCACCAGTTGGGGATAGACGGCTTTTTCAATGTCCGTGTCGATCAGCTTTTCGTAGTCGGCGAGTTTCTTCTTCATGGCCGGCACCATGTCGTCGAGCAGCTTTTCATTGGCGACGAAATCAGCTTCGGTGGAAGAAAGGACGTGTTGAAGCTGGACCGATCGGATGCGCACCAGAAGGACCTTCAATTCAAGCGAGGTCCTGACGCTCGGCAGCCAGTTGGTGGCGATGTCGGTCGATGCCTGGTTGACCTTGCCGAGCTGGACGATGGCGAAAGCGCCGAGCGCGCTGGTTAGCGCCAGCACAAGGATGAAGGAAATCAGCAGCTTTTTGGAAATTTGCAAATCATAGAACCATTTCATAGAGCCTCCCTGTCGGTGGATGTGACGGCCGATGTCGATCGTGCCGCGGCAATGCAATCTTCACTGCTTGTTCTCGGTGCAAATTCCGTATCCATGGGGGCTTGGATTGTTCTCGTTGGATGCCCCATACCGCGTATGACATGAACGTCCATTCTATGAAGAAGTTCAGGGAGCGGGAAAATTACTTTTTGGTTTGGCGTATTAGCAACACCCGGCCGACAGGGCGCAACGCGTACTTGTCTGTGAGTCAATGAATGCCAAGGAATGGCCCTTCCCCAGACGGGTGCCGGCGCTTTCGGTATGATGTCGAAAAAATTAACAGGACTCTCTATGCTGATTGTTTTATCGCCCGCCAAATCCCTCGACTACGACACCCCCGCGACGACCGACCTCCACACCAAGCCCGATTTTGTTGCACGTTCCGCAGAACTGATTGAAGTCCTGAAACAGAAGTCGCCGGCGCAGATCGCCACGCTGATGGGAATTTCCGACCAGTTGGCGACCCTCAATGCGGATCGTTTCGCTTCGTGGTCGCGCAAGTTCACCAGCAAGAACAGCAAGCAGGCCGTGCTTGCCTTCAACGGCGACGTCTACGAAGGCCTGAATGCGGCGTCGCTTTCCGCCAAGCAACTGGATTACGTGCAGTCGCATGTGCGCATCCTGTCCGGCCTGTACGGCGCGCTGCGTCCGCTGGATCTGATGCAGCCGTATCGCCTTGAAATGGGCACCAGGCTGCCGAATCCGCATGGCAAGGATTTGTACGCGTTCTGGGGCGAAGACGTCACCAAGGCGCTCAACGGCGAGCTGGCGGGGCACAAGTCCAAGGTGCTGGTGAACCTGGCGTCGGAAGAGTATTTCAAGGTGGTCAAGCCCAAGGTGCTTGAGGCCAAGGTGATTTCGCCGGTGTTCGAAGACTGGAAGGGCGGCAAGTACAAGATCATTTCCTTTTACGCCAAGCGCGCGCGCGGCCTGATGGCGCGCTATGCGGCGCTGAAAGGCGTGAACCAGCCGGAGAAACTCAAGAACTTCGATCTCGACGGTTATGCGTTCGATGAGTCCGTGTCCAGCGAAACTTCATGGGTGTTCCGCCGGCGCGTGGAAGCGTAACTTTTCGTTCTGACGAAAATATTTCCGATTTGCAAAGGGGTATGCGCCTCTCCAGCGCGTGACGGTGCCGTCAAACCATTGGCAAGCGCTCGCGACGCATTATCGCCAGTCGCGGTGCTTGCGACGTTTGCGTTGTTGTGCTTGCCGAGGTGTCAGCCATGTTGAGTCTGAACACGCCGACCACTTGCGCGAGTTTGCCGGCCTGATCTTGCAGTGATTGGGCTGCGGCTGCCGCTTGTTCCACCAAGGCTGCATTTTGCTGTGTCACCTCATCCATTTGCAGGATGCTTTGATTCACTTGTTCGATACGGGTGCTTTGCGTCTGACTCGAACTGGAAATTTCTCCGACGATATCGGTCACGCGTTTCACGCTGCTGACGATGTTGTGCATGGTCGCCCCGGCGTGCTCCACCAGCTTGCTGCCGGTATCGACCTTGGCCACCGAATCGTCGATCAGCGATTTGATATCTTTGGCCGCACTGGCCGAACGTTGAGCCAGGCTGCGGACTTCCGACGCCACCACGGCAAAACCACGACCCTGTTCTCCCGCGCGCGCTGCTTCGACTGCGGCATTCAATGCCAGGATATTGGTCTGGAACGCGATGCCGTCGATGACACCGATAATGTCGGAGATTTTCTTTGACGACGTATTGATGGACTGCATGGTCTCGACTACCTGAGTCACCACCTCGCCTCCCTCCGTGGCGATTTTTCCTGCCGATACGGCCAGTTGATTGGCATGATTCGCGTTGTCGGCATTCTGTTTGACCGCGATGGTCAAGTCGTTGACGGAGGATGACGTTTCCTGCAAGGAGGAGGCCTGCTGCTCGGTGCGGGAGGACAGGTCCAGGTTGCCGGTGGCGATCTGGGTCGAGGCGGTTGCAATGCAGTCCGTGCCCAGCCTCACCTCGTTGACGATTTTGGAAAGACTGTCGGTCATTGCCTTGAGCGCTAGCATCAATTGTCCGGTCTCGTCCTTGCTGACTGGATTGATTGGTGTCGTCAGATCGCCGTCGGCGACACGCTGGGCGACCATGACCGCTTGTTGCAAGGGTTTGACTACCAGCCGGGATACCCACATCGCCATCGCAATCCCTAGGCATGTCGAGGCCAGCAGCAAGCTGAGAATCATGATGCGCGACGACTGGAACGTGTCATGTGCCACCTCATCCGCCTCTTTGCTTCCGCTCAGGTTGACGGAGGCAAGGGTGTCGGCATCGCCCAGGATACGAAAATAGAGGGGGGTGAATTCGGCCATGTGAAGCGCGTGCGCCTCGGCCGTTTTGTTCAAGCGCGATATCGCCAGCACTTTTTTCTGGACTGAAAGTATCTCGTTGAACTCATGCGCGAGCTTGGCGATGATGGCTTTTTCGACGTCCGTGTTTGCCAGCGGCCCAAAATCGATGATCTTTTGCCTGATTACACGGTTTTGTTGCTCGAGTTCTTTTTCGTTCTGAACGAATTCTTGCTCCTTGGACGACAGGATGTGTTGAAGCTGGATGGCGCGTACGCGCGACAGGGCGACTTTGAGATCCAGGGCGACCGAAATGCTGGGCAGCCAGTTGGTGGCAATTTCGACGGAAGCTTGATTGACCTTGGCCAGCTGTAAAACCGAAAAGGCACCAAGCGAACAGGTCAGGCTGAGGATGATGCCAAAGGAAATGAGTAATTTCCGCGAAATTCGCAAGTTGTAAAACCACGCCATGATGCTTCTCCAGAAGTTCTGCATTGATGCAGTGATGCGCTGTGCGGTGGCACAGCGTGTCGGCCTTCGGGAGTGCGAGGAGAATGTGGCGACGTCGATTTTTTGATGACGTTCTGTCAACCAGCATAGGTTGATCGCAGTTTTTTTTCTACTTAAATAGCGTTATTTGTGAAGGAAGGGCGGGTAGTGACGTAAAAAAACCTCGCATGGCGAGGTTTTTTGGAAACAGACCGGTGTTACCAGATCTTCCACCAAGGCTTGTCTTTGGCCTTGGGGCCGCCCGTGTAGTAAGGGCTGTTCGGGTAAGTTGCCTGAATCACGCGCTCGGTGTCGTCGCGAAGTTGTTGCTGGCCCATCGCTTCGTACGCACGCATCATGATGAACAGGGCCTCTTCGACGGCCGGTGCATCCGGATATTCCTTCACCGCAGCCTGGGCGCGGTTGACGGCTGATACATAGGCGCCGCGGCGGAGGTAGTAGTTGGCAACGTGGACGTCGTATTGCGCCATCGAATTGACCAGGTATTTCATGCGCAGCAGGGCGTCCGGGGTGTAAGTGCTGTCCGGGAAACGCTCGGCCAGCAACTTGAACGAATCGAAGGCATCGCGTACGGCCTTGGGATCGCGCTCGGTATTGTCCTGGTCGGTGAAGGTGTCGAAGATGCTGGTGCGATCATTGAAATTGATCAGCCCGCGCAGGTAGTACATGTAGTCGACATTGGGATGATTCGGGTGCAGCTTGATGAAACGGTCAACCGCCGCCAGGCCTTGCGGCTGGTCGTTCAGACGGTAATACGCGTAGGCGATATCCATCTGCGCCTGTTGCGCATAGGTCCCGAACGGATAACGCGATTCGAGCTTTTCAAAGTACTTGATCGACTTCTCGTAACCGCCGGCGGTCAGCTCGTCCTTGGCTTCCGAGTATAATTTGGACGCAGACCAGCCAATCGTCTCGTCTTTTTGTTCCGGTAGCAAGCCACAAGCCGACAATGAAAGGATGAATGCGACGGTAAGCAACTTCAATAAGATTTTTTGCATGACGTATGAGCAGTTTGAGCGGGTGCAAAGAAACAAGAAATTTCAATCCACTGATTATAGCTGATGTCACGTACCACTCCCCCTAAGGTTGTTAAAGCATTTGCAACCGAACCTGTTGAAATACCCGAGGGAGATGATTCGCTCGATGAAGTCGTCGAGGAATTTACCGATGGTGCAGAACCCATAACCCTGAAACTGACCGACGACGCTTGCGGCGTCCGGCTCGACAAAGTCTTGTCGGGACTGGTGCCGCAATATTCGCGCAGCCGTATCCAGCAATGGATAGAAGGCGGTCACGTGACAGTCGACGGCAATCCCGCCCGCACCAAAATGACGGTGCTTGGCGATGAACTCGTCATCATCACGCCGCAGGCCGCGCCGGAAGACAATGCCTTCCAGCCGGAGCCGATGGACTTGAGCATCGTCTACGAAGACAAGGCCATCATGGTGATCGACAAGCCGGCTGGGCTGGTGGTGCATCCGGCGGCCGGCAACTGGTCGGGCACGCTTCTTAACGGTTTATTACATCACTGCCCGGCCCTGGCCGGCGTACCGCGCGCGGGCATCGTCCATCGCCTGGACAAGGACACCAGCGGTCTCATGGTGGTGGCCAAGACGCTGGCGGCGCAGACCGACCTGGTGCGCCAGTTGCAGGCGCGCACCGTCAAACGCCAATATCTGGCGCTGGTCTGGGGCATGCCGCAGTTGTCCGGCACGATTGATGCGGCGATGGCGCGCCATCCGCGCGACCGCATCAAGATGGCGGTTTCCGAAAGCATGACGGCCAAGCCGGCGGTCACGCACTATCGCCGCGCTGCGGTGGGGGCGCTCGACGGCCGCGCCGTCAGCCTGATGCGTTGCCAGCTGGAAACGGGGCGCACGCATCAGATCCGCGTCCATATGCAGTCTCTCGGCTTCGCCTTGGTCGGCGACGCCTTGTACGGCAAGTCGCACCTGATGCCGTTCTTTCCGCGCCAGGCTTTGCAGGCCTGGAAGCTGGGCCTGATTCATCCGGCCACCGGCAAGCAGGTGGAATGGGAAGTCGGCTTGCCGGCGGATTTCACCGAATTGCTGGAACGCGCCGGCATCGACGTGAAAGTCCTGGCTGCGCTCGAGGACTGAGCCCGCATGGAACTGCTGATTCCCGACTGGACCGGCATCCCTGCCAACGTAGGCGCCTTGTCGACATTGCGCAGCGGCGGCTTCAGCCATGGCCCGTATGACGACGGCCAGGGTGGGGGCGGCCTGAATCTGGGCGTACATGTACAGGACGAATCTGCGCATGTGCAGAGCAATCGCGCATTGTTGCGCAGTATTCTTCCCGCCGAACCTTCCTGGCTGACGCAGGTGCACGGCGTCAACGTCACTGATGCGGCCAAGGTGCAGGGTGCGTTCGACGCCGACGCCTGCATTGCCAGTGAGCCCGGAGCGGTGTGCGTCATGATGACCGCGGATTGCCTGCCGGTATTGTTGTGCGATGCTGCCGGCAGCGTGGTCGGCGCAGCACATGCGGGCTGGCGCGGATTGGCCGGCGGCGTGCTGGAAAACACCGTGTCCGCCATGCGCGACCGCGGCGCCGGTGAAATCAGCGCCTGGCTGGGACCGGCGATCGGCCCGCAACAATTTGAAGTCGGTCAGGACGTTCTGGATGCATTTGCCGCGCACGATGCCGCAAGTCGCTCGGCCTTCGTGGCCATCGCCGGACGTGAAGGCAAATATCTCGCGGATATCTATCAACTGGCGCGTCAGCGGCTGGCGCAGATTGGCGTGCAGCGGGTTGCGGGCGGCGGTTTCTGTACCGTCAGCGACAAGCGGTTCTATTCCTATCGGCGCGACAAGCAGACCGGTCGCATGGCTTCGCTGATCTGGCTCAGGTAGCCGGGCCGGCATCGGCTATTTCAATTCGGCCAATTCGGTCAATTGTTCCAGTAACTGCCGGGTGTGCCCCGGCAACTCCTCGCGACTTCTCACGCATATCAGCAACTGTCGTTTCGCCCATGCATCGCTGAGCGGTATGCAATTGATCTCCATGTTTTTCTTGCAGCGCAGAGCCGCTGTTTCGGGAATCACGGCGATGCCCACTTCGCGTTCCACCATCCGGCAGATGCCGTCAAAGCTGCGCAGCCTGACGCGATATTGCAGGCGTTTTCCGGCCCGCAGGGCGTGACCGGCCAGATGTTCCTGCAGCGCGCTGCCATTGCTCAATCCGATGAAATTCTTGTCCACGAGTTCCGCGAACTGCAACGCCTTGCGGCGCGCCAATGCGTGTTTGCGCGGCAGCACTGCGACCAGCCGGTCCTGCCGAAAGGGGATGGTCTGCAACGGGCCGGTCGGCACTGAATCGGCAACGATGCCGATGTCGGCGACGCCGTCGACGATGGCCTGCACGATTTCGTGGCTGAGCCGTTCCTCCAGGTCAATGTCGATGTAAGGATTCTGTGCCAGGAACGTCCCCAGCGCGTCGGGCAGGAATTCGCTGATGGCCGCAGTGTTGCCGAGCAGGCGTATATGGCCTTTGAGCCCGTGCGCATATTCGCTGAGCTCGTCGCGCATCCGGTCCATTTGCTGGTGCACGGTGCGGGCGTGATGCAGCAGGGCGCGTCCGGCTTCGGTAAGTCGCACGCCGCGTCGTTCACGCAGCAGCAAGGCTACGCCGAGTGCGTCTTCCATGCTGCGGATGCGCGCGCTGGCAGACGCCAGCGCGAGATGCGAACGATCGGCGCCGGCGGTAATGCTGCCGGTTTCCGCGACATGTAGAAATAGCCGCAAGTCGCTCAGGTCAAGACGTGTGCTCATGATGACGGATTTGCAGGAGGAGTTGGCGGGTCAGCCTTCGGTAGCGCCGAAGGCTGGCTCAGTGTATTCCAGATTTTCTCGCATGACGATAGCTGGCAGACTTGGCGCATTGTTGATTGAATTCCGAAGGAGCCGCCGTGCCGACCAGCTTGTCTTTTGATGCCGCCCATTTCGCATTGCTGTCGGCCGTTGCAGCCATCTTTCTGCTGGCAGGTTTCGTCAAAGGCGTGGTCGGGCTCGGCCTGCCTACCGTGGCGGTAGGCTTGTTGGGTTTGTTCATGCCGCCGTTGCAGGCGGCGGCACTTCTGATCGTGCCTTCGCTGGTGACCAATGTCTGGCAATTGCTGGCCGGCGGACGTTTCATGTGGCTGTTGCGCCGGCTGTGGCTGATGCTGCTGGGGATCTTTGCCGGTACGCTGCTCGGCGCGAATTTTTTGGCGACCGATGCAGGCGGGCGCGCGACGGTATTTCTCGGCGTGGCGCTGGTCGTATATGCCGTGTTGGGATTGGCGGCCGTTAAGTTTTCGGTCAGTGCCGCCAGGGAGAAATATCTGTCGCCGTTGATCGGTCTGACCACCGGACTGGTCACTGCAGCGACGGCGGTATTCGTGATTCCTGCGGTGCCGTATTTGCAGGCGCTCAACCTGGAAAAAGACGAACTCATCCAGGCGCTGGGTTTATCGTTCACGGTGTCGACGATTGCGATGGCCGCCGGACTTGCGCAGGGCGGCGCGCTGCAGATGGAAGGCGCGGCGATTTCGTTGATGGCGCTGGCGCCGGCGCTGGGCGGCATGTTCATCGGGCAGTGGTTGCGCGGGAAGATTTCGGCAGTCTTGTTTCGCCGCTGCTTCTTTATCGGTTTGCTGCTGTTGGGGCTGCACCTGAGTTCACATCTGTGGCGATGAAGGGTTTGCGGTTCGACATTGAAACACGCGCGAACGGTCTGCGCATTTACGCCAGGCTGGAACATGACATCATCGGTGCGCTCGATGTGGAAGATGGTGAGGTGTACAAGAGCGGTCGGACCAACGCGATCGTCCTCTACGTTGTGCCGCGCTGGCGCGGTAATGGCATCGAGGAGTCTCTGCGAGCGCACCTTGCGCGGCACCTCTTGGAAGCGCCATGCAGTTCTGCACCGCTCACAGATGCGTGAGCACGGTTTTCAACTTTCGTAATTCTTCTATTGGCGGTTTGACGCCGCTGTGTAATTCTCGCCCCTCATGCCGACATGAGGGCGCATCTTTCATCGTCTGTCAGGGCTCGTTTTTCTGATGTGGCGTCGCCTCGTTTGGCGGGCTTTGTTCTGCCTCATGCAGCGCTTTCGATTTTTCCCGGATTTGACGATTCCGCTTGCGCTGCGGTGTACCCATCAGGTATAAAACAATTGTCAAGGGAAATACGCCGTACAGGAAAAACGTCATGATTCCTGCCGTAACGGACTGTTCGGTAATCGACATCATGAAGACGACATATAACCATGCGATTGCGACGATGTACATTGTGGTTTCTGGTTTTACAGACTGAGCGACAAACCGTAACAATACGCGAAAATTGTAGAAGCGAGCATGAATACGCAGAACCCGCAGAGCGTCCCTCCCGTTGTTTCAGCATGGCTAAGCCAGTTATCTGATCCCAAGACGTGGCAATCGTGGCAGACATGGCAATCGCCCGCTGCCGGCCAGCTTGACGTGCAGTCGATCCAGAAGCAGCTCGGCGCCCTTGGCGCCTCGCTTGATCCTGCCGACGTCGTCCGATTGCAGCAAGACTATGCCGACCAGTTCGCGAACCTGTGGAAGACCGCTGCAAATTCCCAGATTCCCGCCGTCACCGACCGCCGCATGTCTGCGCCGGCATGGCAGTCAAATCCCTTTTTTGCCTTTCATGCTGCGGCCTACCAGCTCAATGCGCGCTTTCTGACTTCCATGGTCGATGCGGTCCAATCGACCGATAAGGTCAAGCAGAAACTTCGTTTTGCAGTGCAGCAAATGATCGATGCATTGTCGCCAGCGAACTTCCTTGCGACCAATCCCGAAGCGCAGCAAAAAATTGCCCAAGAAGCTCAGCAGGTTCTGCGAAACGGAGTTGATCTGGCTTTGCGGTACCTGGTTGTTCGGGTAGGGTGCATTGGCGAAGACATTGAAAAGCTGGTGCTGCGGATTGTTGCAGAAGCCAGCCGTAAAGCCTTCCGTGCAAAGTTCAGAAAAGTCGCCGTTGCGCTGCATCAGCGACGGCACAGTGGTGAGCGCCGACTCGCCCTGGCGATTACGGAAACCTTCATAGAAGCCGAAGACGAAAGCCTTGTCCTTTTTGATCGGCGCACCGATGGCGGCGCCAAACTGGTTCTGCTTCAAAGGCTCCTGCGTCTGCGCGAAGTAGTTGTTGGCATCCACCGCGTCGTTGCGCAGAAACTCCCACAGAGTGCCATGAACCTGGTTCGTTCCCGACCGCGTAATTAAGTTCGTCGTCGATCCGAGCGCGTTTCCAAATTCCGCATTCGCGTTATGCGTTATGATCCGGAATTCGCTGATGGCGTCAACCGGAGGCCGGAGAACGAATCCGCCGTCGACTCCGTTGAAGTTGTTTGCACCGTCGATAAGGAAGTTGTTCGATTCAGGCCGCTGCCCATTCACCGCATA
>Ga0207667_10003483_pt1 | contig 19432 bp, 16 predicted proteins | sample KBSCornC52_FD_184301 | JGI IMG/M metagenome (GOLD analysis project Ga0207667, IMG submission 184301) | Corn rhizosphere microbial communities from Kellogg Biological Station, Michigan, USA - KBS Corn C5-2 (SPAdes) (version 2) | ecosystem: Host-associated > Plants > Roots > Rhizosphere > Soil ...
GTCGTCTTCCGCGATGCCGGCCTCAAGGCCGACGACGTCAACGTGCTCGGCGTGAGCCCGCAAGTGGCGGTGCAGTCGCTGGTCGGCAAGCGCGTCGACGCGGCCTTCCTGTTCGAGCCGCAAGCGCGCATCGCGCAACTGATTGCACCGGTCAAGCAAGTCTATGAAATCGGCGAAGTCTGGCCTTTCCCTTGCATGGTCGTGATCACTTCCGGCGAAACCCTGAAGAACCGTCGCGCCGCCGTGTGGAAGTCGCTCGACGCGCAACGCGATGCGATCGAACTGCTGAAGAAGAAACCGGCCGAAGCGGCCAAGCTGATCGCCGGCTATTTCATCGCCGAACCGACGCTGAAGACCCTGAAGCACGGCGAAGTGCTGCGTGAAGACGTGATCCGCGACGCCATCAAGAGCCAGACCTTCAACGCCAAGCTGAACGAAAAAGAACAGAACCGCATGCAGGAAATCGCCGACATTCTGCAAGCCCAGGGTTCGCTGAAGACCAAGGACGGCAAGCCGTTTGAAGTGCGCAGCATCGTAGACCTAGCCTGGCAAAAAGACAGGAAGTTGTAATCCGTGTAAAGCTACTGCGCGCGCCGATTTCCGATCTGCGATGCTCACCGTGCACCTGCACGGCTGCGCTTCTCGATCAGAACTCGACGCGCTCGCTACGCTTTCCATCGTATTACGGACAGCCATCGAAACACTATTTATTGAGGCCGACGACTTCGTCGGCCATTGCATTTTTACTCAGTTCTAATTCATGAGCTCTCAGCGTCGCGTTACCGGTTACCGTAAAAAACTCGCCATGGTGTTGGCGATCGCCTTCATCTTGTTGATGTGGCAGATCGCCGCATGGTCCTTGCCGGACTTCCTGATGCCGGGCGTGCCGACCGTGCTGGCGCGGCTGTGGGATGAAGTGCAGACGCCCGCTTTCCGGGTCGCGCTGTGGGGCAGCCTGACGCGCCTTGGCGGCGGTTACGGCGCGGCGCTGCTGTTCGGCATCGGCTTCGGCCTGATCGGCGCGGTGCTGTTCTTCTTCCGCGAAGTGCTCAAGTCGGCCATCATCATCCTGCAGTCGATTCCTTCGATTGCGTGGGTGCCGCTGTTCCTGATCCTGATGGGCTTCGGTAATCTGCCGATCATCGTGGTCGTTGCGATCGCGGCGTTTTTCCCGGCAGCCCTGTCGGTGATGAACGCCACCGAAAGCGTGCAGCAAGTGCATGTCTCGGCTGCACGCGTCATGGGCGCCTCGCGCCTCGGCATGCTGCGCCGCGTGTACCTGCCGGCCGTCATGCCTGAATTGATCACCGGCGCGCAACTGGCGTTCGGCAATGCCTGGCGTGCGCTGATTTCGGCCGAGATGCTGATCGGTTTCGGCAAGGGTTTGGGCCGCACACTGGCGTACTCGGGCGAGACCGCCGACATGGTCGGGGTGATGACCAACATCCTGACCATCGCTATCCTTGCTGCGTTGATCGATCAGGTGATTCTTGAAAACCTCAAGCATCGCCTGCTGCGTTACCAATACGTCTGATCCTGATGAATACGCAGTCCGTCTCCGCCGTGTTGCTGCGTCTGTCCGCCTTCGTGGTGGCGATAAGCGCCTTCACGGGCGTGCAAGCCGGCGTGCTGGATGACGCCAAGGCACGCGGCGCCGTGCGCATCGGGCAGGACTACGTGCCGCCGGCCTACACCGCTGGCGCCAAATTTCGCACGCCTGAAGGCGTCGACATCATCCTCGCCGAAGATATCGCCAAACGCCTGAACCTCAAACTGGACAGCGTGCGCAATGCGGGCAATAGCGGCGACGGCAAAGCGGCTCAAGCCCTGAAAGGCGCGCGTCCCGACATCGCCCTGGTGACGGTGGAGGAGGGCGCCGCGCGCAGCGGCGTCGCCGCCGACGGCAGCGTCTTGATCCCGACCGGTTACAGCGCCGGCGCGATGGCCATCATGCGCACCGATACTGACATCAAGAAGTGGGAACAACTCAAGGGCCGCACCGTGTGCCTGTCCGAAGGCGGATCGTATGTCGGCCAGATGGCCGCGCGTTACGGCGCCATCGAGAAGGTCATGCGCGCGCCGGCCGACTCGTTGCTGGCAGTGCGCATCGGCCAGTGCGACGCCGCCGTGCACGACGACACCATGCTCAAGGAATTGCTCAAGCTGCCCGAGTGGAAAAAATTCTCCGCGCAGTTGCCGGCGCAAAGCCGTTCGGCGCTGATGATCAAGATCCCCGCCGGCGACGGTGCGGCGATTGCCTACTTCAGGCAGACCGCCGCTGAATGGTCACGCGGCGACTTCTGGGCGGCGCTCAAGAAGAAATGGAGCAATACCGTGGCCTTCGAGGTGTACCTGGATCAGAACGTGCCGGATTGCCATTGAACAAAAAAAGCCCGCGACTTGCGGGCTTTTTTCATGGACGAACATTCTCTGCTTCAACGTCCGGCGTTGCCTTGACCCAGCGGCGCCGCGCTGGAAAAACCGGATACGGCGTCGCGATTTTCGTCGCCCGCATGTTCGGTGATTTCCTTGCCCATGGCCTTCACCGCGAGCGCGGCGATCAGCGAGAACATGGTGATCAGCAAGGCCACCATCCACGGACTGCCGCCGCTCCTGGCCAGCAGCAGCGACGACAACACCGGCGTGATGCCGCCACCGACCAGCGCGCCGATCTGGTGGGCGATGCCGACGCCGCTGTAGCGCACGCGCGTACCGAACAGGCCGGCGAACAACGCGCCTTGCGGGCCGTACATCATCGGATGGATGACGCCCAGTGCAATCGCCACCGCCAGGCCGATCAGCAGCGGCTGCGCCGTATTGATCAGTGCGAAGTAGGGCCACACACAGGCCGCGGCGCACAGCGAGCCGATGATGTACATGCGGCGATAGCCGATGCGATCCGACAGCGCGGCGAAGAAGGTATTGCCGAACATCGAGATGCAGGCGCCGATCAGGATCGCGTTGAGGATCATCGGCTTGCCGATCTTCAGCTGGCTCACCGCATAGGCGGTCGTGAACACCAATACGTTGATCGGCCAGGCAATTTCGCCGGCGCGTGCGATCGACGCCAGCAGGATCTGTTTCTTGTGGTCTCGCACCAATGTACGCAACGGCGTCTTGCTGACTGTGCCGGCCTGCTTTGCCGCTTCGAACTCATGCGACTCCGGCAAGCGCGTGCGTGCGATGACGCCGATCACCACCAGCACCATGCTGAACAGGAAAGGCAAGCGCCAGCCCCAGCTCAGGAAATCTGCTTCCGGCAGCTTGGCGGTCAGCGACAAGGCCAGCGTCGACAGCACCAGCCCCGCCATGCCGCCGCTCGAACTCCAGCTGCCGAACAGGCCGCGCTTTGCTTTCGGTGCATTCTCAACGGCGATCAGGATGGCGCCGCCTTGTTCGCCGCCTAGCGCGATGCCTTGGATAAGGCGCAACAGGCACAGCAACGTCGGCGCCCAGATGCCGGCGCTGGCGTAGGTCGGCAACAGACCGATCAGCGTCGAGGCCACGCCCATGGCGATCAGGGTCGCCAACAGGATGGATTTGCGGCCGTAGCGGTCGCCCAGATAGCCGCACAGGATGCTGCCGAGCGGACGGCCGACATAGCCGGTGGCGTAGGTCGCGATGGCGGCGAGGGCGCCGGTGAGCGGATCGAGCGTGGGGAAGAACAGTTTGTTGAACACCAGCGCGGCGGCGGTGCCGTACAGCAGGAAGTCATATTGCTCAAGCGCGGTGCCGATGAAACTCGACAGGAACACGATCGCGCGGCGCGGCTTTTTTGGAATGGAACTGGACATGGACGGCTCCCGGTTATCTGAAACTGAGCTAAATCTGAGCGGAATTCTGGAGGATGTGGCTGACGCGATCAGGCGTGATCAGCCACGTTGCCGCAACACGCGACGTGCGAACATCGCGAAGCTGGCCTTGACGATGCTGGGCGACAGCAGGAAGTCGTGCGACTCCTTCGCCAGCGCCGGATCGAGTTCCTTGAGCGTGCCGTAGGCGGCCATCGCCTGCAGCTGGTTGCGCGCGGCGCGCTCGATCAGCACGGACAGGTACAGGCTTTCCTCCACGCTGGAGGTCGCCGCCAGGAAGCCGTGATTGACCAGCAAGATGGTGCGCTTGTCGCCCAGCGCGGCGGAAATGATTTCACCTTCCTGGTCGGCAATCGGCAGGCCCGGCCATTCGGAGAGGAACGCGCAGTCGTCGTGGAACGGGGTGGCATCCATGTGTGCCACCACCAGCGGCTGGCCGGTCATGCTCAGCGTGGAGACATATTGCGGATGCGTGTGGATGATGCAGTTGACGTCGCTGCGGCGAGCGTACACCCACAGATGGAAACGGATCGCCGGGTTGGGCACGCCTTTGCCTTCCAGCACCTCGAGCTTGTCGTTGATGCGGATCACCGCATCGGCGTCGAGTTCGTCGAAGCCTTGCGCCAATGGTGTGGTGAGGAAGGTGCCGTCTGGCTGGCGCAGCGTGATCTGGCCGGCCAGGGTTTCCGAGTGGCCCTCGGCGGCGAGGATGTTGCAGGACAGTGCGATCTTTTCGCGCGGCGTCCAGTTGCCGTAATCGAGCGCGCCCGACATGCGGCGCAACGCCTGGCTGGAAACATCTTCCTTGGCTGAGTCAATCATTGTCTTCTCCCTTGAATAAAGTGAGACAAGATTAGACGCGTAGCCCCTTTACGACTGACACCTGTGCGCACAACGGCATGTCTGCACGCGCCGTTGAATGTCTTTCCGATCAGGCCTGAACCGGTGTTGCGCTGCGCAACGCCGACGGCGGCACACCGTAGCGGTGGCGGAAGCTGCGGCTGAAATGGCTGGCATTGTTGAAGCCGACCCGGAAGCCGATATCGGACACCGACAGCTTGCTGCAGGCCTGGTTACACAGGTCGGCGTGGGCGCGCTCCAGCCGCCGTTCCAGCAGGTAATTGCTGTAGCGATGGCCGTGGCTGGCGAACAGGCGATGCACCAGCCGCGGAGAAATGCCGAGCGCCTGGGACAGTTGCGTGACGCTCAGGTCCGGCTCGCACAACATGGCGTCGAGCGTGCTGATCAGGGTATCCCAGCGCATCTCTTGTCGGGCCGGAGCGGGCAGGGCCTCTGGCGCGGCGTGTTGCGACTCGGCGTAGGCGGCCGACAGCAGCGACACGAAAGCCTGCTCGGCGTGATAAATGGTGCTGGTCGATTGATCGCCGGCCAGCGCCGGCAGCACTTCGTGCGCGTAGTGCCAGAGCGTGCTGCGCAAGGGCGAATCGCGTCGCGCCAGCGTCGGCATGAAGCGTTCGAAGCGGCTGGTGTGGGCGCCGTTGAAGCGGCTGAAGGAAAATCGCAGCAGCACGAAGCGACAAGCCGTCGTGTTCTGCACCGTCGACGGCATGCGCGCCTTGCGATAGAACACATCGCCCGTATTGAAGTCGAGATCTACACCGTTCTGCGACACACGGCCGCTGCCTTCGAGCACGATGCTGGCCAGCACGTCGTTGGATTCCAGCGCGGCGACATGCTCCCACTCATGGCGCACGGTGCAGCCGGCCGGCAAGGCGGCGATCACCATCACGCCGCCGCCGACCAGGCGACAGGCCGACAGCGTGCCGGGCAAGGCTGAATCTGTGCAATCAGTGCGAATGTCGCCGGGAGAGACCAGATCATCCAGCGCATATTTCAGGTGATGCATCGAATAGGCATTGACCGGATGCAGCGACGGCATGTACGGCAGGCCGGAAATCAGGGACGGTGGCATGGAGGAATCTCCTTGGTGCTTGGGCGGATGGCGGTCTCATCATACAAGCAATTTCTGTGCTTGAAACATGCTTGAATAAGCGACTTCGCAAGCCATTTCCTGCGTCTTGATTGTCGGCGCGCACAGGCAAGAATCCGACGTGGAAATGACGCTTACAGGCAAGCATGTTGTTGCGCGGCCCTCAGATTTTTCCCGATGTTGCCGCAATGGAAAGAAGGCTTTTCGTGGCCGGTATACGCTTCGCTGCGGGGGATGACATGGCTAAATATCAATTTCCGTGCAGGAATACCCTTGTGTCGTCGGGCTTTGAGGCGAGACGCCTGGAGCTGTCTTCTTGCGGGTGTCGAAATTGAGCCTCGAAAGAGGCCGCAGGGCAGCCGCAATCCGTTGCCAATCGGGCAATCCGGGTTTGTAACCAATTCTCTTGAGCGACTTGGCGTCTCGCTTCAAAGGTGTAAGATGAAGTCCTGTCCGCGCTTTCCAAGACGCCGGGCGGCTTTGAAATCTGGTTTGAAAGGTGGTCAATATGGACGTCGCAATCACTGCCAGTTCGCCTGGCGCCGTTTCCAGCTCTCCCGACACAGGTCCTTCGGTAAGCAACCTGGACGAAGCGCGTCGCACGCAGGCGCGTCAGGATGCGGAAAACGCGCAGCGCCGGATCGAGGAACAGCGTGCGGAAGAAACCCGTCAGGCGCAAGCGCGCCAGGCCTCGCGCAATTCCAACGGCGAAGTTATCGGCACTACCGTCAGCACGACTGCCTGATTGTTTTCAGCTGCAGTAAAGAACCCGCCGCGGCGGGTTTTTGTCGTTAACGTGCAATGCGTTTGCCGTGCACTGCATTGATTGCTACGGCTTGTAGCCGTCCGTCAGCGTCTTCAGAAACGCAATCACATCCTTGATCTCCGCATCGCTGAGCGCCGGCTTGTCGCCGGGCAGGCGGTCGAACGGCGCTTCCACATTCACATTCGGAAAATGCGCGGGCAGCAGGTCGTCGAACTTGCGGATACTGCCGTCGCGATTGCGTGGGTACCACTTCTCCGGATTGGTGTCGCGCTGGACGTAGAACTCCATCACCTCTTGCAGCGTGTGGAACACGCCGTTGTGAAAGAAGCTGCCGCGCAGCGCGACGTTGCGCAAGGTCGGCGTCTTGAACAGGCCGCAATACTCCGGGTTGTCCTTGAAGTCGGTGCGCTCCGGGCCGCACAGGCCGAAGTCGTAATAGAGCGGATCCTTGTTGGCCGCAATCTTCTTGTTGCGCGGCACACCCACGGCGATCAGACCGTAATCGGTGAACTGCGGGAACGCGCCGTTGGGCAGAATTTCGCTGATGTGGCAGGACGCGCAATTGCCCTTGGTCGGCTCGTTGAACAATTCCAACCCGCGCAACTCCTGCGCGTTCAGCGAGGTCTGCTTGCGCAGGTAGGCGTCGTACTTGCTGGTGTATGGATAGAAGTCGGCCGGGCTTTCCTGGAACACTTCCAGCGCCATCAACGCCGCCTCGAAGGCGCGCGCACCGTCATCGAAAATCGTCTCGCCGAAGGTCGCGCGGAATTGCGCGGCATAAGGCGCACGCTTGAGCTTGGCGACCACTTCGGCGGGCGAGGCGTTGGCCATTTCGTGCGGCGACAACAAGGGGATGCGGGCCTGGTCGTGCGCCGAATCGGCGCGGCCGTCCCAGGTGCGTCCGCCGGTCGGACCGGCGTCGATGCTGTCGTCGCCGTCGTCATCGTGGAAGTGCTCGCTGAACGGCGGCACGTTTTGCAGATAGCGCAGCGAAGGCACCGCACGCGTGCCGGCGGTTTTCATGTCCTTGCCGCCGAGCTGCACCGACAAGTTGTTGGGCGGACCGAATGCGTGGTCGGGACTGTGGCAAGTTGCGCACGATTGCTGACCGGAACCTGACAGCGACGGATCGAAAAACATGGTGCGGCCGAGTGCGGTCATTTCTTCCACGCTGGGACGGCGGCCCGGCTGCGGCGCATAGGCTGCGCCGGTGTAGGCGGGAGCAGTAGCAGTAGCAGTAGCAGTAGCAGTAGCGCCGGAAGCCGCAACGGCGGGAGACTGGCTGTCGAATCGCAGCGCCACAAAGGCGAGTGCCGCCAGCGCGGCGAGGATGGGGATGGCTTTCATGCGCGCAGGATAGCAAAACTCTGTGACTTGTCGATGAAGAAGCGGACGCTGCATTGCAATGTCATTCTGTAGTTATATTTTTCGGCTAGCATCGTGTTCCTGTCGGTTGTATCCTGCCTCATCCTTCCCGAGTCAATAAAAAGAGAATATCCATGCGAGCCAAAATTAGCCAGTCTTTCAGCCAGCCAATGCGTTTGTCGCTTTTAGCCGTTGCCATTGCAGCAGGACTCTCGGCATGCGGCGGCAACGCCAACATTGCCGGTGACGACGCCGCCGTGCGCAGCATCGACACCGTGGTCGTGATCTACGCCGAGAACCGCGGCTTCGATACCTTGTACGGTTTGTTCCCGGGCGCCAACGGCATCCCCGGCGTGAATCCGTCGGCGAAAGGCGCGTACCTGCCGCAAGTCGATGTCGACGGCGCCGTATTGCCGGTGCTGCCGCCGACCTGGGGCGGCATGACCGCGGCGGGCCAGAGCAAGGTGATCACGCAGGCGCAGTCGGCCGGCATGCCGAACAAGCCATTCCAGATCGACGGCAAGGATGGCGTGGCGCTGGAAGCCAGCGTCGTCACGCGCGACCTGGTGCATCGTTTCTACAATAACCAGATGCAGATCAACGACGGCCGGAATGACCGGTTCGCAACGTATTCCGACGCCGGCGGTTTGTCGATGGGCTACTACGACGGTAGCAACATGGCGATGTGGCAGCTGGCGAAAGAGTACACGCTGGCCGACAACTTCTTCATGGGTTCCTTCGGCGGCTCGTTCCAGAATCATCAATACCTGATCTGCGCCTGCACCCCGCAATATCCGAATGCCGACAAGTCGCCTGCCAAGGGCGGCATCTCCAAGGTCGAGTTCGACGCGCAAGGCAATTTCGTGCGCCTCACGCCCGCAGCCAGCACGCCTAAATCGGTACTCGGCGGCGCACCCAAATACGCCAACGACGGCACGCTGACACCGCCTGACGACAAGGGCATGTACTACGCCATCAACACCATGCAGCCGGCGTATCAGCCGAGCAATGTCGCCGCACCCGCAAGCGATGCCGCCAAGCTCTACGCCGATCCGAACAGCGCCTCGACGCTGCCGCCGCAAACACAAAAGAACATCGGCGACCTGCTGAGCGGCAAGGGCGTCAGCTGGGCCTGGTATGCCGGCGCATGGAACTCCACGCTGAAGGTCGCGCAGGGCGACCGCAAGTTCCCGTCGCCGACGCCGAACTTCCAGTTCCATCACCAGCCGTTCAATTATTTCGCCAACATGGATCCGGTGAAGAACGCCGCTTACCGTGCCGAGCATCTGAAGGACTTCGACGCCAGCTTCCTGCAGGATGCGGCGGCAGGCAAGTTGCCGGCGGTGTCGTTCTACAAGCCGCAGGGCAACCTGAACCAGCACGCCGGTTATGCCGACGTCGCATCGGGCGATGCGCACATTGCCGATGTGGTCAACAAGCTGCGCCAGAGCCCGCAATGGAAGCACATGCTGATCGTCGTCACCTATGACGAAAACGGCGGCTTCTGGGATCACGCCGCGCCGCCGAAGGCCGACAAGTGGGGGCCGGGCACGCGCATCCCGGCGATCATCGTGTCGCCGTATGCGAAGAAGGGCTATGTCGACAACAGCCTGTACGACACCAGCTCGGTGCTGCGCTTCATCACGCGGCGCTGGTCGCTGCCGGTACTCGACGGCATCGCGCTGCGCGACAAGGCGATCCAGGCCAACGGCGGTACGCCGATCGGCGACCTGAGCAACGCACTGGCTTCGCAAGCGAACTGAGGCAGCGCAAGCACCCGTGGGATTTATCTTTTGGTCAATGTGGCTGGCGACCACATTGACCAGAAAGATATCTGGGACAACATTGAACAAGTACTGAACGAGATTTTCTTCATTGCGCCCGCCGTGGAATTGCCGCGCAGTTCCAATGTCGCGGCGCGCTTCGACGGCGAGCAATTCGTCGCCGCGCCTGCTTGCGCACGGTCTTCCTTGACGATCCGCAGGAGCTCGCATAGCATCAGACGCCTGTTCGTCGATCCCTTGAGGAGACCTCCCTGCCACTCCAAAAAACTATCAAGCGCGATCTGCTGATACTGTGGATATCGATCGCCGCCGTCGCTTTGGTATTGACCTGGCTGCTGGTGCAATTGAGTCGTCAGGGCGCTTCTGCGCAAATTGCTCAGGCCCGTTCCCTGGCGGAAGTCAGTTGCGAGACGATGGGCGCAGGTGCAGCGCGTCTGCGTGAGGCGATCGCTTCCACCAATGCCGTCAATGCACAGGCGCCACTCACGTCGTCGGCGGCGCACGCCGTGATTGATCTGGCGCTGCGTGATGAACCGGGCATGGAAGGCGGCTTCTGGCAGCGTGGGCACGGCGTGTTTGCGTATGCGTTTCCCACCTATGACGGCACCGGCATCAAGCGTGATCCGCCGAGCGCAGAACTGGAGCGCATCGCTTCAACAGCGCAACGTGCGCTGGATTCAAACAGTCTGATCTCTGAAGTGCGTCCCGGCTTGCGCGAAGCCGTGGTATTCGCTGCCTGCCCCATCAAGGGCGAAGCTGACGACGTGGCGGCATGGACCTTGAAGCGCACCCCCGTCATCGGCGCCGATGTCTTGACTCGTCTCATTGTTGCGCTGAGCCTGTTACTCGGCTTCGTGGTCGTGTCGGGTGGATGGCTCGGCTGGATGCTGACGCGCTGGCGGAGGCAATCCGCACAGCTGATGCTGCAATTGGCTCAGGCTGAGCAGTTGGCCACGCTCGGTCGGGTAGCGGCCGGTCTGGCGCATGAGATTCGCAATCCCCTCGGCGCCATGCGCATGAAAGCGGAGAATGCGCTGGCGGCGACATCGGACGTACGCGAAGCGCGCGTGGCGGGCGCCCTGGAGTCGGTACTGTCGCAGACGGCGCGCCTGGAAGCGCTGGTGTCCAGTCTGCTGGCGTTGACTCAGCCTTTTCGCGTCGAGCGCAAGGTGCTTGATGTCGGCAACTGGCTGGAGGCGCGGCGGCAGGCGCACGCCGATGCCGCCGCCAGGAGCGGCATACGTATTGTGCTTGGCGCCGGATCGGTTTCAGCACCGGATGGCGCGAGCGGGAAAATGCCGCCGGCGGCATTCGATCCACAGCAGATGGCGCGCGCCTTCGATAACCTGTTGCTCAATGCGCTGGCGCATACCGAAGCGGGAGGGACGATTGAGCTTGGTGCGCAGCGCCTGCCGGACGGCGCTCTGCAATTGTGGGTTGCCGACGATGGCGCCGGCATACCGGCGGAATTGCGCGACGGCATTTTTGAACCGTTCACCACTGCGCGTCCGGGCGGCACCGGCCTGGGCCTGACGTTGGTGCGCGAGATCGTGCATGCACACGGCGGCAAGATCACCCTGGTCGCGACACCCCGCGGAGCCCGTTTTGAAATGGAGTTGCCATGGCACGCATCCTGATCGTCGATGACGATGTCGCTTTTCGCGGCAGCCTCGCGGAGACGCTGCAGGATCTTCGCCATACGGTGTTGGAGGCCGACGCCGCCGAATCCGGCTTGCATCGTCTGGCGACGGAGGCGGTGGACATCGTGTTCGTGGATCTGCGCCTGCCGGGCCAGGATGGTTTGGCTTTCCTGCGGCGCGCGGGCCAGATGTCGTCGGCGCCGTGCATCATGCTGACCGCTTATGCCAGCGGCAGCAACACCATCGAAGCGATGCGCCTCGGCGCCTTCGACCATCTGACCAAGCCGATAGCGCGGGCGGCGCTGGTGGAAACGCTGGCGCGCGCTTTGCTGTCCGCTTCGTTGTCCGTCGCTGCTGCCCCGGAAGCCGGCGACGATCCGGTCGCCGATGAGACATCCGCCGGGCCGGATGCGCTGATAAGCAGCAGTGAGGTCATGCGTCAGGTGTTCAAGCGCATCGGCCTGGCGGCCGGCAGCGACGCGACCGTGCTGGTGCTGGGCGAAACCGGAACCGGAAAGGAGCTGGTGGCGCGCGCCTTGCATCGCAACAGCAAACGCGCGGACAGGCCGTTTGTCGCGGTCAATTGCGCCGCCATTCCCGCTGATCTGATGGAAAGCGAATTGTTCGGGCATGTCAAAGGCGCCTTTACCGGAGCCACAGGCGACAGGGCCGGGCGTTTTCGCGAGGCTGACGGCGGCACCTTGTTCCTTGACGAAATCGGCGACATGGCCTTGCCGACGCAAGCCAAGATTCTGCGCGTGTTGCAGGAGCGCGAGTTGACGCCCGTTGGCGGCAGCCAGTTGATTCCCGTCGATGTGCGCATTGTCGCCGCTACCCATCGCGATCTGCCGGAAGCTGTGAAGCAAGGGCGATTCCGGGAAGATCTCTGGTATCGGTTGCAGGTCGTGCCGATCACATTGCCGCCGTTGCGTGAGCGCTTCAGCGATGTGCTGCAACTGGCGGAACATTTCCTGCGGATGAGTGGCGGCGATGCCCCCAAACGCCTGACGCCGGACGCCGCCAAGCTGTTGCTGGCCTATCATTGGCCCGGCAACGTACGCGAGTTGCGCAACGCCATGGAGCGCGCAGCCATTCTCAGTCACGGACAGTTCATCGACGCCGGGGACATCGGCCTGCAGGCGGAAGCAGCGGCCATATCGCAATCATCCATCGACTGGAGCGGCCGCATGGCTGATGCAGTTGCCCATGTCGAGCGTCAGATGATTGTGCGTGCGCTGGCGGCAGCCGGAGGCAATCGCGCCGATGCGGCCCGCCGCCTTGGCTTGTCGCGACAACAGCTGTATCGCAAGCTCGACGAATTCGGTATCAGCTGAGCGGGGTGTGCCATGACGCACACTGTCCGCCAGTGCGACACCGGAGTGTCTCATCAGCGGACATCGCCGCGCCGGCGCCATGCCCAAGTTATTGATTTCAAAGGACTCTTTGATTGGCACGAAGTTTGCCATCGTGATGATGTCGTCCATCACTTCAAGGAGTCATCATGTTGTCCTCTCATTCATTTGCCCTGTCCGCCCCTGTTGCTGCCGTCGGCCGTGCGTTTGCCCTCGTCATCAGTTTGTCCGCCGCCGACGTCTGGGCATTGCCGCCGGCCCCGGCGCCATTGACAGCGGCGACCGAGCAGTCGCCGGCAACGCAGGGCGAGGTCGGTCGCATGTTGATCAACCCCTACGGCGAAGTGGACGGTCTGCGTCTGGTTGACGGCACGATCGTCAAATTTCCTCCTCATATGGCGGCAGAGCTGACCGCCGCCGTCAAGCCGGGACAGATGGTTCGTGTGTTTGGCAGACGCGAGGGAGGCGGGGGCGTCGAAGCGGACTCCATCGTCAACGTGGCGACGGCGCAGACGGTATTCAATCAGCCTCCCCTTGCAGGCGCACGACGTCTTCCGCCGCATCTGCGCGCGCAAAGCTTGCAGACGCAAAAGGTGGCGGGTCGTATTGATGCGGTATTGACCGGCCCGCGCGGCGAAGTCAATGGCGTGATCCTGGCCGACGGCAGCATGGTCCGGTTTCCGCCGGACAGTGCGCCCCCGTCCTTGCAACCGGGTGCACCGTTTGCCGCCTCCGGACTGGGTACGCGCAATGCCTACGGCACATCGCTTGAAGCCGTCCGCATCGGCTCCAGTCTGTCGGCATTGCAGCCGGTCTATGATCCCGTTCCTTGATGCCCTGATGCGTGATGGCATGACGTTTTCCCACTCCGCTGCAGTCTGGCCGGGGCGGGAGTTCATGCGTGTTCTGATTCACTTTTTTGCAAAGTGCAATAACCTATGTCTCCCAAAATCCTTCCCGTCGTCTTTCTCCTGGTGTCAAACGTATTCATGACCTTTGCTTGGTACGGTCACCTCAAGTTCGAGAACCGTCCTTTGTACTTGGTCATTCTCGTGAGCTGGCTGATCGCCTTCGCCGAATACTGTTTTGCGGTGCCGGCAAACCGTATCGGGCACACCGTCTATAACGCGGCAGAACTCAAGACCATGCAGGAAGTCATTACGCTGGTCGTGTTCTCCGTCTTTTCGGTGTTCTATCTCGGCGAACAATTTACCGTCAACCATCTGATTGGCTTCGCCTTCATCTGCCTTGGCGCATTTTTCATCTTCAAAGGCCCCCTCTGAAAGAGAGTTCAACATGGCGATAGCAAAGCAGGAACCCGGTTCCGCCGCATGGCTGCCGGGGCTGAATTTCTTTTTCGCCGATGTGCGCGACGGACTGGGGCCTTTTCTCGGCATTTTTTTGATGGGGCAGGGCTGGCGCGCCGATGACATCGGTTATGTCATGACCATCGGCGGCATCGCCGGCATGTTGGCGACGACGCCGTTGGGTGCACTGATTGATGCTTCCCGGGCCAAACGACTGTTGCTGGCTCTCGGCGCGATTCTGGTGATGGCGGGCACGCTGGCGCTGTTTATTTCGACGTCGTTTGCCGTCACCGCCGCTTCACAGATCGGCACCGGCATCGTCGGCGCTATCATCGGGCCGGCCATCGCGGGCATTACGCTGGGCATCGTGGGACAAGAGCGGCTGCCGCATCAACTGGGCCTCAATGAAGCCTGGAATCACGCCGGCAACGTAGTGTCGGCGGCGTTGGCGGGCGGCTTGGGATATTACTGGGGGCTGCCTGCCGTGTTCGTCCTGATGGCGCTGATGGCTTGTGGTTCGCTGGTCTGCATCTGCAAGATTCGTCCGCAGGACATTGATTATGACATTGCGCGGGGGCTGGAGAAGGATCGTAAAACAGAGCCCGAAACTGGGCATAAAACGGAGCACGCGCCGGTATCGGTCTTCAAGGTCTTGACCGGATCAAATTCCCTGCTGATCCTGGCGGTCACGATGATGCTGTTCCATCTTGGTAACGCGGCCATGCTGCCCCTGCTTGGCCAATCCATCGTTTCGCAGGGACTGGCCGATCCGAGCGCTTTCACTGCGCTGACGATCATCGTCGCGCAATTGGTCATGATCCCGGTGGCATTGCTGGCAGGGCGTTGCGCCGCACGTCACGGCTATTGGATGCTGGTGATGATTGCGTTGCTGGCGTTGCCCGTGCGAGGCCTGGTGGCCGGCTATTGGAACTCGCCGTGGTCGCTGATCCCCGTACAAATGCTTGATGGCGTGGGCGCCGGTTTGATGGGCGTGGCATTGCCCGGGCTGGTGGCAAAGATGTTGCGCGGCAGTGGGCATATCAACATCGGTCTCGGTGCAGTGACGACCATCCAGGGATTCGGCGCGGCGTTGAGTCCGGCGCTGGCCGGTGCGATCGCCCATCGTTACGGCTACAGCATGGCGTTTGTCGCGCTCAGTGCAGTCGCGGTAGCGGCGGTGGCGCTGTGGTATCTCTTCGCGGCTGACGTTGACAGCCGCAGCCGGCAAGTGAGCGCACCGACGGTCGTGTCATGAGGCGATTCTGCATGAAGGAAAACTTCTTGCGGATATGCGCAATATCTCGTCATCTTCTGTCGCTATAGCGATATAGCGACAGAGGAATGGCCGGGTGGGTTGCAATCCCGGCTTGTGTTCTCTGGTGCCTGTTTCAATGCGCTGCGTTGAGCGACCCCATCAGCCAGGTTTCCGCCAGATCGATCTGATTGATCAGCGCGATGAAGGTCTCGTCGTTGATCTGCTGCTCGGCGCGCAGATGATGGACTTCGCGGCGCTCGGCGCGGATCGCTTCGAGTCGCAGTTCACGTTCGAAGTGCTTGACGCGATTGGCGGTGCGATGGGTCTCCTCGGTGCCGCTTTCGGCGTCCATGCGCATGCGATACGTCGCCAGCAGGCGACCGCTGACTTCTGTCAGCAGGGCAAGTTCTTCCTGGTCCATGTCGGCGCCCAGGCGCTCCTGCGCTTCCTCGATGCAGCGTACGGCCGCTTCCGAGACGCGCAGGCGCGCCATGGTTTCTTCCGTACGGCGGCGTTCGTTGTCGGCATCGAGCTTGAGACCGGTCAGCAACCACGGCAGTAAAAAACTGCCGGCCAGCAGGGAGCACACGATCACGCCGGTGGCCAGAAAGATCAGCAGGTCGCGCGCCGGGAAGGCATGGCCGTTGGGCATCAGCAGCGGAATCGACATCACGCCGGCCAGCGTGATCGCGCCGCGCACGCCGGCCAGCGAAGTGATGCTGATCAGGCGCACGTCGAAATAGCGCTGCCTGGCGCGCTGGCCGCGCACCGCGTTGGAGAAGCGGCGCAGGCGCAGGTTGAACCAGACCCAGAAGAAACGCAGCGTGATCAATGCCACCGTGATCGCGACGATGTAGGCGAACAGATGCCACACCGGCACGTTGCCGGCGACCTGGGCGTCGAGATGCGCGAGGCTGACGATGGCCGGCAATTGCAGGCCCAGCAGGATGAAGGACATGCCGTTGAAGACAAACTCCAGCATTGTCAGCATGCTCTGGCTCTGCATGCGCGTGGCGGCCGATTCGGCGCCGGCGGTGTCGATGTAGGGCATCAGCATGCCGGCGGCGACCGCCGACAGGATGCCGGACAGGCCGAAGTGTTCGGCGAAGATGTAGGCCGAAAACGGGATCAGCAACAACAGCACGACCTGGATGCCGGGCTCGTCGCCGCTCCATTCGATGATCTTGCGGCGGATCAGGCCGAAACCCCAGGCCACGATCAGGCCGACCGCGATACCGCCGATGGCGATCAGCGTGAAGCTGATGCCGGCATCGATGAGTGAGAAGGTGCCCGACAGCACCGCGATGATGGCGAACTTGAACGCCACCAGGCCGGACGCATCGTTCATCAGCGCCTCGCCTTCGAGCACGTGCTGCATGGTGGAAGGCAGCCGGCGCTTGCCGATGATGGACGAGACCGCAACGGCATCGGTCGGCGACAGCACCGCCGCCAGCGCGAATGCAGACGGCAGCGCGATGGCCGGAATCATCCAGTGGATGAAGTAGCCGACCCCCACCACGGTGAACAGCACCAGCCCGAGCGCCAGCGCCAGGATCGGTTGCGCAAGCCGGAAGAACTCGCGCTTGGGCATGCGCCAGCCGTCGGTAAACAGCAGCGGCGGGATGAACAGCAGCAGGAACAGTTCCGGGTCGAAGCTGATGCGCAGGCCGAACAGCGGCAGCGCCAGCACGGCGCCGAGGCCGATCTGGAACAGCGGCAGCGGGATCTTGAAGGGAACAAGGCGCGCCGCGACGCCGGAAACGGCGACGGCCAGCAGCAGGATCAGAACGGTGAAGACAATTTCCATCGGAGAGAAAGCAGAGGAGTCGTACGGGATTGAAGCGGAGATCGCGACTGAAAATCAGGACCTGACAAGTTGTAAGTATAGAGCCTGGGCGGGCTCCGGCAGCAAAAGCGGATCAGGCATAGAATCATTGTTCCTCGGTAACATGGAGTACATGCAATGGGTACGACTGATACAACTGACAAAAACGGCAATCAACTGCAACATCGCAAGCTCGGCAATTCCGCCATTGAAGTCGCGCCGCTGGCGTTCGGCGGCAATGTGTTCGGCTGGACGGCCGACGAAGCAACCTCGTTTTCCCTGCTCGACAAATTCGTCGACGCCGGCCTCAACCTGGTCGACACCGCCGACGTCTATTCACGCTGGGCCAACGGCAACAAGGGCGGTGAATCCGAAACCATCATCGGCAAGTGGATCAAGCAAAGTGGCAAGCGCGACAAGCTGGTCATCGCCACCAAGGTCGGCATGGACATGGGCGACGGCAAGATCGGCCTGGCCCCGTCCTACATCAAGCGCGCGGTGGAAGACTCGCTGACACGCCTGCAAACCGACTACATCGATCTCTACCAGTCGCATACCGACGACAAGAACACGCCGCAGGAAGAAACCCTGCACACCTACGGCGAACTGGTCCAGCAAGGCAAGGTGCGCCTGATCGGCGCCTCCAACTTCGGCGCCGACCGGCTGGAAGAAGCGCGCAAGCTCAGCCGCGAACATGGCTACCCGCTGTACCAGACGCTGCAACCGGAATACAACCTGTATTCGCGCGCCGACTTTGAAAACAATCTTGAACAGTACTGCCTCAAGGAAAAAATCGGCGTCATCAACTACTACTCGCTGGCCAGCGGTTTCCTCAGCGGCAAATACCGTTCCGAAAAAGATCTCGGCAAGAGCACGCGCGGCGGCAAGACGCAAAGCTACCTGAATCCGCGCGGCCTGCGCATCCTCGATGCGCTGGACGCCGTCGCTGAACGCTACGACAGCACGCCTGCGGCTGTGGCGTTGGCATGGCTGATTGCGCGTCCCAGCATCACTGCGCCGATCGCCAGCGCCACTACGCTGGGCCAGATGGATGCACTGATCGCAGCAACGCGCCTGTCGCTGGATGCGGCCGCCATCGCGCAGCTGGACCAGGCCAGCGCTCCTTAAGCTAAATCCTTGAGCTAAACCTTGTCGTCGACAGCGGTCATGGCCGGCGTGGCCATGCCGGTGTCGGGCGCGAGTCCGCGCGGCTGCGCCGACAGCATGTGCGCCTTGCGCCAGCCGCCGTAGCGGTAATACGCCACCGCCAGCACGATCAGCACCACGCTGCCGAGCGGGAAGCTCCACCAGATCGCCTCCGCGCCGTAAGTCGGGATCAGCCATTTCGCAAACGGCAGGCGCACCAGCCAGATCGCGATGAACAGCATTACCAGCGGCGCCATCACCGCACCGGTCGAACGCACCACGCCGAACAGCACCATCGTCACGCCGAACAGCACGAAGGACCACGCCACGATATTGTTGATGTGACGCGCCACGCCCATGGCTTCGCCTTCATGCGGCAGGAACAGTCCCAGCGCCGCATGATCGAACAGGTACAGCAAGGCCACCAGCGCGCCGGTCAGCAGGAAGTTGTAGCCGACGCCGATGGTGGCGATACGCGTGACGCGATCCCAGCGGCCCGCGCCGATATTCTGCGCGGCCATCGACGACACGCTCGCGCCCAGCGCCAGTGCCGGCATCTGTACATACGTCCACAGCTGCGAGGTCACGCCGTAGCCGGCCGTCACTTGCGAACCATAGCCGTTGACCAGGCTGATCATCACCAGCGCCGACGAGGAAATCACCAGCATCTGCAAGCCCATCGGCAAGCCCTTGGTCACCAGTGCGCGCAGGATCGAGAGGTCCGGTTTCAGGTAGTTCAGCTCATTGCTGTGCAACGCCAGGAAATGCTTGCGGCGATAGAGGAAGGCGATCATCAGCAGCAGGCTGCCCGATTGTGCGATCAGCGTCGCCAGCGCCGAGCCGGCAATGCCCATCGGCGGGATCGGACCGAGGCCGAAGATCAGCAGCGGATTGAGCGCGATATCGAGGCCCACCGACAGCAGCATGAAATAGAACGGCGTGCGCGAGTCGCCCGCGCCGCGCAACGTCATCATCATGAAGTTATAGAAATACATCATCGGCAGTGCAACGAAGATGATGCGCAGGTACGCGATCGCATAGGGTGCGGCATCGGCCGGCGTCTGCATCAGCGCGAGGATGTGCGGCGTGAAGATGTAGCCGGCGATCGCCACCAGAATCGACAGCGTCGCAAAGAAGCTCGCGCCGGTACCGACCACGCGCTTGGCGCGGTCGATGTCGCTCGCACCGATGGACTGCCCGACCAGGATGGTGGTCGCCATGCTGATGCC
>Ga0207667_10003485_pt1 | contig 19431 bp, 17 predicted proteins | sample KBSCornC52_FD_184301 | JGI IMG/M metagenome (GOLD analysis project Ga0207667, IMG submission 184301) | Corn rhizosphere microbial communities from Kellogg Biological Station, Michigan, USA - KBS Corn C5-2 (SPAdes) (version 2) | ecosystem: Host-associated > Plants > Roots > Rhizosphere > Soil ...
AGCAAGGGCCATTGCAACACAATGGGCACGGCGTCGACGATGGCGCTGGTGGCCGAGGCTCTGGGCACCGTGCTGCCCGGGCTGGCCGGGACGCCAGCGCCCGACGCGCGCCTACTCGAGGCCGCGCACGAGACCGGACGGCTCGCGGTGCAACTGGTCGCCGACGACCGGCGGCCCTCGACCTTCCTGACCCCGGCCAGCTTTCACAATGCGATCGTCGCGCTCGCGGCGATCGGCGGCTCGACCAACGCGGTGGTGCACCTGCTCGCGATCGCCGGCCGACTGGGCATCGAGTTGACCGTCGACGACTTCGACCGGATCGGCGCCACCGTGCCGCTACTGGTCAACCTGCAGCCCGCGGGCACCTACCTGATGGACGACCTGTACCGGGCCGGTGGATTCCTCGCAGTGCTGCGCGAGGTGCGCGACCTGCTCGACCCGACCGCGTTGACCGTCACCGGCAAGCCGCTCGTCGACTACCTGGACGACGCGCGGATCTGGGACCCCGAGGTCATCACCCCGCGGGACTCGCCCCTGCTGCCGGCCGCGGGCATCTCGGTGCTGCGCGGATCGCTGGCACCGGGCGGCGCGATCATCAAGCCGGCCGCGGCATCCCCGCACCTGCTCAAGCACCGCGGACGCGCCGTGGTGTTCGACAGCATCGAAGACTTCCGGGCGCGCATCGATGACCCTGATCTCGACATCGATGCCGACTCGGTGATGGTGCTGCGCGGCTGCGGACCGAAGGGCTACCCCGGGATGCCCGAGGTCGCCAACATGCCCTTGCCCGCCAAGCTGCTCGAGCAGGGGGTGCGCGACATGGTTCGGATCTGCGACGGTCGGATGAGCGGGACCGCGTACGGAACGGTCGTGCTGCACGTGACGCCCGAGGCCGCGGCCGGTGGTCCGCTCGGGCTGGTTCGGACCGGCGACTGGATCTCGCTCGACGTGCGCGGCAAGCGGCTCGACCTGGAGGTTCCGACAGACGAGCTGGCGAAACGGACGCCCAATCAGGCGACCCTCGACGGGTTCGCCGCGCCGCGCCGCGGCTGGGAGCAGCTGTACGTCGAGCATGTGATGCAGGCCGACAGCGGCGCCGACCTCGACTTCTTGCGCGGCGGCAGCGGCTCGAAGGTGAGCCGTGAGTCGCACTGACGCCGCCGCCTCGGGGAACACGGCCGACGACTGGCGTGCCGCCACGGAGGAATCGTTCGACCTGGCGGAGGGCCCGGTCTGGGACCCGGTCCGCGAGCGGCTGCTCTGGGTCGACATCCGCCGAGGCGCGGTGCTGGTCGGCGCGCTGAACGGCGACGGCACGATCTCGATCGAGGACCGAGTTCCGACTCCGGGCATGGTGGGGGCGGTCGCCGTCTCGGAGGCGGGCGAGTGGGTTCTGGCCGGCGAGCGCGGCATCCTGATCCGCTCGGCCGACGGGCAGCTGGCCGAGGGGCCGACGATCCTGGCGGCCGACTCGGGTCGGCGCTTGAACGACGGAAAGGCCGATCCCGCCGGGCGCTTCGTGGTCGGCACGCTGAAGATCGACGAGAGCCCGACCACCACCGAGCGGCTGGTCGTGGTCCAGCCGGATGGCCGGGTCGACGACCTGGACAACGACCTCTCGCTGTCGAACGGGCTGGGCTGGTCGCCCGATGGCACCGTGCTGTACAGCATCGACACGATCCCCCGCGTCGTTCATGCGCGCGACTACGACGTGTCGACCGGCACAGCGGGACCTCGTCGGGTGGCGTTCGCGCTGGATGAGGGCGTCAACCCCGATGGCATGACCGTCGATGCCGAGGGGCAGCTCTGGATCGCGATCTGGGGCCGCGGCGAGGTGCGCCGCTGCACCCCGGACGGAGAGCTGACGCGCACCCTCTCGCTGCCCTCGCCGCACACCACCTGCGTCACCTTCGCCGGACCCGACCTGGCCACGATGGTGATCACCACCGCCACCAAGGATCTGAGCGACGACGACTTGGCCGCCCATCCGCTGGCCGGACGGCTGTTCACGGTCGACGCCGGAGTGCGCGGCCTGCCGACTGCATGGTGGTCGGGGCTGCAGCGGTCGGGACTGCCGGCGTCGGGGCTGCCCGGGTCTGGCTCGGCCGCGTGAGGGCGTTCGTCATCACCGGTCCCGGTGAGGCATCGGTCCAGGATGTCGCGCCTCCGCTCGCCGCACCCGGCGAGGTGATCGTGCGGGTCGCCCGCGCGGGCGTGTGCGGCACCGACGTCGAGTTCTTCACCGGCGGCATGCAATACCTCCACGACGGATTCGCCGAGTATCCGATGCGGATCGGCCACGAGTGGGCGGGCACGGTCTCGGCGCTGGGCGAAGGAGTCGACCGGCGCTGGCTCGGTCGCCGGGTGACCGGCGACACCATGCTGGGCTGCGGACGGTGCCGCCGGTGCCTCGGCGGGCATCAATGGGTGTGCGAGTTCCGCACCGAGATCGGGATCCGGGGCGGCAGGCCGGGCGCGCTCGCCGAGCAGCTCGCGGTTCCGGTCACGGCGCTCCACGAGCTGCCCGACACCGTCGATGATGCGCTCGGTGCGATGGTGGAGCCGGGCGGCAATGCCTTCCGCTGCGCCCAGGCCGCGGCCCTGCATCCTGGCGACCGGGCCCTGGTGCTCGGACCGGGCACGATCGGGCTGCTGGCCGCGATGTTCGCACGCGCCGCAGGAGCCGAGGTGCATCTCCTGGGTCGATCGCAGCGCGCGATCGAGTTCGCGCGCACGCTGGGCTTCGAGGGCACCTGGGAGGCCGACAGCCTGCCGCCCCTCCCGTGGGATGCCGTGATCGACGCGTCGAACGCCCCCGCCCTTCCGGCGCTGGCCCTCGAGCTGGTCGAACCGGCTGGTCGAGTGGTCTACGTCGGGCTGGCCGACTCGCCGAGCGCGATCGATACCCGCGCCCTCGTGCTCGCGGATGTGACGGCGGTCGGGATCCTGAGCGCGTCGCCCGGTCTGGCTGCGACGATCGACGCCTACGCGGCGGGGACGGTCGATCCCCGACCGCTCATCGCCGCCACGGTGGGTCTCGACGACCTGCCCGCCGTGCTGTCGGGCGAGCGGCCGCAGGGCTCGGGCCACGGCCCGAAGATCCAGGTGGCGATCGACTAGAGGGTGCGCGGATTGTCGTCGCGCAGTTCGAGTTGAGCGACGATGAGGGCGGCCAGATCCTCGAGGTTGCGCAACTGATCCGCCGAGACCGAGTGCACGGCGAAGTCGGCGACCGAGAGCGTTCCGGCCGTGCGGCCGTCCGAGCCGATCAGGGGAACGCCCGCATAGAACCGCAGGCCGATCGGCGGCTTCACCAGGGAGCTCTCGCTCAGCTCCGGATGCGTCAGGGTGTCCTCGATGATGTACGGCTCGTCGCGGGGTGCCTGCGGCCCGGTGAGGTCGACCTGGCGCACCAGGTGCTCGACCTCATCGCCGTAGTGCGACACCACCCAGGTGCGGCCGTCGTCGTGCACGCTGACCACCGAGATGGGCGACTCGAACAGGCGCGCCGCCATGGCCGTCGCCCGGTGGAGCGCCTCGTTCGGGATCGGCTTGCCCATGGCGCTCTCCTCGTCGGAGGGGAAGAAGGCCTGGCTCTCCTTATGACGACCTGTCTCGGCGAGGGCGACCTGCCGCAGGGCCGAGACCAGTTCGCGCCCGCTCGGCCGGTCGCGCGGATCGCGCGCGGTCATCGAGGTCAGCAGCACCCGCCAGCGCTCCGGCAGGTAGTCGGGGATGCGCGGCTGACGCGACAGGCGTGCCATCGCGGATTCGACGACAGTGCCGGGGAACTCGATGGTCCGGGTGAAGCACTGCAGCAGCACGAGCCCGGCGGCGTAGACGTCGGTCGGGGGCCCGACCGGCTCACCGGAGGCCTGCTCGGGGCTCAGGTAGGCGGCGGTCCCCGTCGTCGTGCCGTCGGCGGTTGCCCGCTCGGCACCGCGCGCCACCGCGATCCCGAAGTCCGTGAGCTTGGCGCGCGCCCGGGCGGCGTCGTTGCCGTAATCGACGAGCAGGATGTTCGACGGCTTGACGTCGCGGTGCACGACGCCCTGCGCGTGGATGTACTCGAGCGCCTCGGCCAGGTCGTAGCCGATCTCGGCGATGTTCCGGGCGGCGATCCGCGAGCCGTGCAGGCGCTCCTGGAGATTCATGCCGCGCACCAGAGGCATCACGATGTAACGGACCTCGCGCCCGGCGCTATCGGTGTGGGTCCCGGCGTCGAGCACGGTGATCAGGTTGTGATGATCGAGGCCGGTGAGGATCGCCAGCTCGGCATCCTGATTCGAGCGCGCGGGAAGCGGCGTCGTGAGCCACTTGATCGCGACGTCGCGGCCGAGTGCCTCATCGCGGGCACGGTGAACCGTCGACAGCCCACCGGTGCCGATCACCGCACCAACGCGGTAACGGCCGCCGAGCAGCACATCGGTCGCCTCTGACTCGGCCACGGCCGCATCACCTCCTGCGGAATTCTGCCAGGTGCGGGGCGCAGGATGGGGGCCGTTGACAGTCGGCCCGGGAGCCGCTAAGTCACCAGTCGTGCACGGTGCCGTCGGCCAGCCGGTTGTAGGGCAGGTACGCGGTTTCGTACGGGTACTTGCCTGCCTCGTCCAGGTCGAGGTCGACGCCGAGGCCGGGCTTGTCGCCGGGATGCAGCAGGCCGTCGGCCCAGGTGAACGATTGCTGGAACACGGCATCCGTCTTCGGTCCGTGCTTCATGTACTCCTGGATGCCGAAGTTGTGGATGCTCAGCCCCAGGTGCATCGCCGCCGCCATGCCGACCGGCGAGATGTCGGTCGGCCCGTGCATGCCCGACTTGATCTGGTACTGCCCGGCGAACTCGAGGATCTTCTTCAGGTGCGTGATACCGCCGGTGTGCGTCACGGCGCTGCGCACGTAGTCGATGAGCTGCTCGCGGATCAGTTGCTGGTAGTCCCAGACCGTGTTGAAGATCTCGCCGATCGCGAGCGGCGTCGTGGTGTGCTGCCGCACCAGCCGCAGCGCCTCCTGGTTCTCGGCCGGGGTGCAGTCCTCGAGCCAGAACAGGTCGTAGGGCTCCAGCGACTTGCCGAGCCTGGCGGCCTGGATCGGCGTCATCCGGTGGTGGCCGTCATGCAGCAGCGGCAGCTCGGGCCCGAACTCGTTGCGCACCGCCTCGAAAACGCCGGGCAGGTGGCGCAGGTACGAGCGGGTGTCCCAGTCCTCCTCGGCGGGGAAGGCACCGCGCTGCGCCGGCTCGTGGTCGTAGCGCTTGCCCTTGTTGCCCTCGAGGGTGGCGTTCGACGCGATCCCGTAGATCGACTTCAGGCCCGGCACCCCGGTCTGGATGCGCACCGCCTTGAAGCCCTGCGCCAGGTGGTCGCGCACGCTGTCGAAGAGCTCGGCGGTGTCTTTGCCCGAGGCGTGGCCGTAGGCGAGCAGCCCGGTTCGGGATGCCCCGCCGAGCAACTGGTACAGCGGCATGTTCGCGGCCTTGGCCTTGATGTCCCAGAGCGCGACATCCACCGCGGCGATCGCCGCCATCGTCACCGGTCCGCGCCGCCAGTAGCCGCCGCGGTAGAGGAACTGCCAGGTGTCCTCGATGCGGTGCGCGTCGAGTCCGATCAGCAGCGGTGCGACGTGGTCCTTCAGGTAGCTCACCACCGCCAGTTCGCGTCCGTTGAGAGTGGCATCGCCGAGGCCCACCAGGCCGTCGTCGGTGGTCAGCCTGAGGGTCACGAAGTTGCGGTCGGGGCTGGTCACGATGACCTCGGCCTTGTCGATTCTCATCTGCTCTCTTCTTTCAGGATGGCGAGGAGCTCGGGCGCGTCGGCGAGCGCCTTCAGGGTGGCGTCGCCGGTGCGTCCGGCGGCGCGCTCGGCGCGCAGCACCGGAAGCAGGCGCACCCGCACCTTGGTGGGCGCCTGGTCGGCGATGTCGGTCAGCCGGTGCGCGATCCGCGGGTTGGCGAAGCGCTGCCGCAGCTGCTGCAGATATCCCGGGATGTCGAGGCTCGCGTCGGTGAGGTGGCGCGCGGCCTCGTCCCAGAAGCCGATCACGAGTTCGGAGCAGTACGGGTCGGCGAACGCCGCCGCGACCGTCTCGTGCCCGCGGCTCGGCCCGGACGCGGCGAAGATCGTGTGGGCCCCGTTCAGCAGCCACAGCTTGCGGCGCTCGAAGGGCTCGACGTCGTCGACGAAGCGCGCGCCGGCGGTCTCCCACTGCGGCCGTCCGGCGGGGAAGGCGCCCTGCAGCACCCAGTCCGAGAACGGCTCGGCGACGACCGGCGCGGCGTCCTCCCGGCCGGATGCGGTGCTCAGGTCCGCGAGTTCGGCATCCGTCAGGTGCGGGGTGATGCGGTCGACCGAGGTGGAGACGAAGCTCACGTATTCGTCGACCCACCCCGCCAACGAGCGGTCAAGCGCGGTGGCCAGGCCGAGCACGGCGGCTCGGGTCGCCGCGCCGTTGGCCGGCAGGTTGTCGCAGCTCACGACGGCGAGCGGTCCACCCCGGGCGAGCCTCCGCGCCTCGAGGCCCATGACCAGCCGGCCGAGCGCGAGCGGCGTGCGCTCGTCGAGCCGGTAGCCGGCCTCGGTGATGGTCAGAGTCACGATGGCCGTCGCGGGCGCGGCGAGCAACTCGGCGACTCGCGAGGCGTCGCCCGGCCCGGCCTCGACCAGGCTGCCGATCACCGAGACCTCATCGGTCTCGGGTCCGCGCTCGATGAGCGTGAACAGGCCGTCTTGCGCGGCGAGGCGGTCGGCCAGGCCGGCACCGCGCACGGCGAACCCGGCGATGCCCCACTCGGCTCGGTCGATGGCGAGCTCGGTGTACCAGGCCTGGTGCGAGCGGTGGAAGTTGCCGAGCCCGAGGTGCACGATGCGCACCGGCGGGCGGTCGAGGCCGAGCGCGTGGCGCGACAGCGGGGCCACGGGCGGCACGGGCGCGTTCACAGGCGCCACGCCGTCCGGGGGATGGTGTCGACCAGGTCGCGGGCTGCGCGCAACGCCGACGCCTCGTCGAGCCGGCCCTCGCCGACTAGACGCGCCAGGAACGCGGCATCCAGTCGCCTGGCCATGTCGTGCCGGGAGGGGATCGACAGGAACGCCCGGGTGTCGTCGACGAACCCCGAGCCGCGATACAGGCCCGCGGTCTCGGTGGTGGCGGCGCGGAAGCGCAGCACGGCATCCGGTGCATCGAGGTACCACCACGGCGCGCCGAGGTAGAACGCCGGGTAGAACGCAGCGAGCGGGGCCAGCTCCCGCGAGTACGTGGTCTCGTCGATGGTGAACAGGATGAGGTGCAGCCGCGGGTCGGTGCCGAAGCGCTGCAGCAGAGGGCGCAGGTTGTGCACCCACTCGGTGGCGACCGGGATGTCGTGGCCGGTGTCCGGCCCGAACCGTTCGAAGGTCGCGGTGTGGTGATTGCGCTGCACGCCGGCGTGGATGGTCATGACCAGCCCGTCGTCGACGCTCATCCGAGCCATCTCGAGCAGCATGTGCCCCCGGAAGGCGCGCGATTCGGCCGCGCTGATGGTGCCCGCGCGGGCCGCGTCGAACAGCCGCGCGGCCTCGGCGTCGTCAACCTCGGCGGTGTAGGGCTCGAGCACGCCGTGGTCAGCCGAGACCGCGCCGTTCTCGATGAAGAATGCGCGTCGGGCCGCCAGGGCGTCGAGGTAACCGGCTAAGGAGGTCGCGCCGAGGCGCTCGATGCGCTCGCCGAATCCCGGCGCGTCGGGGTCGAGGTAGGCGTCCGGCCGGAAGGTCGGGATCACGCGGCCACCGAAGGACGGGTCCGCTGCGAGCGCCCGGTGCGCCTCGAGCTCGTCGAGCGGATCGTCGGTGGTGGCGAGCACCTCGATGCCGAAGCGTTCGAACAGGGCGCGCGGCCGGAACTCGGGTTGCGCGAGCGCTCTGATGATCGTCGTGAACAGCTCGTCGGCATTGGCGGCCTCGGGCTGCTCGTCGATGCCGAATAGTTCCACCAGGATCGTGCTCAGCCAGTAGCCGGATGCGGTGCCCGCGAAGCGGTGCCAGTGCTCGCAGAACAGCCGCCAGGTGTCGCGCGGGTCCTCGAGGCTGCCGAACCGTTCGAGCGGTACCCCGCTCGCGTGCAGCAGACGGGTGACGTAATGGTCGTGCCGCACCAGCAGCTCGACCGGATCGGCGAACGGCGCGTCGTCGAGCAGCAGGCGCGGATCGACATGGCCGTGCGGCGAGAGGATCGGCGCATCCGCGACGGCCTCGTAGAGCCGGCGCGCCACCGCACGGGTGGAGGGCTCGATCGGCAGCAACCGGTCGGCGTCGAGGCCGAGTCTCATCCGTCCATTGTCCTCCGCGAGGAGGGTGACAATGGACTCACGCTGACCAAGGAGACCGCATGGCCCTGAAACTCGGATACAAGGCATCCGCCGAGCAGTTCGACCCGCGCGAACTGGTGGAGATCGCCGTAGCGGCCGAGGCACACGGCATGCAGAGCGTCGCGGTCAGCGATCACTTCCAGCCGTGGCGGCACGAGGGCGGGCACGCGCCGTTCTCACTGACCTGGATGGCGGCGGTGGGCGAGCGCACGAAGACGATCCAGATCGGCACGAGCGTGATGACGCCGACCTTCCGCTACAACCCGGCCGTGATCGCCCAGGCCTTCGCCAGCATGGGCGTCATGTATCCGGGCCGGATCATGCTCGGCGTCGGCACCGGCGAGGCCCTCAACGAGATCGCCACCGGCTGGACCGGCGAGTGGCCCGAGTTCAAGGAGCGCTTCGCCCGGCTGCGCGAGTCGATCGACCTGATGCGGCAGCTGTGGACGCAGGATCGCGTCAACTTCGACGGCGAGTACTACAAGACGGTGGATGCGTCGATCTACGACCGGCCCGAGACCCCGATCCCGGTCTACATCGCCGCGGGCGGCCCGGTCGTGGCCCGCTACGCCGGACGCGCCGGCGACGGCTTCATCTGCACCTCGGGCAAGGGTATGACCCTCTACACCGACGAGCTCATCCCGGCCGTGAAGGAGGGCGCCGAGAAGGCCGAGCGCGACTACGCGGCCATCGACAAGATGATCGAGATCAAGCTCAGCTACGACACCGACCCGACGGTCGCCCTCGAGAACACCCGCTTCTGGGCGCCGCTCGCTCTCGGCAAGGAGCAGAAACACGACATCACCGACCCCATCGAGATGGAGAAGGCGGCGGATGCCCTCCCGATCGAGCAGATCGCCTCGCGCTGGATCGTCGGCTCCGACCCCGACGAGGTGGTGGCGGGTGTGAAGCAGTACGTGGATGCCGGCTTCACCCATCTGGTCTTCCACGCGCCCGGGCACGACCAGCGGCGGTTCCTCGAGCTGTTCGAGCGCGACCTGGCGCCGCGACTCAGGAAGCTGGAATAGTCCCAGCCCGACGAGTCAGAGCGGGATCGATATGCTCCGAACATGTCGGCCACTGACTCAATTGTGAGGATCGTCACGGCGCTTCTGCCGATCGGGACCGCAGTCGTGGGTTTCCTTGGCGGGCTCGTGACGGTATCTGTCACCGACTCCAGGCGAAGGGCCGAGACGTTGGCAGAGCGGCGACGCACGGCAATGGCTGGCCTCGTGCATGTCCTCGCCGACTCGGCGCAGATCCCCGGCTCGAAGGACCTTACCCGTGCCAACCAGTTCGTCGTTGAGGCGACCGAGGCTGCGATCATGTTTGAACTGGAGCTAAGCGGCAGTGAGTCTCTTGACTTTCACAACTGGATCGAGCATCGATTGTCGCGCCTATTCGCGCTGTTCAAGGGTCGGGAATCGTTGGAAACGTTCGACGCATACACGAGCGGCGTCGATGCACTTCTTGAAGAACTGATGTCCTACCAGCGAGGGAACAAGTCAGTGCTAGCCCTGCGAGATCGAGCCGCCTAGCCCGGGGTCCGGCCCGTGCGGGATTGCGCTCCCGCTCGATAGGCTCGCGCCATGAATCCCGCTGAGGAGCTCGCTGACCTTCTTGACAGCTGGAACATGCCGGGCCAAGACGACATGACAATCTACGCACGGCGCGAAGGGTCGTCCCACGACATCGTCATGTGGCGGCGCCATCAGCACGCGATGATCCTCCTCGCTCAGGTCGGCGTCGCCCTAGACAACCTGGAGCGAATGGGGAAGAACACGGCGGGGTGGCGGATACACGAGGCGGAGCTTCATCGGGCGATCGTTCTTCCCGACCACATATGGGGCCAGCCAGCTGGCGCGCCAATGATTGACGCATCAGCGATCGGTTCTCTTCGCGCTTTGGGCACTCTCATCGATCTCGTCGCGACACCTGCCCCCAGCACCCAGGCGAAGATCGACCTGCTTGCCGAGGTGTTGGCGGAAGGGGTTGCTCTCGTCGCCGACGAATCCATCCCTCTTCAGCCTGCAGAGCGGGCCTACATCCTCACACTTCTTCAAGAGTTGCGTGACGTGGTCGAACAGAAGATGGTTCTAGGCGACGTCGATCTCCAGGAGCGGGTGGACCGCCTCAACGGTGCATTGCTTCGGGTCGCGGCAGACTTCGCCGACGCGGGCGACCCGGCGACAGCTGAGAAGTTCCAGGCCATCATCGGCAAGATCCTCAACGGTACGCGAGGCACCCTGCACGATGTCGCCGTCATAACGGCCTCAGTTGCCGCGGTGATCGCAATCGGCACGGGCCACAGTTGATTTCACAATCGGCGGCCTCCCGACTTTGCACTAGCCTGCGACGCGCTCGCGCAACTGCGTCGGCAGTGGCTGCCGGGCGCGACCGCTCTGCAACCCCCGCCCGATCACCAGCCGTTGGATCTGATTCGTGCCCTCGAAGATCTGCATCACCTTGGCCTCGCGCATGAAGCGTTCGACCGGGAAGTCGCGGGTGTAGCCGTAGCCGCCCAGCACCTGCACGGCATCCGTGGTCACGTGCATGGCGGTGTCGGTCGCGATCAGCTTGGCGACGGATGCGTGGCGGCTGTACGGCATCCCGGCGTCGCGCCGCCGCGCCGCATCGAGGTAGGTCGCGCGCGCGGAGTCCACGCCGGCCGCCATGTCGGCCAGCAGGAATCCGAGCCCCTCGTGCTCGGCGATCGGTTTGCCGAATGCGGTGCGCTCGCGGGCGTAGTCGACCGCGACATCCAGCGCGGCCTGCGCAAGACCGGTGGCGATGGCCGCGATGCCAAGTCGCCCCGAGTCCAGGGCGCTGAACGCGATCGAGAGCCCCTGCCCCTCGGTGCCGAGCAGGCGATCGGGCTCGAGCAGGGCGCCGTCCCAGTGCACGCTGGTAGTCGGGATGGCATCCAGCCCCATCTTGCTCTCCGGCTTGCCGAATGAGAGGCCCTCGGCCCGCCCGGGGGCGAGGAAGCACGAGACGCCGCGGCTGCCTGGCCCGGTGCGCGCGAACAACGTGTAGAAGTCGGCTTTGCCGCCGTGCGTCACCCACGCCTTGGTCCCCGTGATCCGGTAGCCGTCGGAGGTGCGCTTCGCGCGGCAGCTCAGCGCGGCGGCGTCCGAGCCGGCGTCGGGCTCCGAGAGGCTGTAGGCACCGATCTGCTCGCCGCGCAGCATCGCGGGCAGCCAGCGCAGCTTTTGCGCCTCGGTGCCGAAGGTCGCGAGCGTGAAGCAGCTCATCACGTGCACGCTCATCGCGACGGCGACCGAGGCCCACCGCGAAGCCAGCTCTTCGAGCACCTGAAGGTAGACCTCGTAGGGCTGCCCGCTGCCGTCGTAGTCCTCGGAGTAGGGCAGGCCGAGCAGACCGAGCTCGCCGAGGCGGGTGAACAAGCCCTCGGGGTAGCGCTCGTGACGCTCGTATTCGTCGACGATCGGCGCCAGCTCACGGTCGGCGAACTCCCCGACGAGGTCGATGAGTTCGCGGGCCTCCTCGGTGGGGAGCAGACGCTCGACGGGCATGGCGGTTCCGATCTGTGCTGTACGCAGAATCGTACGCGCGTACACTTGCGAAGGCCAGAGTGACACGTCGTACGGTTGACTCGAGCACCCAACGAAGGGCAGACATGCAGATCTCCGGAATCACCGCGTTCGTCACCGGGGCAGCCTCCGGCCTCGGCGCCGCGACGGCAGCGCTGCTCGCGCAGAAGGGCGCCCGGGTCGTCGGATTCGACCTGCCGAGCGCCGTCGAGAAACCGGCCGCGCCGCCGCCGGACGGCGTCCGCCTGATCGGCGGCGACGTCACCAGCGAAGAGGACGTGCTCGCGGCCCTCGCCACCATCGACGGCGACGAACCGCCGCTGCGCCTGGTCGTGAACTGCGCGGGCATCGCGCCGGCTCGCCGCATCCTCTCGTCGAAGGGCGCGCACGATCTGGCGACCTTCCAGAAGACGATCGCGGTCAACCTGATCGGCACCTTCAACGTGATGCGCCTCACCGCCGAGGTCATCGCCAAGACCGAGCCGGTCGACGAGTTCGATCAGCGCGGCCTGATCGTGAACACCGCGTCGGTCGCCGCGTTCGACGGGCAGATCGGACAGGTCGCGTACTCCGCATCGAAGGGCGGCGTGGTCGGGATGACGCTGCCCGCCGCCCGCGACCTGGCCCGCAACGGCATCCGGGTCAACACCATCGCGCCGGGCATCATGGACACCCCGATGCTCGCCGCCCTGGGCGAGGAGGTCAACGCCTCGCTCGCGGCCAGCGTGCCGTTCCCGCACCGCCTCGGCCGCCCCGAGGAGTACGCGCAGCTCGTCGTGATGCTGGCCGAGCACGACTACCTCAACGCCGAGACGATCAGGATGGATGGCGCGATCCGGATGGCCCCGCAGTGAGCGACCCGGCACGCACCAGCGTCATCGTCGCGGGCGCCCGCACCCCGATCGGCAAGCTGCTCGGAGGCCTCTCGACGCTGAGCGCCGCCGAACTCGGCGGCGCCGCCATCGCGAGCGCGCTCGAGAAGGCGGGAGTGGCCGGCTCCGACGTCGACTACGTGATCATGGGCCAGGTGCTGACCGCGGGGGCGGGCCAGCTGCCCGCGCGGCAGGCGGCGGTGGCGGGCGGCATCCCGATGAGCGTGCCGTCGACGACGGTCAGCAAGGTGTGCCTCTCGGGAATCCAGGCGCTGATCATGGCCGACCAGTTCATCCGCAGCAGCGACGCCACCACGATCGTCGCGGGTGGCCAGGAGTCGATGAGCCGGGCACCGCACCTGCTGACTGGGTCCCGCACCGGCACCAAGTTCGGCCCGATCACCATGGTCGACCACATGGAGCTCGACGGGCTGGTCGATGCCTTCACGGTCGAGGCGATGGGCCTGCTGACCGAGCGGGTCAACGACGCCGAGCCGTTGACGCGCACCGATCAGGACGCGTTCGCCGCTGCCTCGCACCAGCGGGCCGCGGCCGCCTGGGAGGCCGGCGAGTTCGCCGACGAGGTCGTGCCGGTCTCCGTGCCGCAGCGTCGCGGCGAGCCGATCGTGGTCGCCCGCGACGAGGGAATCCGCGCCGACACCAGCGTCGAGACCCTGGCCAAGCTGCCCGGCGCGTTCCGCCCGGACGGCACCGTCACCGCCGGTAACGCCTCGCCGATCTCGGACGGCGCCTGCGCCCTGGTCGTGATGGACCGCGCCGCCGCCGAGGCGGCCGGCCTGACCTGGCTCGCCGAGATCGGCGCCCACGGCATGGTGGCCGGCCCCGACTCCTCGCTGCAGTCGCAGCCCGCCAACGCGATCGAGGCCGCGTGCGCCCGCGAGGGCATCACGCCCGCCGACCTGGATCTGATCGAGATCAACGAGGCGTTCGCCGCGGTGGGTCTCGCCTCAGCCGCGCAACTCGGGGTACCGCTCGACCGCGTCAACGTGAGCGGCGGGGCGATCGCGGTCGGCCATCCGATCGGGATGTCCGGCGCCCGGCTTGTGCTGCACCTTGCCCTCGAGCTGAAGCGCCGCGGCGGCGGAATCGGCGCGGCCGCCCTGTGCGGCGGCGGTGGTCAGGGCGACGCCTTGATCGTGCGGGTGCCCAAGAGCTGAGCGGCACGCTGGCGCCAGCCCGGCTTGATGATCCCGTTCACGATGAGGTTCGCCAGGTCGGCGTAGGCCTCGGCGTCGCTGAGGCCGGTGTTCTTCGAGACCTCGCGCTGCTGGATGCGCACCATGACCGAGCTGACCACCTCGGCGATGAAGGCGGTCGGCACGTCACGGAAGGCATCGTGGGCGATGCCGTCCACGATGAGCTGCCGCACCCGCTCCGCCGCGATGGCGGTGTTGCGCTCGTAGATCTCGCGGGCGGGCGGGAAGCCGGCCACGTCATCCATGAATTGGGCGGATGCCGGCCGCAGCTCGTCGGCGACCGCCAGCAGGTAGACCTGGATGCGCCGCACCGGGTCGGACTCGGCCGCGACCCGCTCCTCGACGCGCTCGGCCGCACTCCGGAAGAACGCGACCACCACCGCGCGGATCAACTGCTCGCGCGATCCGGCCAGCGCGTAGATGGTCGACTTGGAGCAGCGCAGCGCGATGGCCGCCTGCTCGAGCGTGTATCCGGCGAAGCCGCGGTCGAGGGTCAGGGCGATCAGCCGCTGGAAGACCTCCGCCTGCCGAGCGCTGCGCACCGGGCTGGATTGCTCGACCGCGAATGAGGGAGTGGACATCCGCACCTCATTCCGTCAGCGGCATACCCGGGCCGGTTCGTGTGAACGAGCGTATAGCGTCGATCGGGGACCAGGATGGGGTGAAGCAAGGAGTCACATGAACGACGCAGTAATCGTGGATGTCGTACGCACCCCCTCCGGCAGGGGCAAGCCGGGCGGCGCCCTGTCGAGCGTGCACCCGAGCGACCTGCTCGCGGGAGTGCTGCGCGCGCTGCTGGAGCGCAACGGCCTGGAGTCGACGCAGATCGACGACGTGCTGGTCGGATGCGTCAGCCAGGCCGGCGAGCAGACCGGCAATATCGCCCGCACCTCGCTGCTCGCCGCCGGATTCGACGAGAGCGTGCCGGGCGCGACGATCGATCGGCAGTGCGGTTCGAGCCAGCAGGCGGCACATTTCGCCGCGCAGGGTGTGATCGCCGGGGCGTACGACATCGTGATCGCCGCCGGTGTGGAGTCGATGAGCCGCGTCCCGCTCGGCTCGGCATCCGGGCCGCAGGACCCGTTCGGTGGAGCGGGGATCCGCGCGCGCTACCCGAAGGGGCTGGTGAACCAGGGCGTCTCGGCCGAGCTGATCGCCGCCAAGTGGGACTTCAACCGCGAGCAACTCGACCGGTTCGCCGCCGAGTCGCACCGGCGCGCGGCGGCGGCCGCGGCATCCGGAGCGTTCGCGCGCGAGCTGCTGCCGGTGACGCTGCCCGATGGCCGCGTCGTCGACGCCGACGAGACGATCCGTGCGGAGACCACCACATCGGCGCTGGCCCAGCTCAAGCCGGCGTTCCATACCGAGGAGGCCGCGCTGCGCTTTCCGCAGATCGACTGGGAGATCACGGCGGGCAACTCCTCGCCGCTGACGGATGCCGCGAGCGGCGCTCTGATCATGAGCGAGTCGATGGCGCAGAAGCTCGGTCTCACGCCGCGTGCCCGGTTCCACAGCTTCGCGGTCGTGGGGGATGACCCGCTCTTCATGCTCACCGGACCGATTCCGGCGACGCACAAGATCCTGGAGCGCTCGGGTCTGGCCTTCGGCGACCTCGACGTCTATGAGGTCAACGAGGCCTTCGCCTCGGTGCCGCTGGCCTGGGCCCACGAGTTCGACGCCGATCCGGCCAAGCTCAACCCGCTCGGCGGCGCGATCGCGCTCGGTCACGCCGTGGGCGCCTCGGGAACACGCCTGCTCGGCACAATGCTGCACCAGCTCGAAGCGACCGGCGGCCGCTATGGGCTGCAGACGATGTGCGAGGGCGGCGGCATGGCCAACGCCACCATCATCGAGCGGCTATAGCCGGGAGGCTCCGCGAGATCAGCGGGCCGGCCGCCACATCGTGGTGACCACGTGTCCGGTGGGGGTCGTGATCCGATCGCGGGCGACGAATCCGACGCTCTCGTAGCGCGCGTTGTTGGCTGGATTGGACGACTCCAGGTAGGCCGGCTCCCCGAGGGCGTCGATCCGGGCCAGGCTGTCGGCGAGCAGGCCCATGCCGATGCCCCGCCCGCGGTGGTCGTCGTGCACGCCCAGCAGGCTCAGATAGAAGCACGGCTCGTGGGGATGGGCCGCGTCGAGCTGATCGAAGATGCCGAGGACCGCGTGGGCGACGTCCGCTCCAGCCGCTTTGGTCAGCAGGTCATCCAGGCCGCCCTCCTCCTGCTCGGTCAGCTCGGGGCCACCCGGCGGGATCCACACGGCGACGGCCTCCGCGCGGTCGGTGATCAATGTCCAGGGGTAGCGCAGCGCAGAGGTGGCGCAGAGGTGCCACGGCGCTGCGGCCTGCTCGGACCGGTGCCGCTCATCGGGGAACGCCGGCCCCCACAGCGGGTCGTCGAAGAACGCCGTCGTCAGGGTGGAGACGATCGGCTCGATGTCCGAGGCGGTGGCGACTCTCACGTGGTCGAGCGCGCCTCCACGCCGCGCCGCCGCGCCAGCGCGTTGCGCACCGAGACGCGACTGCCGTACGAGATCGATCCGTAGCGGAACAGCTGCACCGCGACCCTCAGCACGAGGGCGGCCAGCACCAGGAGTTCGGCGCCCAGAGCCAGGCCCTGCCAGAGCGGCAGGCTGCCGAATGCGTTGCGCAGCAGGGCCGTCACCGGCGCCGAGTAAGGGAACCAGCTGAAGAACTGGACGATCGGCGCGGTCGGGTCCGAGACCACCAGGGTGACGATGTAGAACGGGATGAAGATCAGGATCATCAGCACGCCGAAGATCGGGCCGGCATCCTTGGCGGTCGGCATGATCGCGCCGATCGCGACCAGGGTGCCGGTGAACAGCGCGAACCCGCCGATCAGGATGAGCGCGCCGACCAGCATCTGCTGCGGGTCGAACGACAGGTTGCTCAGGTCGAGGGTCGGGATGTTCAGCTGGGTGCGGAACAGCGTGTACGCAACGACCAGGGGGAGCGCGAACACCGCCATCTGAACCAGGCCCAGGGCGAACAGCGAGATGATCTTGCCCAGGATCAGCGACGTCGGATTGATCGTCGTGAGGATCATCTCGGTGACCCGGTTCTCTTTCTCCTCCAGGGTCGAGGCGAGCATCTGATTGCCGAGCAGGATGATCAGCAGATAGAAGGCGACCAGGTAGAGCATCGGGGCGATCAGGCCGTTGAAGCCTGCCGTCTTCTTTCCATCGCGGTAGGTGACGGTCACCGCGTCGGCGCCGCCGCTCGCCAGCTGCACCAGTTGCGGCGAGTTCAGCTTCTGCTGGGCGCTGGCCTGCAGCAGGGCCTGCGCGACCGATCCGTAGACGCCGTTGGAGAAGATGTCTTTGTCTTGCCCGTACACCTTGACCGGGTGCTTGGCCGGGTTGGCCGGGTAGTCGAAGAAGGCCTGACTGGTGCCCGCCTTGACCGCGGCGATGGCCGCGGCGGCGTCGCTGGTCGGTGTGCCGCCGAACTTCGCGGCGATGGCGTCGTTCACGACGCCGGATTCGTCGAGATAGCTGAAGCTGATGTGCGCCTTCTTCTGCGCGTCGGTCGTCGCGCTGGTCGCGGAGTTCGACAGCAGCACGAGCGCGAACACCACCATCAGCGCGATCGGCACGACCAGCGTGATGATCCAGAACCGCGGCTTCGACAGGTTGCGGCCGAACTCGAAGCCGATCACCGTGCTCAGGTTGTGGCGGGCCATGGTCATTCGCTCCCTTCGCCGCGCGCCGCTTCGTCGCCGTAGACCTCGACGAAGATGTCGTCGAGCGACCGCCGACGCGGCTCGAACCGGCTGACGGTGACCCCGGCATCCATCAGGCCGCGCAGGATGCCGGCCAGGTCGGCCCCGGTGTCGACGCTCAGCACGGCGTGGCCGCCGCCCTGCGAGGCGATCGTGTAGGCGCCCGACGTCGGAAGCCGCCCCGAGTAGTCGAGTGTGATCGTCAGCCCGCCGAACTCCTCCTGCACTTCGGTGACGGTGCCGTAGGCGCGCGCCGCTCCGTCTTTCAGCAGGATGATCCGGTCGCAGAGGCGCTCGACCTCCTCCATCTGGTGGGTGACCATCAGCACGGTGGCGCCCGCGGCGCGCTGCTCGTCGATGATGTCCATCAGCAGCCGCCGGTTGACCGGGTCGAAGCCCTTGGTCGGCTCGTCGAGGATGAGCAGCTCGGGGTTGTTCATGATCGTGACGCCGAGTTGGACCTTCTGCTGCTGGCCGCCCGAGAGCTTGTCGACGCGCGTCTTGGCCTTGTCGGCGATCTCGACCCGCTCGAGGTACTGCAGCGACCAGCTCTGGGCGCTGTGCTTGTCGAGCCCCTTGAGGCGGCCGAAGTAGGTCATCACGTCGATGACCGACTCCTTCTTGTAGAGGCCGCGCTCCTCGGGCAGATAGCCGAGCCGGTTCGCATAGTCAGGGTTGAAGGGCGTGCCATCGATCAGCAGTCGCCCAGCGGTCGGTCGGTAAATGCCGAGCAGGGCGCGCAGGGTGGTGGTCTTTCCGGATCCGTTGCTGCCGAGAAAGCCGAAGGTCTCGCCGCGCCGGACGTCGAACGACAGATCGTGGATGACGGTGGTGTCGCCGAAGTCCATCCGGAAGTGGTCGACCTCGACGATCGGAGAATCAGTCACACACAGAGACGCTAGACGCTGGATGCGACAGGCGCGAGCCGACCGCCCACGCCCGGCCCGGGCGGTGGGACCTTCGACCCGGGTCGGGCCTCGGACGGCCGGAAAGAATCGACTGTGTGCCCGTTCAGCGCTCCCCATCCGACGAGCCGACGCGGATCACGCGTCGCGCGCTGCTGAACCGCGCCATCTGGGGTGCGGCGGGGGTGGCGGCCGGCGTCGGGGCGACGACGGGTGTCGAAGCCATGCTGGGCGCGGCGACGAGGCCCGCGCACCGGGAACGGCCCGAGGGCGCTGGTTTCGATCACCTCGTCGTTCTCATGTTCGAGAATCGGTCGTTCGACAACATCTTCGGCTACCTGTACGGACCGCACGGAGAGCCCCTGCCTGCCGGACAGACGATCGAAGGCCTGACGAGCGCGCACAGCAACCGGGCGCCGGATGGCACGGTCATCGCCGCGCATCCCTATCGCGGATCCACGGACGACATCTTCTCGCAGCCCCTCCCGAACGCCGGCGAGCAGTACCCGCACGTGAACACCCAGCTGTTCGGCACGGTGGATCCGACTTCCAACGCCCTCGCGCGCGACTCGGCGATGGCGGCCCCGTACAACGCGCCTCGCTCGCGCCGATCGGCCGACATGAGCGGCTTCGTTCTCGACTACATGAACACCTACCGCGCCCTGAACGGCCGCGAGATGAGCCTCGCCGAGGCTGAAACGATCATGGGGGCCTTCACGCCGGCGATGACGCCGGTGCTGTCGACTCTGGCGCGCAATTTCGCCGTGTACGACCACTGGCACTCGGCCGTCCCTTCGCAGAC
>Ga0207667_10003486_pt1 | contig 19424 bp, 16 predicted proteins | sample KBSCornC52_FD_184301 | JGI IMG/M metagenome (GOLD analysis project Ga0207667, IMG submission 184301) | Corn rhizosphere microbial communities from Kellogg Biological Station, Michigan, USA - KBS Corn C5-2 (SPAdes) (version 2) | ecosystem: Host-associated > Plants > Roots > Rhizosphere > Soil ...
GTGCCGAGCACGAGAGCTCCGAGCGACAACGGGGGGGCAGCTAGCACCGACCTCATTCAAAGTTCAATCCCAAGATTTTCGAAATGCGAAAGGCCGCTAAATAGACGCCGAATCGTAACACAGCTCGATCTCGCGCTGCCGCATTTGCTGTGAAGCGGATCCGAGCGTGATCAGTAACCTCGCAGAGAGAGAAGAGAATCCATCCGCGCCCGCGCAGGTGTCGTTTGGATGGCGCGAAACTTTCGGTGTTTGGCGCGTCAAGAGTCCATGGCAGAAAACTTGACCTGGCCGAACGGCCGTACGCGATTGTTGGCATCCGCGAGAGAGAAGTTGGCCACGCATCACACCCGAGAGTATGGCCGTCGTGAATAAGATCGAGATGCCGAGCGTTTTCCGGAAGCACGTGCGAAAAGATCCTTACGGGTTCGAGTCGCGAAGACGAGCGCGACTGTCGCGTGTGGCTCTCGTGTGCGCAGGTCTCGCGTCGTTCGCGAGCAACGCGCGCGCCGACAAGAGCGTCCCGCCCGCAGTTGGTTACAACTACCAAGAGATCGAGACACCGCGCATCGCCGGGACCAACGGCGCGACGCGTGCGCTCAGTAGCTCGACCGAAGCGCTCTTCGACAACCCGGCAAACATGTCGGTGTCGCGTGTCTATCATTTGTCCGCTTTGGCGCAGATTTGGCCTGAATCTGGCCGCCAGAGCTACGGCGCCGCTGCGGTCGACTCGGTCGGCTCGAGCTCACGCTTGGCGGGCGGAGTGGGCGCTACTTACAACACGCAGGACACCGACGGCATCAATCGCCGCTGGACCGACATTCGCTTCGCGTTGTCCTATCCGTTCTCCGACAAGTTCTACCTGGGCCTGGGCGGGCGCTACTTGATGCTCAGCCAAAACGGCGACGGCCCACTCGGGACGAGCCTCGCTTCGAGCGGGCTCGCGGGACAAAAGATCGTACGTTCGATCACGTTCGACGCCGGTGCGACGTTCAAGCCGACCGATGGTCTCGCGCTGTCGATCGTGGGCGTGAACTTGAGCAACCCCGGCAACGGCTTTCAGCCGATGAGCGTCGCGGGCGGCATCGGCTTCGGCAAAGAGCTGTTCAGTATCGAGGGTGATGTCGCGGCCGACTTCACGAGCTACGAGCACACGACGACGCGCGCGATGGCCGGCGGCGAGGTGCTGCTCGGCGATCACTTCCCAGTGCGCGCGGGGTATCGCTACGACGACGGCGCGAAGAGCCATTCGGTGAGCGGTGGCATCGGCTACATCGACCCGACCTTCGCGGTCGAACTCGCTGTACGACGAGTGGTGAGCGGAGATCCCGTGACCGCGATCGTGTTCGGGTTCACTTATCACCTCGACTCGAGCGGCCTCACGCAGAGCGAAACCGACTCCTTCTGAGCCGGCCGAGCCCTCCGGCTCAGAGCAGCGGCTCGAGCCGCGTGCGGAAGGCTCGGCGGCCAGCGCTGAGCTCTTCTGCGCTGACGGGGCTGAGCTTGCGCTCCGAGAGCTCGGCACGGAGCTGACGGATCGCGCGCGGATCGCGAAACCAATCTTCCTCGTGCGTTTCGACCAGCAGTGTGTGGCGATTAGCGGCCAGCAGGCTGCCGGCGAAACGCTGCGAGTCGCGCGGCCGGACCCGGACGAAGGCCCCCGCAGCCTCGCGTGGCAACTCGAAGCCGAGCGCGCTGTGGCTGAGCTCGGCGAGCTCGCGCCGGACCGCGCCGGAGCCGCCCACGAGCAGCTCGCGCAGTAAGACTCGGAACGCAGCCACGCGCGCGTCCACCAAGTGCGCGCGGGCCAGGGCGCGCAAGTGGTCGCGCGTTCGGCTCGCGCCGAGCCCCAGCGTTCGACTGGCGAAGGCCGGCGAAAGCGGTAGCGTCGCGAACAACGCGCCGAGCTCATTTTGCTGCAAGTCGAACACATCGCGCGCGAGCACGAACGGTGAGTGAAGCGTGCTGGCAGCGTTGGCCAGCGCACGCCCCAGCCCGCCGAGCGCGAGTAGGAAGCTGCCCGCGCCGAGCGCAACCGGCAACGCGAACGGCCGCACGCGCAAGCCCTCGAACCACGCACGATCGACCAGCTCGGTCACCGTACGCGGCGTCAACCGCGCGGGCCAACCCTCATGGCTCGACTCGGCGAGACCCACGGTAATGAACGTCTCGGCGTCTCGAATGGCGAGCGTTTCATAGCCGGCTTGGGTTTCGCTCAAAAACTCGCGCGCCGCGGACACGAGCGCCGAGCTTGCGACCTCGAACGAGTCGAGCCGCGTCTGGTAACGCTCGGCAAATAGCTGACGCTCTTCCCAAAGGCGCGTGACGAGCTCGGCGACGCTTGCCGAGGACGCAAAATACCCTCGCAAATAGGCGGCGCGTTCACGGGGCCGCGCGAGCGCCCGGCTCAACATCTCCGCGAGCGGCAGCCGGGTTTGTTCGGGCTCGGCAAGCGCGTGCAAGGTGAGGCGATGCGCCCGGCCGAGTTCGGCGCGCCGGGCGCCGAGCTCGGCCTGCTCGCGGATACGGAGCAGCCACTGCTCGAGCGCTTCGGCGAGCGGGTCTTTGCCCGTAAGCTCGCGCAACCAGGCGAGGGTCTCCTCGTGGAACAGCTCTGGCGGCAGGAGTTCCGCGCGGACCGGCTCGCCTTTGGCCGTTCTGCGCTCGATCATTTCCGAGGCTTCACGCAGCGTGCGATCGAATGACAAAGGCTCGAGCTCGCGCATCGAGGCGCAGTCTACACGCTGCCGAGGCTCAAAGCCCGGGCCCGAGCGCGATCGTCAAACGCGCGGAAAGGGTGGTGAAGCCGAGCGCGTGTCCGGCTCTACTCGCGTCCAGATCGGCGCAAGCGCCGCTTTCGTCGCAGCGGACGATGCGATCTGCGCGCCAGCGCGTCCAATCGAGCGCGGGACCGAAGCGCACATGCCGGCCCAGGTACAGCTCGACCGCGCCACCCACGCGCAGCGCCGTGCCGCCCGCAGCCTCCGAATACGTCACCGCGTCGGCTTCGCGCGCGCTGCTGCGACCGTTGCCGCCGCCGAGGCCGAGCTCCAAGTACGGTTCCACAACACCGTGATCGGCGAAGTAGACCCGCCCGAGCAGGCCGTAAAACGCTCCGCTTTCACGCGCTCGCTCGAGCCTTGTACGGGCGGAGGGGTCGAAGCGAAAGCTCAAGGCGCTGACCGTCCCGCCGAACGCGAAGTACGGGGAAACGCGCCACAGAGCGCTGAAACCGAGCCCCGGACCGGCGCCGAGCCCGTCGCAGCGCGTCGCGCTGCTGTCGCTGCAGCTCGGAAACCCGAGCATGGCCTCGGGCGCGAGTTCGAGTGGGCGCCGCGCGTACTCCGGCGGCGCGAGCTCGGGCGCTGGCGGCCTGCGCAGCACAATCGCGGGCGGAGGCGCGTGCGGCACGCGCCTCGCAGCGCGGGTCGTCTGGTTGCCACTCGTTTCGAGTGCTTGCGCTGCGGCGCTGCGGGGCGAGCCGCACAGCGCCGCGCACAGCGCCGCGAAGCGCGCTATGCTCGAGCCGCGCAAAGAGCGCGGTTTTCCCATGGTCCGTCGGCTCACGGTTCTGCAAAACGACGAAACCGACGACGCGCTCGCCGCGCGCCGGCCGCGTTGGCAATGGATCTTGATCGGTGCAGGCTTCGTCATCACGCTGTTCTTGCCGTTGGCCCAAGTGGGGGTTTGGCTCGGGCAGCGCCTGAGCCAGGCCGCGGTACCGAGTGACCGCGTTGCGCTTCGAATCGGTCTCGGTGCGCTGCCAGTTGCGCTTTCGTTTTTGATCGCCTGCGGCGGCGCGGGCGCGTTGGTTGGCCGCTTCGGTGGCCGGGCCAAGGCGCGGGAAGCGGCCCTGTCCGGCGCGCTCGGGGCGTTCGTCGGCTGGGGGCTCGCGGCGCTCGGCGGCGCGCTCTCACCGTGGCTCGTCGCCGTAACGACTTTTTTTGCGCTCGTCGTTTTTGGCGCCGGAGCGGCCTTCATCGGCGCCCGGCTCGGCCTCTCCCGCCGCCTCTAACTGGCGCTGGCCCGGGCGGGTGGACCGCCCTGCGGGCTGGGGCTAGGCTTCCGAGCGATGAGCGACCTCGACAAAGAACTCGAGCAAGCGGTGGCAGCGGTAGACGAGCCGGTGCCGCCTGCCACGCGCGCTGTCCAGCCGCCGTCCACGTCGCGTCGGGCCAAGGGCAACGTCGGCCTCTTGATCGGGCTCTTGGTCATGGGTGGCGGGATCCTCACGCTCGTGTTCACGAGCTTCAAAGGCTCCGCCGTCTACTCCAAGGGTGTCGACGACCTCGTGCGCGAAAAGCAGAAGTTTGCCGACCGCGCCGTGCGCGTCGAAGGCACCTTGGTCAAGGGCAGCTTGAAAAAGCGCGACCAACCCTGTGAGTACCGCTTCGACATCGAGAAGAAGGGGGTCGTGCTGCCGGTGCGCTTCGCGCAATGCATCGTCCCCGACACCTTCCGCGACATGCCGGGAATGGATGTTTCCGTGACCGCCGAGGGTAAGCTCACGGAAGCCGGTAATTTCGAGGCTTCGAACATCATGGCCAAGTGCCCGTCGAAGTACGAAATGAAAGACCGCGCGAAGAGCGGAGAAGCTGCACCGCACGCTGCGATGACGCAAACGCTCTAACGCTTCCTTGTCTGCGTGGCGCCGGCCGCCCCGCCCGAACCGAGAGACACTGCCATCATGTGGGACAGATTTTTACGCGCTTGCCGCCGCGAGCCGGTCGATGCCACGCCGGTTTGGTTCATGCGCCAAGCGGGCCGCTACATGGCCGAATACCGCGCGCTGCGCGCCAAATACACGCTGCTCGAGCTGTGTAAAAACCCCGAGCTTGCGACCGAAGTGACGCTGCAACCGGTGCGCGCACACCACGTGGACGCGGCGATCTTGTTTGCGGACATCTTGCTGCCGCTCGAGCCGATGGGCGCGCCCTTCGAATTCGCCAAGGGCGAGGGCCCGGTGATTCACACGCCGGTGCGCGATCGAAAAGGGGTCGACGCGCTGCGCGTGATCGATCCGGAAGAGGGACTTGGCTACGTGCTCGACGCGATCAAAATGATCCGCAAAGAGCTCGACGGCAAAACGCCGCTGATCGGCTTTGCCGGCGCGCCGTTCACGCTCGCAAGCTACCTGATCGAGGGCGGCAAGAGCTCGAGCTACGCGCTGACCAAGCGCATGATGTACTCCGAGCCCGACACCTGGCACGCGCTGATGGGCAAATTCTCGGAAGTGGTGCGGCGCTATTTGCACGCCCAGGTGAAGGCTGGCGCGAACGCCGTTCAGCTGTTCGATTCCTGGGTCGGCTCACTGTCGCCCACCGACTACGAAGAGTTCATCTTGCCGCACGTCGCGCACATCCTGAAAGATCTGGAGAAGACCGGCGTGCCCGTGATCCATTTCGGCACCGACACCGCCACGCTGCTCGAGCTGCAGCAGCGCGCAGGCGGCACCGTGATCGGGGTCGATTGGCGCACGCCCATCGACCAAGCGATCGATCGCCTCGGTCCCGGCGTCGCCGTTCAGGGCAACCTCGACCCCTTGCTGCTCGGAGCGCCTCGGCCGCTGCTCACCCGCCGCGTGGACGACATCCTCGAGCGCGCCCGCGGGGCGGCCGGCCACGTCTTCAATCTGGGCCACGGGATCTTGCCGGACACCGACCCGGACGCGGTTAAATTCGTCGTCGATCTGGTTCATGAGCGCACAAAACGCGCCTAAGCGCCGCTGAGCGTCGCTCTCTGGTTGACTTGCCGCCCCGAGCCGACAAAAAGACTGCGGCCTCCTTCCCGCATCGTCTAAAGGCAGGACAAGGGACTTTGAATCCCTGAATCGTGGTTCGAATCCATGTGCGGGAACTGCGTAATCCGAGAGTCGCGCTGTGTGCCCAGCGCCCACCAGCGCACGCTCCAAAAAAAAAGTGCCCGTGCCCGACCGTAGGGGCTTCTGAACCCGTTGCACCTTTTTCGGGCACGAGCACGGGAGAGCACGGCTCCCCGTGTTTTTCGGGGAACCTCGCGACGCTCCGGCTGTCCAATTCGCGAGCATGGCAGATCGGCGCGACGACGCGGCGCATCCGGTCTACCTTCAGAGCGGAGTGACCGACGCGGCAGACCAAGCGGAGCGCAAATTCATCGAGCGCTTGGCGCAGCGTGACGAGCGAGCGTTCAACGAGCTGGTCGAGCTGTACGAGGCGCGCGTGTTCCGCCTACTCCTGCGCATGCTGGGCCGTCGAGACGAAGCCGAGGACATGGCGCAAGAAGTCTTCGTCCAGATCTTCAAAGCGGTTGGCACGTTTCGCGGCGACTCCAAGCTCAGCACCTGGATTTATCGAGTCAGCGTCAACCTGTGCAAAAATCGGCTCAAGTATTTGTCGCGCCGGCACACGGACGGCGAGGACGAGCTCGAGCCGGTCGCGGAGCGCGCGGCGCTCGATGAGGCCAAGGGCGTCACGTTTGGCGACGTGGCTCAGCCTGATCGTTTGGTCGAGGGGTACCAAATGGAGCGCGTGCTGCAAATTTGCATCTCCGAGCTCGAACCGGATTTTCGCGAGGTCCTGATTTTGCGCGACGTCGAAGACCTGAGCTACGAGGAATTGTCCGAGATCACGGGCCTGCCCGACGGCACCGTGAAAAGCCGCCTGCATCGCGCGCGCGCCATGCTCAAGGCGAGCGTCGAGCGAAAAATGGGAGAAAAGATCCGATGAGCGATCCCGGCGAAGAAAAGCTCGAGCCCGGCGAGGCCCTGCCGGAGCCGGATGATTCGCTGCGCTCGATGCTCCGTGGCGCGCTGCGCGAGGAGGGCCCCGCGCCCGACGTGCTCGCCGGCGTACAGAAAAAGATCCGCGAGCGCAGCAAAGGCAAATTCTACGCGGACGGCTGGAGCACGGCCAAGCACCCGCCGCTCAACACCTATCTCATCACCAGTTTGCTCATGCTGGCGATCCTCGGCATTAGCTACGCGCTCTTGAGCCCGCTCGTGGGCAGCCCCGAGCCCGTGCGCAATCAGCCGGCCCCCGTGCAAGTCATTCCGGCGCACTGAAAGGCCTCCAGGAGTTGATTTGATGGTCACGCGCCAAGCTGCCGATCGCGTCAAAGCCTTCGGCGTCGCGTTCCGTAAGCCAAGCGCGGGTCAGCGCTGCAAAGCTCCGAAGCGCGGCCGAAACTTTGACTGCACACGCCGCCGAGGGCCTCTGCGCGCGCGGCTGAGTGATGGCAATGGGTGCGAGTGACGGCTCCCGGATTTCACCACCGAGCCGCAGAGATCACAGAGGACACGGAGCGCTCAGCTAGGCGCGGAGTGCCCAAGAAAAACGCGGAGCTGGGGTGAGATTTTTGGGGTTGACCGCGAGACGCGGCGGGCAGCGGCGCGAAAGGTTGGGTACGGCTATTCGCTGGGTGCAAATCAGCCCTGGTACCGCCGCCAAGTTCCGAACCAACCCCCAAATCATCTCTGTGATCTCTGTGATCTCTGTGGCTCGGTGGTGAACTCTCCCTTTCCCCTCTCCCCCGCAGCGCGACGCCGAAGGCTGCGCCGGGCGCGACGTAGCACGTGACCATCAATCAATCATTCGTGACGAGCACGGCCGCGGGCGCGACGGCGCTACTGAATCCAGCGGGCGACGACGCAGGTGATGTTGTCGGGGCCGCCGTTTTCATTCGCGCTTTCGATCAGGCGATGGGTCGCGGTCGGCAGATCCGGGGAGCTTGTCACGATCTGCAAGATGGCTTCGTCCGTCACGGGGCCGCACAGGCCGTCGCTGCACAGCACCACGCAATCGCCGGCGCGCGGCGCCTCGAAGCGGGTGTCGACCTTGACGGTGTCTTTCATGCCCAGCGCGCGCACGATCACGTTCTTGTGGGGGAAATTGGCGATTTCCTCCTCCGTAAGGCGCTTCATCTTCTTGTAGTCGTTGAGCAGCGAGTGATCTTCGGTCAGCTGCTCGAGCGAGCCGTCCCGGATGCGATACACGCGGCTGTCGCCGACGTGCGCGACGTACACGCCGTCTTCCACCGCGAACAGCGCGGCCAGCGTCGTGCCCATGCCGCGCTGCTTGGCGTTGCGCTGCGCCTGCTCGTAGATGCGGAGGTTACACAGCTTGATGCCGGTGATGAGGCGGTTTTCCTCATAGCCCTTGCCGCGGTCCATCTTGTACGGCCAGGTGCGCTCCGGGTCGTCCGCGGTGGCGGCGAAGAACTCTTGCAGCGTGTCGACGGCCATCTTGGACGCGACTTCGCCGGAGGCGTGCCCGCCCATGCCGTCGGCGACGACGTACAGGCCGTACTCCGCCATGATCGCGAAGTTGTCCTCGTTGTGAGAGCGTTTGCGGCCGACGTCCGTTTGGCCAGCGACTTCGATACGCAGGGGCCGATTCAAGCGGGCATTCCGTGGATGAGCCGGACGAAGTCCGGGTGGGGTGAACGTGGATCTTCCCCGCCCAGCCGGCCTTCTGTCAATGATTTCCTAGAATTAGTCATATCAGCGGTAAGGGTTTGGCGGGCTCTTCTGTTCCGGAGGGTGCGGCGTCCGCGGCCAGGGATTGGACGGCAACGCGCGGTCGTGACGCCCGACGGCATCGGCGGCCTCGCGCACCACCACGCCGACCTCCCGGTACCGACCGTCGGACAGGACGAGCAGGCGGACGGGCGTGCCCGCGGCGTGATTTTCGACCGCATCGGCGAAGGCCTCCGCGCTGCTGACGGGGGTCCCGTCCACCGCCACGATAACGTCGGCGAAGCCGGGTGGTCCGGCGTGCAGGCCGGCGCTGGCGGCGGGGCCGTCAGGGGCGACCGCGGCGACCCGGACGCCGCGCGCGATGCCGGCATCGAAGGCCACCCCCTCGAGCCCGACCCACGGCCCGTGGCGCATCGGGACGGCCCGGAGGAAGCCGCGGATGGCGCTGACCGGAGCCCCGTACGGCGCGAGGGTGCAGCCGACTTTGTCGTTCGGCGAGCAAGCGCGAGCCACGACCGCCACCACCTCGCCTTTGTCGTTGATGAGCGGCGCGCCGATGTCGGTGGGCTTCGGGGTCTGCGCGAGCTCGAGCGCGTCGGTGAGCTCGGCGCTGTCACCACCGCGCAAGACGCTCTTGGCCTTGACCGCCTGATCGGTCGCGCCGAGTGCCTTGTCGCGCACGTAGCCGAGCGCTTTCAGCTTCGTGCCCACGGCGGGCTCGGGATCGCGCGAAGCGCGTAACCCGGCGTGGCGCGCGTCTCCCTCCGGCGTGAGCAGCGCGAGATCCCAAGCGCGATCGGAGTAACTGAGCTTTACGTGCAGCACGCGTCCATCGGGGTAGCGCGCGTCGATCTGATTGCCGTGCGTGAGCGGTGAAAGCGCGGTCAGAATGCGGCCGTCCCCGTTGAGCAACGTGCCCACCGCCAAGGGCCTGCCCGCGCGCTCCAACATCACCACGCCTTGCAGCGCCGCTTCGAGTGGCGTCTTGGCGGGGGGCAGCTTGACCTCCGGTTTGGCTGGCTGCGGCGCGGCCGGCTGGGCGCTCCCTGGCGCGGCGACCGGCGCCGCGCTCGGCGCAGTTGCGGTGGTCGCCTTCGCACCGGGCGACGGCGCGGCGGGCGCAGCTGGGGGCGGTGCCGCACTCGAGGCCGGTTTGGGCTTGGCGTTGGCGCCTGCTGGAGCGGGCACTGCCGCCGGCTTTGCGCTCGGATCTGCAGGAGCGGCCTCGGCGATCTGCGGGAGTGCGAACGCGCAGACGAACGCCAGAGCTCGCGGTGTGACGGTCTTTCGCTGGATCACGCCGGCGAGTTTAGCGCCAAACCGGGGCCGACCAGAAAACGCGCTCAGGATTGCCGAGAAAGCCGGCGAATTCCGTGTGCTTCCGCCACGATCACCCAATCGGCGCGGCCGCAGAACAGGCCCGTTTCGACCACCCCGGGCACCTGCCGGAACGCCTGGTCGATGGGCTCGGGCTGGTCGAGCGGCGAGACGCTGACGTCGTAAATGTAGTTGCCGGAGTCGGTGATCACGGGCGCGCCATCCTTGTGACGCAACACGGGTTTGCCGAATTTCGTGAGCGCGCGCGCCGTCGTCAAATGAGCGAACGCGAGCACCTCGATCGGGATTGGCCAGCGCTCGCCGAGGCGACGGCTGAGCTTGGACTCGTCCACGATGATCACGTTTTGCTTGCTCGCGAAGTTGACGACCTTCTCGCGCGTGTGCGCGCCGCCGCCGCCTTTGATCAGATCCAACGCGTCACTAACTTCGTCCGCGCCGTCGATGCACAAGTCGATGTCCCAAGGGCCGGCGTCGTCGAGCAGCGGGATGCCACATTCGGTCGCGAGTAGACGACTCTGCTGACTCGTCGGCACGCCGCTGAAACGGCGGCCCGCTCGCACGAGCTCCCCGACCGCTTCGATGAAGTAGCGCGCGGTCGAACCGCTGCCGAGGCCGATCACGCCCGATTGAGGCAGAAGCTCGAGCGCGGCTCGCGCTGCGCGCTTTTTCGGTTCTTCGTCGCTCATGTTCGCAGCCTAACATACGACGCGGCCGGCTTCGGAGGAGCGCCGCTCAACGCTGACAAGTCGGACAAAAATGCGTCGAGCGTGTGGCGATCACCACGCGCTTGATCGGCGTGCCACAGACGAAGCACGGTTCGCCCTTGCGGGCGTACACCTTGCGCTCCTTTTGGTAACCGCCGTCCGAGCCGTCCGGCGAGACATAGTCGCTGATGCTGGAGCCGCCGGTTTCGATCGAGCGCTGCATGACGCGTTGCGCGCCGCGGACGATCGCTTCGCATTCACGCGCGGTCACCCGCCGGGCGCTGCGTGTCGGACGAACCTCGGCCAGAAACAGCGCCTCGTCGGCGTAGATATTGCCGATGCCGGCGATCACGCTCTGATCGAGGAGCAGTGACTTGATCGGTGTCTTGCGCTTCTGCGCCGCTTGGTACAACTCGCCTCCGGTGGCAGCGAGCGCGTCCACGCCGAGCTTCTCCAGGCGAGCGTCGGCTTTGCCCGCACGAAGCCACGCCACTTTGCCGAACTTTCGCACGTCGCGAAACAGCACGGAGGGCCCACCGTCCGTGAAATGCAGACTGAGGTGAGTGTGCGCGTCGGCTTTGAATTCCGGCAGCGCCTCCGGCGGCAGCGAACCGCGCGTCTTCGCGGAAAACAGCCGAACGCTCGTCGCTGCCGATGAAAAGAGCTGACCGGTCATACCCAGGTGGAGCAGTAGGCGGGCTGCGTCATCGAGCTCGGCGATCAAGTATTTTCCCTGACGCGTGAGCGCGACGATCTTGCGGCCGCTGAGACTTCGCTTCAGAAGGGCGGGCTTGGTCAGGAAGAAGTAACTATCCTTCGTGGTGTCCACGCGCAAAATGGTTCGCTCGACCAAGAGCGGCGCGAGCCTTCGACGCGTGACCTCGACTTCCGGAAGCTCAGGCACGAACGCAGTATGCCAAGCTGTTGCAAGTTGTGCTGCTCGTCCGGGCGGGAGCGCGGATCTGCCACGAATCTCCCGGCACTAGCCCGCCCTTTCTGGAACAAAAAGGGCGAAGCGGCTTGCGGATCGCAAGCGAGTGGTAAATACTGATGGTGGATCCCCTGACGCGGCTGTCCCCCCCGGCCCGCAGGGGTTTCCACTTTTGTGGGTCTGAAAGCGTGGGGCCGCGGGGCGCTCAAGGCGGCGGCGTGCTCGTACTCGGTTCACGCCGCGAGACGTAGAAGAAGTCGCGCTTCTCTTTCTTGCGCAGGTATTCGTCGTCGGAATACTCGAAGCCCGGAGCGAGCGGCACGGGGTGTAGCACGTTCGTATGCCCAATCGGTTCGAACGTCACGAACTTCGGATACGACCAATTGACGTCGAGTTGCGCAACATCACTCGCTCCGGCGTGGTGCAAGCCGTCCGCGAGCACGCGCGCCGAGGTGTGGTTCGTGATCGCCACGAAAAGCACGCTGCGATCCGGGTTCAAGCCAATGCCCGAGCGCCGAATGACGGTCTCGCCATCGACCGTCGAGCCCCACTTTTTCAGTCCGGAGCCTGCTTCCAGACCCGCGTGCAACTTGTCATTTTCCCACATGCATTCCGGCGTCTGACGAAACCAGACCATGTCCGTTTCGCTCGGGCCGAGCGCGGGCCAGCTCGCGATGCGCATCGAGTCGTCTTTGTAAAAGGCGATCGTGCAGGCGCGCGCTTTTGGTTTGGCGATGGTCACGCCATCGAGCTTCATCCCGTAACCGCCGTGCTCGGTCATGAAACCGCCGTTGAATGCGGCAATCAGCGTGGCCTGTTTGGCTGCCGGAATCCGGCCATCGCGCAGATACTTCTTGGCCTCGTCCGAATCAGGTTGTGGCTCTTGTGTGCCAAGAACCGGATACAGCTCGACCTGCTTCAAATCGATGGCAACGACGAACACCTCCGCCCAGGAGCGGCCCTTGTCCGGGTGGAGCAGAGTCTTATACATGCGCGGCGGTTCGTCGGGATGCCGAACGTCTTTGATGCCCACCCATTCGCCGTCACCTGGCGCGGACCAATCCTTCAGCGCGGGGCCTGGGTTCACTGGGCTGAACACGCTCGGGCCCGGCGCGGGGCCTGGCGGCGCTGCACTCGGCGCGGCGCTCGCGCTCGCCAGGGCTTGCGGTGGGGAGGCGTCGGGCACGTTCCAGTACGTCTTGGGCGGCTCGTTCTTCTTCAGCAGGCGATTGACGCCATCTTCGGCGCCGTACACGAAATCTTCGAGTTTTGCGACCTTGTCGTCGCCGACGATCGCGCGCAAAGAATTGGCCACGAGCGGCCCGGCCCAGTCGAAATGATGCACCGCGTACCAAACGAGCCCAACGCTGAGCACGAAAGCGCCAAATAGCCCGAGGGCGATCCGCGCGAAGCGGCGCTTTCTCGGGTGGGCTTTGGACTTGTCGTTCGTTGTGGCCCGGCGCGCCATGACACAAGGGCGGATAGTAGAGCTCGGGCCTCGCGCCAACACTCTCGCGCGAGATTCGCAAAGCCTGACCCGCGCGGGCGCGGTCTGGTGTAAGACAGGCGCCATGCGGCTCGCACAGATGCCCTTGCTTTGGGTGCTGGTAGCCGCTTTTTCGTTGCTCGCTCCAACTCGAGCGCGCGGCGCCGAGGGCGACGCGTCTTTGGTCTTGCAATCTGCGCCGGACTTGTCGGCGTACGCGGGTAAGCCGATCACGCGCATTGCGTTCGTCACCGAAGGCGGACGGTGGTCGTCCACGCCGGTGGTCGAGCACGCGCGCGTCGGTCAGTTGCTGAGCGCGGACCTCGTCCGCCGCGTCCTGGCGGAGCTCGGCGACACCGGGCGCTACGCGGACTTGCGCGCGAGCGTCGCGAGCGACGGCGACGGCGTAGAGCTCCTGATTACCGTCGAGCCGCGACGGCTCATCGCGAGCATCCGTGTGGCGGCTGGTGGCGCGCTCGACGAAGAAGAAATGCTCCGCGCAGCCGACGCGCGCCAGGGCGGAGCCGTCACCGCCGCGGAGCTCAGCGCCATGCAAGCCCGCGTGCTCGCGCTCTACCAACGCCGTGGCTACGAGCGAGCGCGTGTGAGCGTCGATGCGGTGGACACCGACGATCCGAGCGCCGTCGTGCTCACGGTCGAAGTAAGCCCGGGACCCGCGCGTCAGATCGGCGTGCGCCGTTTCGGCGTGTGGCCCGATCCAGAGGCTTCTGGCATGGCCGAGGCCTTGAGCCGCTACAGCGTGGGCGCAGGCGATCGCGCCGACGAAGATTCGCTGACCGACGCGGATCGCGCGCTCGAAGCCGAGCTCAAGACGCGCGGCTTTCATCGCGCCAAGGTCTCGCACCGCTTGTCGGGCAAGCGTCCCGTCGTGTTGAACGTGGACGTGTACGCGTACGCGCGCGTGCGCTTTCGCTTCGAGGGCAACCGGCACTTCGACGCTTCCCAACTCGAAAATGTACTCGACATCGAGGCCTCGAGTGATCTGTCACCCTCGGCTTTGGCCGAGAAAATTGCCAAATTTTACCGAGAGCGCGGCTTCCTCGACATCGATGTCGGTTATTCGGAGCGGGGGCTTGCGAGCGATCCGATTCAGGACGTGGTCTTTTCCGTGCACGAGGGCAAGCTCGTGCACGTCGTTGCTCGCGAGTATCCGTGCTTGACGGGCGAACGCACGCCGGCCGAGGTAGGTAGCGAGATCGATAGCTTCCTCGCGGAGCTCCCGGGCGGTCGCCTGTTCGACGCCGTCGATCCGGCGGTGGTCGACGCGCTGCAAGGTCCCAAAGGCGAAACGGGCGCGCGGCCAGCGGTCGAACAGCTCAGCCCCTGGGCGGTGTACGCGCCGGACGTTTACGATCGCGCGATCAAGCACGTTCAGGATCTGTACCGCTCCGAAGGCTACTTGTCAGCGAGCGTCGGCCCGGTACAGGTGTTGCGGCGAGCCTGCGCGCCGCGCTCGCCTGCCGGACAGTGCATCCCGATCGGGCCGTCACGCAGGCCGGACACCGCTTGTCGCTACGACGCGATTGGTTTGCCCTTGGAAGAAGCAGCGGTCGATCCGACCCTTTCGTGCGTGCCGGATCCGAAGCGCGGCGTGAAATGCGAGCCGTCGATCGTGCTGCATTTGCCGATCAAGCTCGGCCCGCGCGCGACCCTCTATGACCTGGGCTTCGAGGGCAATCACGCGATCGTCGAGAAGGAGCTCGAAAAAATCTCGGAGCTAGAGCTCGGTAGGCCCGTGTCTCAAGTCGAGATCGAGAAGGCTCGGCGGCGCGTGCTCGACGAATACGCCGAGCGCGGATTTGCTTTTGCAGAGGTAGAGACCGCGCTCGATTTGTCGCTCGACCACACCCGCGCTCGGGTGCGCTTCATCGTCAGCGAGCGCGAGCAGGTGCGCGTTTCACGAATTTTGATCCATGGCGCGGAGCGCACGAGCGAGAGCTTGATTCGCAGCCGCATCGCGCTCGAGCAGGGTGGGCTCTACCAAAGGAGCCTCGTGCGCAAGACCGAGGAGCGTTTGGCGACGCTGGGCGTGTTTTCGAGCGTCAGCGTCGGTTTCGAAGATCCGTACGTGCCGGCGCGTGAAAAGGTCGTGATCGTCGAGCTCGAGGAGCGCGTGCCGCAATATCTCGACGTGCGTCCCGGCTTCAGCACCGGCGAAGGATTTCGCGTGTCGTTCGAGTACGGCCACCGAAACCTGGGTGGTCAGGCGATCTTGCTCACGCTGCGTTCGCAGCTCGGCTACCTGCCCACGGCGTTCATCCTCGAGAGCGACGTGCAGCAAAAGTACAACGAGCTTCACGTGGGTGAGCGGCTCGAGCGCCGCGACACCGCGACGGTCGAATTCCCGAACATCGGGCTCGGTCCGCTGTTCCGGCTCAGCGTCGAGGGCGTCGACGTGCGCGACAACGCGCGCGACTATGGCTTGAGCAAGGACGCCGGGATCGTGACCTTGTCGTTCCGGCCGGATCGCCGCGTGTCGGTGCAGCTCGGCGGTTCACTCGAGCGCAACTACGCGCAGATCTTCGGTGACGACGAGAAGAACGCGCTCAAGTGCTATTTGCAGGGCCACCCCACGCAGCAAGCGCTGTTTCGCGTGCCGCAGGGTGTATCCATTGCGCTCGCTCAGCGCCTGGGCGTCACCTGGGATCGTCGCGACAATCCGCTCGACGCGACGAGCGGCACGTTCGTGTCGGCGAGCGTCGAACACGTTCACGCAACGCCGATCGACAGTAGCGCGTCGCAGGACAGCGGCTGCGCCGGGCAAGCGCCCGTGACGACGGGTCAGCCGCTGATCGACCCGTTCCAATCCGTGCCCAGCGATTTTCTGCGCTATACCGGGCGCTTCGCGGGCTACGTGCGTCTGAGCGACAAGGGCCTCGCGCTGGCGATGAGCTTCCGCGCGGGCGTCATCCAACACTTGCTGACCGGTTCGCAGACCTATCCCGATCGTCTATTTTTCATGGGCGGGGTCGATTCACTGCGAGGTTTTTTACAGGATTCGCTCGTGCCACAAGATATTGCCAAGCGCCTGCTCAACCCGAGCTCGGGCTTGGTCCTGAACGATGTCGTGATCCGTGGCGGCGACATCTTCTTCAATCCTCGCGCGGAGCTGCGCATCCCGCTCGGCGGCAGCGTCGAGACCGCCCTGTTCGTGGACGGCGGCAACTTGTGGACCGATCCGACGCGAGTGAACCCGCTCGAGCTTCGCTATGCAGTAGGAACTGGGCTACGGATTTCGACACCGATCGGGCCGTTGGTCTTCGACTACGGTTTCAACGTCGACCGCGTGCTCGACGATGTCTTCCCAAACCGAGGAAATCAGCGCTTCTGGGAGGATTTGGGGGCGTTCCATTTCAGTATCGGACTTTATTAGTCGGTCCGCGCCGGGCTCGTTCCGCGTTGTCGTCTAGTGCCCCACGCACAGGCACCAGATTCGATTATTTCAGAGCCGCCGCCTAAACCCCGGTTCGGCAGCTGCCGTTATGACGGATGGGCCATGCTACGAAACTCGAAGCTTCCGTTTGTCGCCGTTCACGAGGCGGTGACTTCGCGGCCCGCGAGTTCCGCGACTCAGTCTCTGCCTACATCGGCGACCCAGCCAATCGCGCGCAAGATCCATGAGCCGCCCCGCAGCTCGACAGCGTCGGTGCGGGATCTCACGACCAGCGATCTCGACGTGGTCTTTCAGCCGATCGTCGACTTGTCGACCGGCACCTCGTTTGCGCTGGAGGCGCTCACTCGCTGCAAGTGGCCGGAATTCAAGAACCCGATGCGGCTGTTCGAGCAGGCCCAAGAGGAGGGCTGCTGCGGCAGCCTCGGGCGCAAAGTGCGTGAGGTCGCGTTCGCTCGCTGCACGGACGCGCCCCTGTTCGTGAACTTGCACCCGCACGAGCTCGATGAAGGTTGGCTCGTGCGCCCGGACGATCCGCTATTTTTTCACGATCGGCCGGTGTACCTGGAAATTACCGAGTCTGCCGCGTTCAATTATTTTTCGCTGTGCGTGAATGTACTCAAGGAAATCTGCTCGCGCAGCGGCGCCTTTCTGGTGGTCGACGATTTGGGCGCCGGGCATTCGAACTTGAAGCGGATCATCGATCTGGAGCCGCACATCGTGAAGCTCGATTTGGCGCTCGTGCGTGGGATCGAGAAGAGCAAGCGGCAGCAAATTTTGGTGCGCCAAGTCGTAGCGCTGTGCCGCGAGCTCGGCGCTCGCGTCGTTGCCGAGGGCATCGAAACCGAAGACGAGCTCCACGCCGTGATCGATACGGGCGCGCACTACGGGCAGGGTTACCTGTTCGCACGGCCGGCGTTTCCGATCCCGCAGCCGAGTTGGCCGGTCAGGCGCAAAGCTTCGACGCCCTAGCCGCCTCGTCACGTCGGCATCCGCCGTGTTGCAAAATTTCATGGTGCGAGGGTCGCAGGATGTGTGCCTGCTCGCGACGAACTAGCGCGAGCACTCGGCCGAGACCCGTCAGCCGACCCCCAAGTAGGCGCAGCTGCTGACGTTCCGTTTTCGCGAGGGCGGTGTCGCTGCTGCAACTGGTTTCAAACGCGCCGGCCCATCGCTTCGAGGCCCGCCGTTCGCCTCGTCGAGTCATCAATCGCGGTCGGGGCCTAGCCCGCCCGGCGGAAAGCTCGAGTGCGTGAAATCACGCTGCGGAGGCGAGCGGGGAGAGCGTTGACATCGGACTTGAACGGGAGTCGGATAGTGAGTTGCAATGACTTCCGTTGCGTTCGTTAGCCACACGCACTCGGCGCTAACCGATGAATCGTGCAGCGACCTGAATCAAGTGGTCGCGCGCGCAGAAGCGTTGATCTTGGAGGCGGTGGGCGATTCGCTGAGTCTGCAGTTGGCGTTGTCGCCGAACGTGGCGCGGGTCGCCGTGATGGTCGCTGACCTGCAAAAGATCGTGGTCGGGTTGTGCGTCGAGGCTGCGGGCACCATCGGTTCCGGCGGGCGCTTGGTCATCGAGACCCGCGGGCTCAACGACGCGAAGGTCGAGGCTCAGACCGCGTCGCAGCCCTCTCTCGCCCAGGCGAGCGAAGCGTGCGCGCATCTGGTCGTCCGCGCCGAGCGTGGCCCAACTCTGCCGCCCGTCGGGCCTCGAAAGGCGAGCTTACGTCCAGACGCGCCGCTCGGAGTGGCGGCGCTCGAAGCGCTGCTGGATGGGATCAGTGGGCGGCTCGAGCGCGTCGCGGTGGCAGAGAGCGGGCTCGCGTACATTGCGCACCTGCCGTACGTCTCGGCGTCGAACTCGTCCGGACGCATGCCGGTCGCGAGCACCCGCGGGGGCGAGGTGATCCTGCTCGTCGAGGACGAGCCGCAAGTGCAAGCGGTGACGGCGCGCATCCTGCGCGCGTTCGGTTATTCGGTGATCACTGCCCACAATGAGCGAACGGCGCTGGCGCAGGCCGAGCAATACGGCGCTGCAATCAGCCTCGTGGTGTCGGACTTGGTGTTGCCCGGGGTATCGGGCGCGGACCTCGTCCGTCGTCTCCGTCAGCCCTGTGAACATGCGCGGGTGCTGTACATGTCCGGTTACTCGCCGGAGCACGTCGGTGCGCTCGTCGAGGGCGCGAGCTTCCTGCGCAAGCCGTTCACGGCCCAAGAGCTCGTGACGATGGTCCGCGACCTGCTCGCCGCCTCCGTCCACTAGATCCCGCACCCCAGAAAGCGCGCGTGGGCCCGCGGCGCCCGTGCAGTGCGGCTCAGTTATTTCTACGCGGGCCCTTACCACTCGGGCGACTAGGTCCTATAACGCCTCGGCCCGCGGTTCTGGTGCGCAACTCTCGGGCACCGCGGTTCGTCCTGTCGAAGCTCTGGGTCTCATCCAAGCCGTGAACAACGCTCGCTCTCCCGAACCCCCGGCCGTCCCCGTACGGCTCCTGGGGCAATTCTATCGCCACGCCCCGCGCTACGGCATCGGCCTGTTGCTGCTGGCGGCGTACCAACTATTTCAGTGGTGGTTCGATACGCGGATGCGCCTCGCCATCAACTTTGCGACCCGCGGGGACAAGCTGCACGCGATCCCGATCGCCGAGTGGTTGGTGGCTGCCGCGCTTCTGGCATTCGTCGTGCGCGTCTTGTCTCGGGTCGTCATCTTCAATGCGGGGCGCATTGCCGAATACGAGCTCAGAAAGGAGATCCTCGAGCGGCTGCTGAAGCTCGGCCCCTCCTTTTACCGGCGCATGAGCACGGGTGAAATCATGAGCCGAGTCACCAATGATTTGGTGCAGGTTCGACTCTTGCTCGGCTTTGGCATTCTGAACATCATCAACACCGGTTTCGCTCTGGTGAGCGCGCTCGCCGTCACCATCCCGATTTCGCTCAAGTTGACGCTGGCTTCTCTTTGCCCGCTCCCCTTCGTGCTCTTGATCACCAAGGGGTTCTCGCAGGGCTTTTATACGCGCACGCGCGACAACCAAGATGCGCTCGGCAAAATGAGCGCCCGCGTGCTGTCGAGCGTCGCAGGCGTGCGTGTCGTGCGTTCGACA
>Ga0207667_10003487_pt1 | contig 19423 bp, 14 predicted proteins | sample KBSCornC52_FD_184301 | JGI IMG/M metagenome (GOLD analysis project Ga0207667, IMG submission 184301) | Corn rhizosphere microbial communities from Kellogg Biological Station, Michigan, USA - KBS Corn C5-2 (SPAdes) (version 2) | ecosystem: Host-associated > Plants > Roots > Rhizosphere > Soil ...
CCGTCTCGCGAATCGTGTCGTGGAGCGCACTCGTGATCAGTTTGTCTCCCCCTCCCGTCTCGGGAGGGGGCTGGGGGGTGGGGCCGTTATCCCCGTCTGTGCACCTGGTCCAGCATGACGGCGAGCACGATTACTCCGCCGATGACGACACCCTGGAGCGTGTCCCGTACGCCGGCGAGCACCAGCCCGGCGTTGAGCACCGCGATGGTGAGCGCGCCGACCAGGGTACCGAGGACGCTTCCATGGCCGCCGCTCAGCCGCGTTCCCCCGATGACCACGGCGGCGATGGCGTTCAGCTCCGCGCCCGTGGCCGCGCCAGTGTCCGCCACCTGGAATTTTGCGGTCAGCACCACGGCCGCTACTGCCGCGCAGACTCCGGAAACCGCGTACGCGAGGGTCTTGTATGCGGCAACATCCACGCCGGTCAGGCGGCTCGCCTCCTCGTTTCCCCCGATCGCATAGATGTAGCGGCCCGCCCTCGTCCGCGAAAGAAAGAGCGCTCCGATGAGGACTACGGCAAAGGCGATCAGGAGCATTACGGAGCCCTGGCCGAGCGTTCCGAGTCGCGGAGGCAGGCCGGAGACGCTGTTGCCATCGGTCGCGTAGACGGCGAGACCGCGGGCCGCGGTGAACATGCCGAGCGTCACGACGAAGGGAGGAACCCGGCCGATCGTGGTGGCGAGGCCGTTTACGAGCCCGCACGCGCAGCCGACGGCGAGCGCAGCGATTATGGCGCCCTCGAGCTGGATTCCTCCGCGGGTCGCATGATGCACAATCGCTCCGCCGGCTGCAATAGTAATCAGAGCGATGGCGGCGCAGGTAACCGCGGAAGCGCGCAGCAGCTTCGCCGCGCCGATAGAGGCCAGCGCTCCGACGGGAATCGCCATCGCCCACGCGAGGAAGGGAGGCGGGCCGGTCTTTACGGTCAGGCCGAGCGTGATTCCGCAGAGCGCCAGGACCGAGCCGACCGAGAGATCGATTCCGCCGGTGAGGATTACGAACGTCATGCCGACCGCGAGGATGATGTTCGTGGACGCCTGCTGGAGCACGGTCTGGAGGAAATCCGATGTCCAGAAGGTCGCCCGAAACGTGGAATTTAGAGAAAAGCCCGCGCAGACCACGGCCAGGCTGAGCCACGGGCGGAGCGCGCCGGTAAGCATTTCAAGTATCGCTGGTCGGGTTGATCCGTCGCCAGGCAAGCGCGAAGCCGTGGAATTCATGGAAGAAGTAGAAGAAGTAGAATCCGTGGCAGCGGGGCTGGTGTCCAAGGGGACGTGGATTCACTCCGTGTTCGGTTGGTGCGGGATGCTGGCAGTATAGCAAATCGCGGCGGGCGTGGCAAGGGGCCGGTTATCCGGCGGAGGGTTCCGGTAACCGCGAGGAGGGCGCGCAGGTTTAACAGGGGTCGCCCATCTCAGCTTGCCGCGGCCACGGCGGAACATTCCGGCGCACGGTCTCGTCACTCAGCATGTTCCGGCTGTCGCGTTTGGCACACGGCGCGGATGGACAAATGCGCGCCCAGGCTGTGACGGCTGTGACGCACGCTCGTTGACGTGATTCTGAGCAGCGTGTATAATAGCTCCATCCTGAACGCCTTCCGACCTTCGATATCGCGCAGTGCGATTCGGCGCCACTTATTGGGTGGCATTGCGGCAGCGGCGAGGCAGCATCCGGCACAGGCGGCAATACCCGACGAGCGGCCAGAGTTTTACGGAAATCGCGGTTCTTTGCTGGCTGCCAACCTCCGCCGGGTGCTGAAACTCAGGCGCCCCCACGGTGAGTAGAAGAAAAATCGGGAAGCGACACGGCGTTTCCTCTCCGGCTCCTGCTTCGGGTTCCAGCGCGCGCAGGGCGCCGGTCAAACCGGGCGGGAGAGCCGAGGAGACGGTGAATGTTTTGTAAATGGTGCGGACTGGAGAGCGAAACCACCGACGTTTGCAGTTGGTGTCGCAAGCCGTTCTCCACGGTATCCGCTCCAGTTGCCGCGCCGCCCGGCCCGGCGCCTGCCCCGGTTTCGCCCATTCGATCGGCCCCCATCGATAACTTCGACGATCTTCCTCCGCCAGCGGCCGCGGAAGCGCCCCTCGCGCCGCCTGCCAGTCCTGCTCCGCCGCCGAATGCCGCTCCGTCGCACGCAACACCGTCGCGCGCAACACCGTCACACGCAACACCGTCGCCCGTGCACGCGCCGGGCGGCGGGATGCCGCTCGGAGATTCGTTCGATGACATCGACGACGACCTGAGCCCGTTCCCGTTCGGCGGCGGAGCATATCAGCCCGCGCCGCTGCCTCCGCGCAGCGCATCCCCGTCCGGTCCGCCGCCGCCAACCTTTGTGCCCGTCCAGCGGGTTCAGCCGGCTCCGTCTGCCAGCACACCTGGTTCTCCTGTTCAGCCGCTGGCGGCGCCTGCTTCGACGGTCGCGCCAACGCCCGCGCAAGTGGTAGCCCGCGAGTCGCCCGCTCCGGCCACACCCGCTTCGACAGCGCCTGCTCCGACCGCGCCCGCCGCGCGGCCCTACAGCCCGATCGACGACGACCTTCCTCCATCCGCCGCGCCCGATGTGCCCATCTTCACGCCGCCCGCGGCCCGCGCGGAGCCGGCCTCGCCCGCCCCGGCGGCAAGACCCGTGGAACCGAGCGGCGCGCGGCCATCGCTCGAGGCAATCCCAATTCGGCTGAAGACGCCGGGCGGAGCCGCGCCGCCACCTCCGGTCGTACCGCTCAGGCCATCGACGCCGGGCGCGCGGCCATCGCTGCCTGTGACGCCGCTGCCCGTAACGCCGCCATCTTCGGCGCAGCCGGCCGCCCCGCCGACATTCCGGGCCACGTCGGCCCCGGCGCCCGCGCCGATGTCCAATGCCGCGCCCCCGGCGCCGCCGGCACCCGCGACAGGGCGTCCGCTTGCGCCCGAGCCTGCCGCCTCCGAAGCGCCGCTCGCGGCACGGGGTCCCGCGCCATTAGGCGACGCCGTGCAGGAGGATATGCCGCCCGGCCCGGTGGACCTCGGCCTCAAGCCGCTGATGCCGGAGGAGGAGCCGGAAGAGTTTTCGATAGGCGGGCCAATGGGCCGCCGGCTCGACCTCGGGAGCGCGCCGCAGACGCCCGCCCCGCGGCCCGGGTCGGCGCCGACGCCACCGCCGCCTTCGCGACCGGCCGGACCCTCCCTCTCCACCGCCATGGGGCGCAAGTGGTACTGCCGGTGGTGTGGAATGGACAGCGAGGACCCCAACACGTGTACGTGGTGCCGGCGCGACCTGCGGGGCTCGCCCGCGGCGGCCGGCAAGCCTGCCCACGTGACCATCACCCACGGACCTGTTCGCGGCAAGCCGGTCCGGCAGCCGGTGCGGCAGCCGGTGATGAAGACGAAGGAGAAGCCGCGGGAAAAGGGCCGCAAGGAGCCGCTCCCCGACCTTCTCAAGGGCGCGCCCGCTCCCGCGGCGTCGAATGGAACGGGGCTGCCAAAGGCCGCGCCGCAGATCGGCACTTTCCAGGCCGCGAAGTCCAAATACTACGGCGACCAGGTCCTCGACCCGGTCTCCGGCGCGCACTATAATGCAGACACTGGGAAGACGACCGATGCGCCGGCGGAGCCCATCGAGAAGGTGGAGACCAACGATCTCACCCAGCTCGGAATCTACGCGGGTGTGTTCGTCGTGCTGCTGCTTATCGTTTACGGGATCGGCGCCTCCGCCGTTCATGGGTCCATTGGGGGCTATTTTGCGGTGCTCGCGATATCCAGCTTCATCGCGGGAATCCTGCTTCCGACGCTCCGCGTGGTTCCGTGGCCCAGGGATGATCCGGAAGATGTCGGATGGGCGATGGGGCTCATACCGCTCTTCGGACCGTTCGCGGGTACGATGGGCTACGGGGTGCTCGGCGTGGTGCGCCAGGACGTGAATCCCGCGATTCTCGGCGTGTTTATCACCTCGCTCCTGCTCAGAATCGTGCTGGACTTGGCGACCGGCCACAGCTTTAGCAGGATGGTGCCGTTCAGCGAGATGAGCGGACTGGTCCTCGGCGCCCAGATCATGCCGTTCGTGACGCTGGCGGGGTGGTACGCCGCCGAGGTCTTCCACAAGCCCGACGAATGATTTCGACCGAGCCACACAACTGTGAAGCCCCGCGACCGGACGCGGGGCTTTTCTGTCGAATCGCGATAGGGAACGGCTTCGCGTTTGCGCTAAAGCTGTGCGACGATCATGCCGTGCAGCGCGAGCGGGGGAACGGTTACGACAGACGTAGTGCCTTCCCGCCGAATTGGAAGCGGCGTCCGGTCCGGCTCGAAGGTCACGACGCGGGGCGCATGGCTGTGGAAGCGAACCTCGATGCCGTGGATCGGAATCGTCTCTTCGCGGAGCGGTACGTCCGCGGCAGGACTGCCATGCCCGCCCGCGGTGTTCAGACCGTTGAAAAGGTGGACGATGAGCCGATGACCGGTCGCGGACGGCTGCTCGAAACAGGCCGCCTGCACGCACATGGGCGCTTTGATAGTGACCGGTGCGGGACGCCTTGATGCCCACTCGATCGCGCGGACCAGCAGCCGGCGCTGCCAGGGATAGGCGTAGCTCCAGAGCGCTGCGTCGATTCCCGCGGCGAGGTAGACGACCCTCCCCTTCCCGAACACGTGCGCGACCATTCCGGGCAGCGGCGCGCCCGTCCATCCCTCCGGCTTCAGCCTGACGACAACGTCGCCGAGACTGGCGGGTTCGCTGACAAGCGCCTGCGGACCTCGGAAGATAGTCGAATGCGACGGGACCAGCTCGTCCAGCCGGGGGTCGCGCGTAAGCTCGCCTGGGGACCACTGGAGCGTTGCCACCCCAACGCGCTGCCGCCAGTAGTTCTCGTCGATGGTGATGGCGAAGTTGGCGTCCAGCTTCTCGCGTTTGACGGGGTTTCCGGGCCGTCCCTGGTACGACACGCCGAACATATCCGCCAGCCCGAAATCGCGACGCGGCCGGCCGAGCTCATCACAGAGCGAGGTTTCGCACGTCGCGACCACGCCACCTCCGCCCCGCGCGTACTCGCGCACCGCTGCCACCTGCGCATCCGACAGGGCCGCCGCGTTGGGGAGAATGAGCACGTCATGGCGCGCGAGCGATTCGCGGGTCACGTCCCAGTCATTCACAATAGTGACGGGCAGATGCTCCTCCAGGGCGGCTCGCCACACGCCCAGCAGGGGAGGCAGAAACCACTCCGCAATATCGCGATAGGCATAGAACTGGCGGGTCTGCTCGCTCACGAGGAGGGCGGCCCAGGGCAGCGTCTTCGTGTTCGTTAGAAAGGGGGCGATTCGGCCGATGGCGCGGAAGTCGTCCAGCACGCCGGCCTTGTGCCCGGGCCAACCGAGCGATTCGGCGAGCGCTCCCCCGCTCATCGCGGCCAGGAGGCAGCGCGCGCGCCGCTCGTGCTGCGGGAAGCTGTCAGTTCCGTAGGGGTTCCCGCGGGTCATCAGGTAGGGCTCCGACGCGGCGGTGCGATCGCCGGCAACTGCCCGTACGTACGCCGCCCCGAACGAGGGGACCACGCTGGCGCCCTGATTGGTTTCATCGAGCCACCACTCCTGCATCGGCAGGTCGAACAGGCGGTTCATCCGGGTCGACATCACCCGTGGCGAGGTGAGAAAGTGGCCGTAGCGGCCGGCGTTCACGGTCCAGGACATCAGCACCGCATCACGATTCGCGGCCTTGATTCGGGTCTGGAGCCTGCGATAGTGGTCTTCCAGCCGCTCGCCGCGCCAAACCAGGTATTCACGATAGGCGACGTCGTCGAGGTTCACCCTGACGGGAAGCTCGCGCTTCATGTCCGCGCGCCAGGCGGCCTCGCAGGCGGAACAGTAACAGATTGGCGGATGGTAGTTGCCGTCGAACGAATAGCCGTCGACGCCGAAATCGGCAACCATCTCGGCGCAGACGTCGATCATGTAGTCGCCCCAGGGACCGAGATTGCACGCGATTCGGGTGCCGAGGTCGTCGTCCCTGGGCGTGACCTTTGCCGCCGCGCCGGTGCGATCCCCGTGAACCCGCCAGTCCGGATGCGCGGAGACGAGCGCCACGTTCGGAAACGGCGGGAGGCCGAGGACGAGCCGCATTCCTTTCGTGTGACATTTGTCACACAAATTGTGCATCGCTTTCGTATCCGCCGCGCCGAGCCCTCCACCATCGCGGCGAAGCGGGTAGTACGGCCATATGAGGTTCGTGTGCGCGACCTGTACGCAGGCTGATGCCGCCATGTCGAGCTGACTCGGCGAAAGGAAGGTCATCCGGGTTACCCCGCGCACCCAGGCGGGCGGGCGAATCGCGCCATCGTCGGTGAAGATATCGGCTTGGGCGGCTTCGGAGGACGAGGGGATGGAAGCGACGGCGACAACGCCGGCTGCGCCGGACAGCAGCTCGCGGCGTGAGGGGCGGTGATCGGAATCCGGCATGAGATTCTCCAGGGGATGTAACGAGGGATGGTGATCAGGTTTCGAGCGACGCCCAGTCGGGACGCGTGGGGCAGCCGGGACAGAGCGCGAACGTCATCTCATAAGACGTGGCGACCACGTCTGCCGCTCGCATCAGATGGGCTTCCCCTTCGCCAATGGTGCCGGTGCGGATCAGGCCGCGCTCTCTCATGCGAGCCTCCAGCGGGTCCCACTCTATTCGGCAGGGACCGTCCCGCCAGACAACGCTCCACGCGGGAGTGACGCGGCCGTCGTCCAGCCGCACGCGGCGGGGAAAGAGGTTGAATCCGATGCAGGGGACACGCGCCATCGATTCGCCGATGTGGGCGGCGGTGTTGGCCCGCATTCCTACTCCGAGGAGGAGAACGAAGCCGCCGTGGTCCGCCAGCTTACCGAGGGGCGAGGCGCGGTCGAAGGTTTCGACTTCCAGATGGCCCGCGACCAGCCACTCGGCATCAGGTCCAATCGCGGCGTAGGGGTGCGTGGGATGCATGGAGCGGCGCGCGCCGGGTCGCTTGCGGAGAGCCTCCGTCACCGCTCCGCTGATCGAAGGCGTCGTCGCCGGATCATAGACGTCGGCCTTCCCGTGATTGAAGGTCGGAACCATGACGGTCCCGGGCAGCCCCACGGTTTCGAGCAGCGCATCCACGACAGCTTCCGCCCCGCCTTCTACATAGCCGAGTTGGCTCAGGGAGCTGTGCACCTGCACCATAGCGCCAGCCGGGAGCCCGAGGCAGCGAAGGCCCGCAACGATTTCCGCACGCGTAACACGCACGCGATTCGCCTGCTCGGTTACGTGGGGCGCGCTGTCGGGATGATCGGCCGGCATCGGGTCACTTCGCCTGGCGGGCCGCGTAGTCTTCGAGGCGGCGAACGGTCGACACGGCGGACCGGCGGCGCTCCATCGCCTGGCCTACCTTCAGCGCCAGCAGCTCGAAAACATCCACGCCCGGCACGTTCTTCTCCAGGTAATCGAACGCGCCCCGCCGCATCGATTCGACGGCGTTTGCCACATTCCCGTAGGCGGTGAGAACGATCACCTCGGTGAAGATGTCGTGCGCGATGGCGTCCTGAAGCACCGCCAGACCGCTGTTGGTCTCCTCCATCGACATGTCCGTGACAACCACGTCGAAGGAGGGGCTCTGCGTCTGCATGACCTCCATCGCCTCGGCCGCGCTCGAAGCGGTCGTCACGTTGTAGCCCTCGCGATCCAGCCGCCGCTTCAACGCGTCCCGAACCTCGTCCTCGTCGTCCACCACCAGTAATCGCGACATATTCTCTCCAATCAGGTCGATGATATCCTGCGCAATTCAACGAATGCCCGCTACGCGAATCAGGGCTCCAGGGGCAGGAAGATGACGAATCGCGCGCCCTCTCCCAGGCGGCCCGTCTCCCGAAGCACGCCCTGGTGCGCCTCTACGATGCCCTTGACGATGGACAGGCCGAGGCCCATGCCCTTTACACGCGATGTGAAGAACGGCTGAAAAATCTTCTCCTTCAGCTCGTCCGCGACGCCCGGACCGGAATCCGCCACCTCGATCCGCACGTAGTTGCGGCCATGCGCCAGCCGTTCCGTCGCGCGCTCCTCGGGGGTGAGCAGACGGCTCGATATGCGTACCTCGCCACCCTCCGGCTGGAAGCTGACAGCGTTCTCGATCAGCTCGGAGAGCGCGCGCTTCAGCTTCTTCTCATCACATATCACGGGCGGGATTCCGTCGCCCAGGTCCATCGCAAGCCTGACGTTCGACCGTTTCGGGAACGATTCTTCCGCAACGCTCCGGAGCATCGCGTTGATGTCCGCTTCAGCGGTAGCGAGCTGGGTCGCCACGACGAAATCGCGGAATTCGCGGAGGATCTCCTCCAACCGCTCGACGCCGCGCCCCATGGAGGCGGCGATGGCGGCGATCTCCTTCCGCTGCTCGTTCTCCGGCAGCTCCGCGATGAGGTAGTTGAGCTCGTTCAGGTCGCCTTTCAGCGCGAAGGTGCGGTTGCCGATCATGTGCGCGGAGCGCGCGGAGAGCTCGCCCCATGCGGCCATCCGCTCGGCGCGCACGAGGCGCATGTGGCTTCTGGCGTTCTCGACGGCGGCGCCCAGCTGGCTCGCGATGGTCAGCATGACGCGCTCATCCGTGTCGGTGAAGCGGTTGGAGAACCAGGGCGCGTTCGCCTTCCGCCGCACCACGCGCAGCACTCCCAGAATCTTGTCGCGGCTCATGATGGGGACCGCGAGAAAGGCGCCGATGTCGTCGTCCGAGAGCTCATTGAACTTGCCGAGCCATCGCGGGTCCGATCGCGGGTCGTCTATGCGCACTGGCTCGCCATACTTCGCGACCGAGCCGGTGACGCCCTCACCGACCGGATATGCCGTCTTGCCGACCTTGTCCGCCAGCGCGCCCCGCGTGGCCATCAGCTTCAGATAGTTCGACTGCTCGTCGATGAGGAATACGGAGCAATCCTCGAACCGGATCGCCTCGGCGGCCATGTCGACCACCTTCTTCATCAGAGAGCTAATTTCGAGCGTCGACGAGAGGGTCTTGCCAATTTCGATGAGCGCCGCCTCGCGGGTGCGGAATCCCTCGATTCCGAGCGCGATGGAGGCCGCCTGCGCAATGGCTGCGAGGTGGGCCATGTCGTCCGCGTCAAATGCGTCCGGCCGCTCGCTGTCGATGTTGATGACGCCGCGGGTCTGACCGGTTGCCGCCAGAACCGGCATCGCAATCTCGCTCTTCACGTCGTCGAAATAGCGCAGATAGTAGGGATCGCGGTCCACGTTGCCGGTCACATACGGCCGGGTCGTCAGCGCGACATGGCCGGTGATTCCCCTGCTCGTCTCCTGCGCCAGATGAAGCTGCATCTTGCGTCCGAGGCGCGACCAGCCCTCCCCGCTCGTGCTGCAGACCTCCAGCTCGCCGCTTTCGAAATGGACCAGCGCCAGGAATCCCCGCCGGCCCCGCACGGCACGGACGCTGGCGTCCAGAGTCCGCTGGAGGAACGCATGGCTTTCCCCCGTCCGCACTGCCTCGGCGAAGAGGGAGTTGAGGTCGCGCAGGAACTCCTCCGCGCGGCGGTTGTGGTCCTCATGTACTGCCGGCGAAGTCGATTGGGGGCAGGGCTCGTTCGTCGCTTTCATGGCCGTCCATTATACCAGACCGTCCGAATCGCGCTTTGCCGGCTAGCGGCTGCCATGAGCGCCCGCGCCGAACCGCTTACTGGCAATTCCCCTGCCGTATTGCCGGGAATCATGGAATGTACCCTTGTTCGCCCGCAGGTGCAGATGCGGGCGATGGCGCGCGAACGCCGTTTCCAGTCAGACTCAACTCATCCACGGAGAACCATTACTCATGCCGAACGGGGAGACATGCCGGCGTCAGAAGACCGGCTCGGAGGTGCGGCGCCTTCAGGCGCTTCACTCCTACGGGATTCTGGACACGAGGCCGGAAGAGTCGTTCGACGCCATTGTGGACCTCGCCGCGCAGACGTGCGGCGCGCCTTTCGCGGCAATCTGCCTCGTGGATTCCGATCGCGTCTGGTTCAAGGCGCGCAAGGGACTGCCATATTCCGAGATTCCGCGAAGGCAGACGCTCTGCGACTTCACAATCCGGGCCGGCGGCATGCTTGTCGTCGCGGACTGCGCGACCGATCCCCGATTCGCCTCCAATCCGCACGTTGCCGGTGATCCGCATATCCGATTCTATGCGGGAACTCCGCTGATTACGGCGGACGGATATGCCATCGGGGTCCTCGCGGTGTTTGACACGCGGTCCCGCCTTCTTACCGATACGCAGATGGAGACGCTGCAAGCCCTGGCGCGACAGGCGATGCGGCAGATGGATCATGCGCGCGCGGTCGCGGAGGTCGCCACCGAAGTGGCGGAGCGAGACATGGCTGATCGCGCGCTGCGCGAAAACGAGCGGCTTGCGCTCGCGACTGTCGACGGGCTCGCCTCGCATATCGCGATTCTGGACGGCCAGGGCCAGATAATCGGCGTGAATCAGGCATGGAAACTCCACCGGCAGGATTGGGGACCGCTCTGCGGCGCGCCGGTCCGCATTGGCGAGGATTATCTTCGCCTTTGCGAATCTGCGACCGGGACCAACGCGGAGAACGCGAAGGGGTTTGCGCATGCGATCCGCTCCGTTCTGCGTGGTGAGCTGCCCGGCTTCCAGATGGAGTATCCGGGGATGATCGGCGGCGAGCCGAAATGGTTCGTGGGTCGCGTGTCCCGCGCCGATTCGGGCGGGGCCGTCCTCGCCATCGTGGCGCATGACGACGTAACCGCGCTGAAGCAGGCGGAGAAGGCTCTGCGCGAGAACGAGACGAGGCTTCGGCTTCTCAACAGTATCGTAACCGGAATGACCACGGACACGACGATCGAGCAGGTGATCGGACTCGCGCTCGACCGAATTGCAGCCCACTTTCCACGGTTCCGGGTGACCTATTCGCTGCTCACCGAGGCAAAACGCGCGCGCATCGCGAGCCGGGCGGCCGATGAATGGAACGAGCTCGGCAATGAGTATGACGACTCGTTGGAGTACCTGGAATCGCTCAGGGCCATGGAAGTCGCCATAATCGAAGGCTGCGAAGAGTCGGTTGACAATTCTTCCTCTCCTCGCCGCTCCGGGGCAGCGGGTGTCCACGCGTCGCTGGAGGCGCCGCTTCGCCACGACGATGAAGTTATCGGCCTGCTTCGATTCGATTCGGCGGTTCCGCACCAGTGGTCAGACCACGAGATCGCGACGCTTACGGAATCGGCCGCGCATGTCGCGCTGGCCATCGAGGATGCACGCGCGCAGCGGGAGCTCGCCAGGGCACGGGACGCCGCGCTTGCGGCGACCAAAGCGAAGAGCGCCTTCCTCGCGAACATGAGCCACGAGATTCGAACGCCCATGAACGGCATTCTGGGCATGACGAACCTTCTGCTCGACACGCGTCTGGACGAAGAACAGATGGAATACGCCAGAACCGTTCGGGAAAGCGCGGCCGGGCTCCTGACAGTGATCAACGACATCCTCGATTTCTCCAAGATCGAGGCCGGGAAGATGACGATCGAAAGCGTCGAATTCGATCCGCGGGCGGTCGTCGATGAAGTCACGGAGATGCTTCAGCCGCTGGCACGCGCCAGGCAGCTTCGGCTGCACAGCCGTGTCTGCATCGACCTGCCGGAAGGGAGCGCGCTTCTGGGAGACCCGAGCAGGGTGCGGCAGATTCTGTTCAATCTCGCGGGCAACGCCGTGAAGTTCACCCATGCGGGCGAGGTTGCCATCGATGCCGGCGTGCTGACGCTGGCGAATGGCCTTGCGTCGCTGCGGATCGGCGTGCGGGACACGGGGATCGGCATCTCCCCGGACCGGCAGCGAGAGATATTCAACAGCTTTACGCAGGCGGACGAGTCGACGACCCGAAGGTACGGCGGCACGGGGCTCGGGCTGGCAATATGCCGACAGCTCGCGGAGTTGATGGGCGGTTCGATTAGTCTGAAAAGCACGCCTGGCGTCGGCAGTACCTTTGAGGCCGAGATTCCTCTTCGGACCTGTACCGCAAAGGAATCACGGGATGGAAACCGGCCCGATCCGGTCCGCGATCTGCCGGGAGTATACGCGAAGCTTGCGGGCGCCCGCATACTTGTCGCGGAGGACAATTCCGTCAACAGCACGGTAGCGCGGAGGATGCTCGAAAAGTGGGGCTGCTCGGTTCGCCTTGCGCAGAACGGGCGCGAGGCGGTCGACGCCGCATCCCAGGAGCAGTTCGATGTGGTGTTCATGGACATTCAAATGCCCGTAATGGACGGACTGGAGGCTGCGGCGGAGATACGCCGGCGGGAATCGGCGGCCGGCGCGGGCTGCCGGCGCATGCCGATCATTGCCATGACGGCGCACGCCATGGAATCTGACAGGCAACGGTGCCTGGCCGCCGGGATGGATGCATTCATATCGAAGCCTTTCGTCGCAACGGACGTGCTCCGCACGCTGACGGCGCTCGACTTCGCCGAATCAGGTATTCAAGTCGAGTCGCTCTCCGCGGTCCACGACGGCCCGGCGCGTGAGGCGAGCCAGTCGCGCAGCACTGTAATGGACTGGCAGCGCCTGAGGCAGAGCTGTGGCGACGACAGCCAGTTCATGCAGGAAGTAATCGACACGTTCGTCTGCGCCGCGCCGGGCAACATTCGCAGCATGGAGGATGCCTTCCGCCAGCGAGATTCCAGGCAGATCGAGCGCGAGGCGCACGCGCTCAAGGGCGCGGCTCGAACGTTGGGAGCCGTCCGTCTGGCCGACCGATGCCGCGAGATCGAGATGATCGCCCGAAACGGTGATTCGGACGCTGCTCAGTCTCTCATTGCCGTCCTCCCGACCGACCTGGCCGACCTCACGGCCGAACTCGCCGCAACGCCGCTCAATCTGGCGGCATAAACATGAACGTGACCTGAATGCGCGGCTCCGCCTTCCTGTGGCGGAGCATCCCGCATCCAGGCTTGTCGAGCTGAATTCCTCCCTCTCAACACCCGTCGAATCCTTCCTGTTCTGCCGGCCCGGTAATTCGGGGAACCTTTCGGATGAGTCTCCCGTCCAACGCGTGATCCAGACACCGCCGTCCGAGCAACCGCCATCCAATCAGCAGGCGGCCTGTGGTTGAGTTCCATGCACCCCTCGGTAACGCAATCCCAATTCGAATCGGACTTCTGAACCGGGGCTTCAGAAAGGACCTAGTATCATGGCAGGTACCAGCAAACGAGGATTTGCATCGATGACGCCGGAGAAGAAGCGCGAGATCGCCAGCAAGGGCGGCCGCGCCGCGCACCAGAAGGGCACCGCGCACGAATTCACGTCCGATGAGGCGCGGGCCGCCGGGCGAAAAGGCGGCGAGACGGTTAGCCGCGATCGGCAGCACATGAGCGAGATCGGCCGGCGGGGCGGCGAGTCCGTCAGCCGTGACCGCGAGCACATGGCGGAGATTGGCCGTGAGGGCGGAGAGAGCTCGCGCGGCTCGCGGGGCCAGTCCATCCGCCAAAAAGTGGCGGCCTGACCCCACTCGACATTCAACCTGCTTTCGGCGACGCCCCTGCGCGACCTGGTTTCGCGCAGGGGCGCTTGCGCGTCTGTGCCTCTCGAGGAACCCCGCTTCCGTTCGCAGCGTCTCTGTGTTGACCTCGGCCGCGGGACTGCTACGGCCCGGCTCGGCGGCTGTCGAAAGGATGGGTCAGGATGGCAGTTCACAACGCATCCACGATGGTGGACGCTCCCTTTCACCAGGTGTACACGCTCTTCACGCATTTCAACGACTTCCCGAAGTTCACGTCCCACGTGAAGGAGGTCACATATTACGACGACAACCGGAGTCACTGGGTGGCCGACGTGCTGGGCCACCACGAATGGGATGCGGTCAATGAGGACTGGATAGAGAACCGTCAGATCGGCTGGAGATCGACCGGCGGCCTCGAGAATGCGGGACGGGTGACCTTCCAGGATTTGGGCGGGGACCGAACAAGGGTGGCCGTCCGGATTGAATACAAGCCGCCGGCCGGAATCGCGGGGGACGTCGCGGAGGCGGCGGGCGCGGGCTCTCGGTTCGAGAAGGCGCTGCAGGAGGACCTCGACAACTTTGCGAAGATGGTTCGCGAAGCGCCTCCCGGTGCGCTCGACCCCGAATCGTCGCACTACCTCTTCCACGGCGAAAGCGCCGCGGCGAAGGGCGAGACGACGGAGGAGCAGGACCGGTCCATGAATCGGCGGGCGGCGTAGGGCCGGGAAACCGGCGCTCTACATCTCGCGTCGCCAGTTGAGGGCCGAGATGAGGGTCGCCTGGTCGGCGTAGTCGAGGTCGCCGCCAGCCGGGAGCCCGTGGGCGATTCGCGTGACCTTGAAACCGAGGGGCTTGAGCTGGCGCGCGAGGTAGAGGGCTGTCGTCTCGCCCTCTATCGTTGGATTCGTGGCCAGAATCACTTCCTGCACGTTGTTGCGCGAAAGGCGGGGCATCAGCTCCCTAATCTTGAGCATGTCCGGCATCACGCCCTCCTGCGGCGAGATGACGCCCTGTAGCACGTGGTAGAGGCCGTGGAACTCGTTCGTCTTCTCCATCGCGATCAGGTCGCGCGGCTCGGCGACAACGCATAGCACGGCGCGGTCGCGCTTCACATCGCGGCAGACCTCGCAGAGCTCCTGGTCCGTGAAGTTGTAGCACTCCTGACAGAAGCTGATCTTCTCCTTGACCTCGAGAATCGCCTCGGCGAGATGGCGCGCTTCCTCCTTCGGCACGCGAAGCAGGTAGAACGCCATTCGCTGGGCGGACTTGGGGCCGATTCCGGGCAGCTTCTCGAGCTCACCGACAAGCCGGGCGAGCGGTTTCGCGTAGTGAATCATGTGTTGGGTCGTTGGGTCGTTGGGCGACAATACCCCGGCCGGGCCGTGCCTTTGCACTTGACGTCATTCCGAGAGAGCCTAAGCGACCGAGGAATCCGGCCGCCGGATTCTTCGCTCCGCTCACGATGACGTCAAGTGCTACGACGAAGTCGTCAATTTACTCTGTATTACTCGCGGAAACCGGTCGTAACCGGAAACAGAGACGGGGGCTGTGAGGCCCCCGTCTTGTTGCGTTTCTGCAGCGCCGATTCCTGCGAGACCATTATCCGCCGAGGCGCTTCAGGCCGGCGGTCGCCGCGGCTTTGGCTGAGCTGTTAACGGCTTCCAGCTTGATGACCTGCTGGAACTGGGCGACGGCCTCCGCCTTCTGGCCGTTCTTCTCGTAAAGCTCGCCGAGCCGGACATGCGCGTCGGCGGCGAGGGCGGGTGGCGCGGACGGAATCTTCGTCAGCTCAAGCCAGGTGTCAATCGCTTCCGGGAGCCGGCCGCGCTTCTCGAACTCCACGCCCAGGTACTGCCGAGTCGCGTAGTCGAAGGAGGCGAGCTTCGCGATTTGGCGGTACGTGGCGAATGCGTCGTCAGCCTTGCCCTGACGCTGAAGGAGCTGGGCCCAGGAGCGGAGGAAGCCGACGTCGCTCTGCTGCCTTTGGGAGAGATCCTTCATGAACGCGAGCATCTCGTCCGTGCGTTTCGTTTTCGCGGCGAACGCCTCGAAGCGGAACAGTGCGGCGGTGTCGTTCGGGTTCTTCTGGAGCCGGTCCTTCAGCAGCGCGATCCATTCGTCCGGCTTCTGCTGCGCCTCGAAGCTCGATTCGATCTTATTGTAGGCTTCGGCGCTGGCCGTCGGCTTGTCGGCGGCGCGAAGGTATTCCTTGCGGGCATCCTCCCACCGCTTCTGCGCCGTGTAGATGTCGCCGGCGCGGTTGAATGCCCAGGGCGCGTCCGGCGAACCGGCGCCGAGCGCTTCGAACTCGCGAATCGCTTCCTCGTGCTTCCCCGCCTTGTCCAGCGCCTGCGCCAGCATCGCGTCGTACTGCGCGTTCTTTGGGTCGCGCTCGTGGAGAGTGCGGTACTCGGCGATGGCCGCGTCCGGCTTGCCGGCAAGCTCCAGGACCCGTCCGATGTTGGTTATGTAGACGGTGTCCGTCGGCTGAATTTTGCCGATTGCGCGGTACTCCTCGGCGGCCTCGTCGTAACGCTTCCGCGATTCGAGGAGCCGCGCCGCGTACCAGTGGCCGGAGGTCTCCTTCGGGTTCATGGTCGCGAGCGCCCGGTATTCCCGCAGGGCGTCGTCGTAGCGCTTGTCGCGCTCATAGGTCGTGGCCAGCGCAATGTAGGGGGCGGGGTCCTTCGGCGCGAGCTTCTTCAGAGCATCGAATTCCGCGAGGGCTTCCGCCGTCTTCTCGGGCTGCCGCAGGAGGAGCTGGCCGAGGAGCCGATGGGCTTCGACATTCGCGGGATTCACCTCCAGCACCTTGCGGTACTGCTCGGCGGCGAGTTCGTACTTCGGCGGGGACGAGTTGTCGTAGAGGCGCGCGAGAGCGAATCGAGGCTGCGGGTCCTTTGGCGCGGCTTCCGCGGCCTTCAGGTACAGGTCGAGGGCCTCTTCCTTCTTGCCCTGCGCCTCGCGGAGGACGGCGAGCTTCTGGAGCGGCTCCGGGTCCTTCGGGCGTTTGGCGACCCACTCGCGGAACACCTCGGACGCCTTGTCCTGCTGGCCCATCTGCTCGTAGAGCGACGCGAGTCCCTGGAAGCCGGCGGGGAGAGGCTCACGGGAGAGCGCGAGCCTGAATCGCGCCTCCGCACGCTCCTCGATTTCCTTCTTCTCCTTCGGATCGGTCGTTGAACGAGCGGCCCAGGTCTCCGCGACCGCAGCATTGATGGCGAGGCGGGCATCCTTTGGATTCAGGTCGGCGGCGGCGAGGAAGTGCTTTGCGGCCTGCCGGTAGTTGCCGATGTCGAAGTAGAGGCGGGCGACGTTGCTGCGGGCCGGTGCGAACTTCGGGGCAAGCTCGATGGCCTTGAGCAGGGCAGTGATGGCCTCCTGCGATTCGGCGCTGTTGTGGGTCTGTTCCGCCTCCATCTGGAGGCAGACGCCGGTGTTATACCAGGGCGCGGCATTACCGGGCATCAGCTCGGCGACCTTGCGGTAGGCGGCGACGGCGGTCTTATACTGCTTCTGGCTCTGCCGAAGGATGCCGAGGAAGAGCCAGCCCTGCGCGTTCTTCGGGTCGAGCTCCAGCGCCCTCTGGAGCGTGGTTTCGGCGGCCGGGTACTTCTTCTGCGCGTTCTGGACGTAGCTGAGGGCGAGGAGGCCCTGCACGTTGGTCGGCGCGAGGCGGACCGCCTCCTTGTACTCGATCTCCGCAAGCGCGTATTTCTGGCCGGTAGCGTAGACGCCGCCGAGCGCGAAATGCGCCTGCGCGTTCTTGTCGTTCAGGCTGACGGCCCTTGCCGCCTGCTCCGCCGCCTCGCGAGTGCGCTTCTGGCCGAGGTAGAGGAGGGCGAGCTGGGTTGGGGGGACGCCATTCTTCGGCTCGATCTTCGCGGCCTTGAGGAAGTACGTCTCCGCGGATTTCAGGTCGCCGCGCGCCTGGTAGATGAGGCCGAGATTCACGCAGACGGGATAGGCGTTCGGGGCGAAGGTGAGAATCTGCTTGTAGGCGGCGATTGCGCGTTCGATCCTGCCGGCCCGCTGGTCGGCGAGCGCCTGCTCGAAGAGCTTTGCCGCTTTGGCCGCGTCGGGCGGGATTCCGTTCTTTTCCGCCCCAGGCGCGGATCTGACAGGGGTTTGCTTAACGACGCCCGGCGCGACCTTCGGGATGTCGGAAATGCGCTGGCCGGCCGCTGGAATGGTGGCGATGCTGATTATGATTGTGAAGGCGGCGGGTGCAGCGTGCCGCGCGCGAGCAACTAACATGGAGATACCTGTCAATCAGGAGATGAGCCGGGGCCGCTATGGTGTTTTGCGCGGCACGTTATTGTATCTGAGGGCGGAGGGGCCGTCAAGCGAGCGGCTGCGCGGCTGCGCCAGAGGCCGTTCGATTCATAGACACGCTACAAATTGACTTTAATGAACGGATGGGCTATACTTGTGGGTCATTGACACAAGGAGGTCAGGAAGATTGCCGCTACTGCGTGAGCGTAAAGTCGCCGTCATCGAGGAGCATAAGACCCATCCAACGGACACCGGTTCACCGGAAGTCCAGGTCGCCCTCCTGACCGCGCGAATCAATCAGTTGACTGAGCATTTGAAGGTGAACAAGCACGATCACCATTCGCGCCGGGGCCTGATGATGATGGTGGGCCGGCGCCGCCGCATGCTCAACTATTTGGCCGGAAAGGACATCGAGCGCTATCGAACGCTTGTCCAGCAGCTCGGTATCCGGAGCAAGATTTAACACCGCGGGGATGAGGGGCGAGGGACGAGGGATGAGGTTTCGAAATCTCATCTCTCTTCTCTCGTACCTCGTCCCTGCCTCTTTTGGGAGAACAAGTTGATACACACCGTAGAAGGTACCTTTGGCGGCAAGAAGCTGCGCCTTGAAACGGGCAGAGTCGCCAAACAGGCCGGTGGAAGCGTATGGCTGCAGATGGGCGACACCGTCGTCCTGGCCACCGCCACTATGGCCGCCACGCCCCGGGAAGGACTCGATTTCTTCCCGTTGACGTGCGATTATGAAGAGAGGAAGTACGCCGTAGGGAAGATTGCGGGGGGATTCATCAAGCGGGGGGGACGGCCGAGTGAGAAGGCTGTTCTGACGTCACGCCTGATCGACCGGCCCTGCCGCCCGCTGTTCCCGTATGGCATGCGGAACGAGACGCAGGTTATTGCGACGACGCTCTCGGTGGAGCATGGGAATCTGCCGGACGTGCTGGGCGTGCTGGCATCGTCGGCGGCGCTGTCGGTTTCCGACATTCCGTGGAACGGTCCGATCGGGTGCGTGCGGATTGGTCGCGCGGACGGGCAGTTCATCGTAAACCCGTCGCTCGAGGAGCTGGACGCATCCGACCTCGACCTGATCGTCGCGGGCACCAAGGATGTGGTGAACATGCTGGAGGCGGGCGCGAGCGAGGTGTCCGAAGAGGACATGTTCGCGGCCATCCAGTTTGCGCACGGCGCCATCAAGGAGCAGATCGCGCTCATCGAGGAGCTGGTCGCGAAGGCGGGCAAGGCGAAGCGCGAGGTTCCGCTGCACAAGGTGGACGACGCGGTGCTGGCCGGGGTGCGGGACAAGACGGCCAGGGAGCTTCGGCAGGCGATCCAGAACCCGGACAAGGCGGCGCGCGAATCGGGCATCAGCGAGCTGACGAAGGAGATCGTGGCGCGGCTGGCGCCGGACTTCCCCGAGAAGGAGAAGGAGCTGCCGGAAGCGGTCGATAAGGTGATCAAGGAGCAGATCCGCGACCTGATCCTGGAAGAGAAGATTCGGCCGGACGGCCGCAAGCTGGACGAGATTCGGAAGATTACGTGCGAGGTCGGAGTGCTCCCGCGGGTGCATGGCTCCGGCCTCTTTACGCGCGGGCAGACGCAGGTGCTGACGACGCTGACGCTCGGCTCGACGGACGACGCGCAGAAGGTGGACGGGCTGGAGGGGGATTTTGAGGAGCGCTACATGCACTTCTAC
>Ga0207667_10003489_pt1 | contig 19420 bp, 16 predicted proteins | sample KBSCornC52_FD_184301 | JGI IMG/M metagenome (GOLD analysis project Ga0207667, IMG submission 184301) | Corn rhizosphere microbial communities from Kellogg Biological Station, Michigan, USA - KBS Corn C5-2 (SPAdes) (version 2) | ecosystem: Host-associated > Plants > Roots > Rhizosphere > Soil ...
TATGCGCGGTATCGGTTCACATTAGTCCAAGGCAAGGTGGCTGGTGTACGTGCGGCCTCGGAGATCCACGTCTTCGGCGCGCGCGATTACATCATTAAGATTCGCGTGACCGAAGCATTGCAGGAGGGCGCCACGCTCGAAAAGGTAATGGAGGATTTCATTCCCGCGCTGGTCAGGGCGATCCAGAATCCGTGACACGCAAAAGTTCGTCGCGGGAGATTAGCGATCGCGATCACGTGAGTTGATCGGCGATTCCGTGGCGTCGGAACGGGGAGGGCAACTATTCGCTAATTCTCTTTCGTCCGCCGTGGGATGGATCGATGACGCCTTTGGTTATCCAGATAGTTAAGTTAGCCGGCGATGTTACCCGATTTGATCCAACGGATTGGTGAAGTGGGAGATGAAAGCGCAATTATTCGCTAACCAGCAGCAGACGCCGTTCCGTACTTTCGCGCGGACAATGCATTAGTTGTCCGGCGCACTGCATGGGTCCTGCCTGCGGAAAAGCATCGTTTGCAGTGATCTATTAAATTTAAAATATTTCCACTGCTAACTCTGGTCATTTATATGGATTAAATAGAAGTTATAAAAACTATGGAATCCGTTACGTGCGCCACCAATAATGCTGAACTCGATGGAGTTTCCAAATATCTTGAAGAACATGCGCTTCTCCAATTTGTGCTCGATCACAGTTCGGACCGCATCTTTTTCAAGGACAAGGACAGCCGCTTCATGCGCATCAGCCGTTCGCTGGCCCGGCGCTTTAACCTGCACGACGAGGAAGATGTCGTCGGTAAAACGGATTTCGATTTCTTTTCGCCGGCGCACGCTCAGAACGCGTTTGAGGACGAGAAGAAGATCATGCAAACCGGCGAACCGATCTTTGGAAAGATCGAGCGCGAGACGATGCCCGATGGGAAGATCCGCTACGCTTACACGACCAAGCTGCCCCTGCGGAATGAGAACGGGAACATCGTCGGCACCTGCGGCATTTCGACGGACCTGGCGAAGCAGATGAACGACGAGGAAATGCTCGCGAAGAGTTACACGCTCCTCGGCGGCGCCCAAGTGGAGAAAATCATCGTCTATCTCCAGACCGCGCAGCGCCTGGTGAATTCCGCGCACGAGGAATTGCAGCAGAACCAGTTTCGCAACATCTGCCTGGCGGAAGAGCGCAAGGGGGAGTAGCGGAGTGCCAGAAGGCGTTACCGTCAGCGAGCGATTGTCGGGCGGCCATCCTGGCCGCCGTCCTCCCCATTTGACGCTCGTCCCTCCCCCTCACGGCGGCGAAGATCGCCGCCCTACAATCGCGCCTTCTATTTACAAGGTGGTCATCAAACGCGCTGGGTGCTCCCAGGATAGGAGATTTATTTTGAGAGACGATCTATCTCCAAACGCGCTTGGCAGTCCTCAATGCATTCCCGCTCTGCCGTGACCCGAGTGCGCCTATCTTTTGCAATCTGACGACTCTGCTGAATTGCCGTCCTACACGCCCAGCGTGGCCCGTTGCCATGGGAGCATGCGGGCGGTGGCTTCGGCGCCGTTGGCGGCGAGGCTTTCGAGCATGCTTTTGGGAGCGATGAGCGAGGGATCGAGCTTCAGTTCGGCGGCGGCGGCGTCCCGCTTCGTCTTGAGTTCCCGGAAGCGGACTTCCTCGTCGCGGGTCGGGCGCGGGCGCGGTTTGCGGATGATCTTCGGCCATTCACTCTCCGGCAGGGCCTTGGCCGTTTCCACGGCCTCGTAGAAGCGGCGCCGGCGGGGACCGTGAAGCTGGGAGAAATCCACTTCCTGGTCGCGGTCGAGTTTGGCGGCCGCTTCGATGAGCTGCTCGCTGTGCAGGATGTGAAAAGTCGGGCGGTCGACGGCCTGGGCTTCGGCTTCGCGCCAATGCCATAGGGCACGCAGGATGGCCGAGGCGCGGCCGCGCAGGTCCTTGCTGCCGGTGATGCGCCAGACTTCTTCAGGATCGCGTTCCTTGGTGATCGCAGACGCGGCGACGGCCTTCTCGCAGCTTTGGCGGAACCACTCCAGACGATTGAGCCGGGTGAGTTCGGCTTCGAGGATGGAAACGATCTCGAGCAGATAGTGCGTGTCCTTGACGGCGTAATCGGCCATCTGCGGCGAGAGGGGACGGCGCGCCCAATTGGCCTTTTGCGAAGCCTTGGTGAGGGTGACGTCAAAGTAGCGCTTGATGAGTGCCGCGAGGCTGAATTCCTCGATCCCGCAGAGGCGCGCGGCGATCATCGTGTCGAAGACCGGCGCGGTGACGGTGAAGCCCACGCGGCGCAGGAGGCGCAGGTCGTAGTCGGCTCCGTGGATGATGAGTTCCTTGCCGGCAAACGCATCGAAGAGTGGCTGGAGCGAAATGCCCGCGAGCGGATCGATGAGCAGATCGTGTCCGGGGACGCTGATCTGGATGAGGCACAGCTTTTCGAAATAGCAGTGAAGACTGTCTGCCTCGGTATCGATGGGGATACGCGGGTGCGGCGCGAGCAGCGGAGGCACCGCTTGCAAAGCCTCGGCGGTGTCAATCAACGGCTGCATCTTAACCGCGCAGCCCCGTGAGCAGAAGCTCCGCATTCGACTTGGTCGACTTCAGCGCGTGGATGAGCACTTCGGTCGCCTCGACGGGCGGAAGCGCGGCTAGCTGACGGCGCAAGACATTCACCTTGGCAAATTCCTGCGGATGGTAGAGCAGTTCATCGCGGCGGGTGGCCGAGTTGATGATATTGATGGATGGAAAAACGCGTTTGTCCGAGAGGCTGCGGTCGAGATGCAGCTCCATGTTGCCCGTGCCCTTGTATTCCTCGAAGATGAGGTCATCCATGCGGCTGTTCGTTTCCACGAGCGCGGTAGCGAGAATGGTCAGGCTGCCGCCTTCCTCGGTGTTGCGTGCGGCGCCGAAGAATTTCTTCGGCTTCACGAGCGCTTTGGAATCGACCCCGCCGGACATCGTGCGGCCCTTGCCTCCCTGGAGATTGTTGTAGCCGCGGGAGAGACGCGTGATCGAGTCGAGAAGAATGACCACGTGCTTGTGGAGCTCGACGAGGCGCTTGGCTCGTTCGCTGACCACTTCGGCGACCTGCGTGTGGCGGCTCGGACCTTCATCGAAGGTGGAACTGTAGATTTCGCAATTCACCGAACGGCGAAAATCGGTGACTTCCTCGGGCCGCTCGTCAATGAGCAGGAGGATGAGATGGGTCTCAGGTGAATTGGCGAGAATCGATTGGGCGATATCCTTGAGCAGAACGGTTTTGCCGGTACGCGGCGGAGCCACGATCAAGCCACGTTGGCCGCGGCCGAGCGGCGCGATGAGATCGATGGCCCGTGGGGTAATCGACTTGTGCTTTGTATTTTCGAGGATGATGCGCTCCGTGGGATGAAGCGCCGTGAGACGGTCAAATTCGACGGTTTCTTTCCATTGATCCACCGGGATGTCCTCGATGTGGAGCACCCGCTCGACGGTCATGAATTTTTCACGATCACGGGGCGGGCGAATCTTGGCGGCGACGCGGTTGCCGTTGCGGAGGAAGAACTGGCGCTCGACCTGAGCGGGCACGTAGACGTCCTGCGGCAGGGACCGGAAATTATAGCGCGGCCAGCGCAGGAAACCGGAACCCTGCGGAGCCAGCTCGAGAATGCCGTCGGCAAAAAGTTCGGTGCCCCTCTGGGAGTAGGCGCGGAGGAGATCGAAAACGATGTGGTGCCGGGTCTTATCGGGATTGATGCGAAAACGCAACGCGGTGGCGCGTTCGATCAATTGATTGAGCGTCTCGCGATGCAACTCATCGATCCAGAGCTGGGCCGGAACCGCAACGGGCGGTTCAACCGGGGCGGCAGGAGCGGGAGCGGTGACCGCAGCCGGGGCCGTGCCAGGAGTATCCGCAGCAGCAGCCACAGCTTCCTCCGGCGGCGGCGTGCTGTCGGCGGGATCAGCCATCGAAGCGACGTTGGAGGGCTCCGGCGAGGAGTCGGGACTGTCGGTCGAGACAGGATTCGCTGGAGTCGTTCCAGATGAGGTAGTCGGCTTGCGCGACTTTCGTCGTGAGGTCGAGCTGCGAGGCGATGATGTTTTCGGCAATGTCGGTAGGGAGTTGGCGATGATCGCGGAGCCGGGCCCGTTGGGTAACGGGCGAACAGGCGACAACAATCACCGCGGCAAAATGGCTTTGGGCGTTGGTCTCGTAGAGCAGTGGAATGTCTGCGCAGAACCAGTGATCGCTGCGCGCCGCATTTCCTGCCTCCTCCATCCAGCGGTCACGGATGATGGGATGGAGTATCTGCTCAAGTTGACGCCGTCTGGCCGAATTGGCAAAGACAATTTCACGCAGGCGTCCACGGTCAGGACGGCTGTCCGGGCCGATTACGTCCTCGCCAAAGGCTTCGACGATGGCTTTTTGGACACCGCCGTCACTCGCCAGGAGCTCGTGTGCGCAGCGGTCGGCGTCAAAAAAGGTCGCCGGCAAATGGCGGCGCAACGCGGCGGAGAAACTCGACTTTCCCGTCGCAACGCCGCCCGTTATGCCTAGCGCCGGCACTGCCGCCTGATCATTTCGGCATCAGCGGCAGTTCCTGCGGCTGGATTTCCGGCGGAGTGATCTTGTCGACCACTTCTTCCTTCTCATCCTCGGCACGAACCGGTTCGCCAGCCGCGTTGATGAGGCGGGCAGTCACGAAAATGATCAGGTTGCGCTTGATGTGCTGGTCGACGCTCGAGCGGAAGAGACGGCCGATGATCGGCACGTCGCCGATGAGCGGGATCTTGTCTTCCACCTTCTGCACGTCCTCACGAATGAGGCCGCCGAGCACGACGGTCGAGCCGTCATAGACGCTCACGCTGGTCGTCACCTTGCGGGTGCTGAAGATCGGCTGGTTGATCACGTTCGGCGTAATGACCGCCTGGGTGGACACACCCGTGATCGGGTTGGTTACCGACGAGGTAATCGGGCTGCCGTAGTTGATGAAGCCTTCGAATTCGACGACCTGCGGCACGAGATTGAGGTCGATGGTGTAGCCGTCCGGACCGATGACCGGTTCGACTTCCAGCGTCACACCGGTATTCCGGGTTTCGAACGCCGTCGGGGTCGTCGGGGTGACCGGGAAGCTGCCGGTGGTGGCAGCGCCGCCACCGAGGATGCCTGCGCCGGTATTACCGAAGGTCTGCGGGATCTGCGGCGGAGTGAATTCGGTCGGGTAACGGAACTCGCGAATGATTTCAATGACCGCGCGCTGGCCGCTCTTGGTCGTGACTTTCGGCGAGGAGAGGAGATCGACGCCCTTTTTCTGGTTGAGCGCGCGAATGACCAATTGGAACTGCGGGTCGGTAAAGACACCCGAAATCGCGCCGATGGCCGGCGCCACTTGGGAAGAGCCGTTAATCGGGAAGAGCAAGGCGTCGATGGCGTTGGCGCTGATCGCCAGGTTGCCGCTGCGGTTGGGCGCCGTGACAGGGTTGTTGCCGACCGGGACGCCATTGTCCACGAAGGGGAAGTCCGCCGGGTTCAGCGCAGGAGCTGTACCGGAGGTGCCACCACCGAGAAACACGTTCTTCGTGGCGGGCGCATTGAACTGGCCGAGCAGCCAGTCAAAGCTCAATTCCTTGAGATTGGTCTGCTGGATTTCGACAAACTTGGATTCGATCTCCACCTGGACCGGGCCTTGGCCGCCACCCGAACTGATGATGGTGTCGACGAGGTCGAGCTGATCCTGGGTATTGCGGACGATCAGTCGGCTGCTCCTGACGATGTAGATGGCCGAGGCGTTGCCGTTGAAGGTCACGCCATTGGCGATCAGCCAGTTCTTGGCGGATTCACGATCAGCGATACCGCTAGTCCCCTTGGTCGCGTCGCCAGCCCCCGCACCCGCGCCGCCGCCCGCGACCGGAGCAGCCAGAGCACTGGCCGCCGCACCGCCCGCACCGGGAGTGCGCGGAATCAGATCCGGCGGAATCTTCCATTCCTTGGTGACCAAGACATCGGTGTTTTCCGTCATCGGAACGACCGAAACGGCATACGGCTCCACCTTGTATTTCAGGTTGGCCAGGCCGGTGACGTACTTCAGCGCTTCAATCAGCGGGATATTGGTGAGCGAAACCGTAATCCGGGCATCCGCCGGACTGCCCAGCGCCGCCGCCGGAGCCGCTGCTGCCGCACCGGGAGCGGCCGCACCATTGTCCAGGCCAGGAATGCCGGGAATCGCCGCCGCTGGCGCCGGAACCCCGGCAGGCGCGGGGGCCGTGCCACCGCCTTCCAGCTTGAGCACAATGTTCACGCCCTTTTCACCGGGAGGCGAGAAGTCGTCGAGCTCCACGCTCTTGTGCTTCAGGAAATCGATCGCCTCACGAATCGTCGCTTCGCGGAATTCCAGCTTGGGAAGGATGATCCGCTCCAGCTTGCGACGGATGCGCTCGGTGCTGGCCTGCGGCGAAGTGTTTTCAACGACGATCTCGGTCGGCGCATTGAAGCGGCGCACCGGGCGTGCCCATGCCATGTCGGTCTTGGCGATGGCGTCTGCCCGGGTCTCGTTATAAGCAGCGACGCCGTAGTCGCTCAACGCGCGGTCGATCTTCTCTTCAAACTTGCGGGCCGCGATGTTCGTCGGGTCGAGATTGAGGATCTGCTCGCAACGCTTCTTGGCCAGGAAGTAGCGGCCGGTGTCATACAGGCCCTGCGCTTCGATGAACCACTGCTTCACCTGCTCGACGTTCGCGCGGAACTTCGGCCCGATGGTCTTGTTGTAGTAGTCGGGCTGTTCGAGACGGGCAAGGATGATGATGGCGTCCTTGCAACGGGGATCGTAGCGCTCGTCGAGCACGATGTGGAGGGTGCTTTCCGCATCGGCATAACGGCCTTCGGTGATGCGCTGTTCGGCGAGTTTGACGCTCGCGTGACAGAAATCTTTCAGCGCGGTGTCGTAGAGGGACTGGGAGTAGGGCGCGTTCGGGATGGTGTCGCAGGCCTGCTTGTAGAAAACCGTGGCCTTCTCGTAGTCCTTGTCCTTCATCGCCGCGTCGCCGGCGGCGATAGCCTCATGTCCCTGCCGTTCGTAATCGGCGCGCCGGGCTTTTTCACGCTCCGCGGTGCTTTCCACGCCGCCACGGTTGTAGCCGGCGGCAATGCTGAGGGTCGGCGTGATGATCATCGAGCAGACCAACAGCGAGGAAATAGTGGAAGCGAGTGGGGGTTTGATCATGGCGGGCTGTGTAGGGTTTGAGAGTATAAAATTTTTTTTCGCTGCGCAGCAAAAAAGCGCAAAGAATCTGGGCTTATAAAGATCTGGTGAAACGACAGTGAGTTATTTACCCGCGTGACGCGGATCCTTTTTCACCGTGTAGTCGCTGCCGTCAGGAAGTTTTATTTGGGCTTCCGTATCGTTGATGTCAATCAGTTTATAGTGATGGGCATCGTCGACTTCCGGCTTTAGAACAAACTCCTGCAGCTTCTTGACCCGGATCAGTTGCGGTTGATTCGGATTGGGCCATTCGTATTCGAAATTGGCGTAAACGTCCGGCGAGTCGGTAACTTTGTTGAGTACCAGAACGATGTGGTCATTCGTAACAGTATCAACCAGAGTCAGTTCCGAAACGTCTTCCTTCTCCTGGATCTTGTCGTTGTAGGCTTCCTTGAACTCAAACTTCTCCAGTTTGAACTTGGTATTCGGCACCATGCTGCCGAGGTTCAGGAAGTCGCTGGGTTGCCGCAGGTCGAGGGTATCGATCTGGAAGCTGAACTTGCTGTAATCCTTGGTTTTCTTCGGATCGCCATCGTAGGCCTTGAAAATCAGGCGGAAGGCGACCTTCTCAAAGCGCTTGAGGAAGAGCTTGGAAACGTAGGGCGGGTGGGAGTCCTTGTTATTCGGATCCGTTTTGGCGCGCCATTCGTCTTCGTTGAGGAATCCGTCCTTATCCGGGTCCTGAGAGACCACCTTGGGATCGAGCAAGGGCAGACCGGCGTCGAGGAACCACTTGTTGGGAATCGGCTCGCCAGTCAGGCTGTCCTTGTAGAGGGAGCCGATGTAAGGTTTTTCCGGGGTGCCGGATGGTCCGACGATATAGAGTTCGGAGACGAAGAGAGAACCTCGCGCAGCTTCACCCGCTGCACTTTTGGGATCCGTCCATTCCGGAGGATGCTGTAGCTTATCCTTGGCGTCTTCGATCTTTTCCAACCGAACGGGAGGGATCTTGTTGTTAGGTTGAACGGTCGCAGTGGCCTCGGAAAACTTTTCCGGGAAGCTTTGAACGCGCAGGAAAATCGTGATCGCGCAGGCAAGCAACACCACGGCGAGCACGGCCAGCAGAAGCTGGTCATAACGCTTCTTAATCCAATTCATATTTTACCTCCGGACTGGGTTTGATTTGGGGGACGAGGAGGACGAACCGGAAGGGGATACTTCCGAGGCTACTTTCTCACCGGGAGAGCTAAAATCAACCATTTCGAAATGAGCTGTGACTTCGATCGATTCCGTTCCCACAATATATTTCACGGTATCCTTATCCTTCTCAGTTTGAGTGGGATCGCCGGCCCGAGACGGGGGCTTTGGTTGGGAATTGGCGATCTTGATATTCCGCAAGACATAGAATTGCGGTGCATTGGCTGCCGTGATCTCCTTGAGAGTGTTGCGGAGGCCTTCCGGCTTGCAAAGGACGGCGATATCGAACCCGAAATACTTCACCAAACCACGGCGATCATTGATGTTACCACCGGGGATGCCGGTGCCCCCGCGTGCGGCGCCCGCTGGGCCACCTTTGCCAGAGCCGCCGCCTTTTTGCCCAGAGCGTCCACTACCTTCCTCGGGCAGGTCTGCTCGTTTCAGGTCGACAATTTTTTCCACTTTACCCGTCGGCTGGGAGAGGAACCGTTCGAGAACCCACTGGATGGACTTGAGCTCGCGACCTAATGGTGCCGCCGCTTCCGTGCTCGGCGGGGTGCTTTCGTATTTTTCGAAAGCAAGATAGAACTTTTCGGGGAGGGTGACACCAGCGGCTTCAGCCTTGGTCCGAACTTCCGAAACGGACGCTTTCAGTTTGTCCTGGAATCCCGAGGGAGTCATCGGCTCCAAGGGGAAGGCCTTTTTAGCCAGATCCGCTTCGAAGGCATCGATAACGTCCGCCGCTTCTTTCTTCTGTTGATCGTAAGCTTCGAGATTCGGCCGGCTCGGGAAGGGGACCAAGTGGCGCAGGCGGTTATATTCCGTGGCCTGCTTGGTGTAATTGTCGCTAGCTTCGTCGTTTGCTGAGCTGGCGGCGTAAACCTCGTAACCCAAGGCGCCGACGCCGATCAGCATGACGGCAATGTAACCGGTGAGGAATTTGTTTTCTTTAACCCAGTTCATTTTTCGGTGTTAGCAATCGCGTTGATGGGTTTCAGGATGAGAGGAATGGCCCAATCGTAAGCCCAGTCCGTCTCGTTGGGGGCAGTCCGCACATTGTGGGACGGTTCCTCGTCCACGGTGTAGTAGGGCGAGTCTTTCAGCTTCGTCTTGAAGTCGTCGACTACCTGCGCACCGCGGCTGTTGAAAAGATACAGGCCCCGGAGCATGAGCACTGGACCTTTGGGTTCTCCGGCTGCGCCCGCAGTTCCAAGGGCTTTTTTGGGTCCGAAACCGGTAGAAGCGGCAGCGCTGCGCGGGGTATCCTTGGGCGTTTCGATGCCGAAGTTCGTGACCCACACATTTTCGCGGGGCAGACGACTGTTGATATCATCGATGACCTGAATCCAATAGGTCTTGTCCTCGACGGCGGTCAAGTAAGGCTGCGCGGTATCCTGCTGGGCCTTGATGTCGGCCTTCGCTTGATTGATTTTCCGCTCGAAACCCTGCAATTCGGTGATCTTCGGATCCAGCGCGGTCGTCGCCGTGGCCGTGGTTTTGGCCGCCTGCACGAAGTATTGCCACCACGCGACGAGGGCGAGCAACGCGCAGATACCGGCGACGATGAGGAAGGGGCGCTTGACCGCGAGATCATGCTGCCGCACGACTTTCGCCGGACGGAGATTCAGCTCCATCGGGCAGTCACTCGTGCCGCGCAAGGCGAGGCCGACGAGTTCACCCATGCGATGGGCATTCCGGCCGATTTCATCGATGTTCAAGCCTGACCCGACGGCGACGTTGCGCAGCGGGTTGAAGAACTCGACGGGGAGCTGGAATTTTTCCTGAAAGAATTCCCGCATGTAGGGCAGCGTGGAACTGCCGCCGCTGAGGAAGACGCGCTCGGGTTGATGGCCGCTCTGCTGGGAACGGAAGAAGCCGATCGAACGGGCGATTTCCGCGTGCAAGCGGGTCATCGAATTGCGGATCATCTTCGAGACGCGCGCCACATCCGGATCATCGGGCTCGGCATAAGCGCCGCCCAAGCTGACGAAACCATCGCGCTTCTTGCGCTCTTCAGCTTCCTGGAAAGCTTCGCTGAACTCCTTGGCGATCTGGCCGGTGATGGTGCTGCCGCCGTTGGGAATGCTTCGGCTGAAGACCTTGTGCGGCTCGATAAAGATCAGGTTGGTCGTGCGCGACCCGATATCGATGACGAGTGAACATCCCTGAACGTCGCTGTAATTGTAGCGGAAGGCGTTGTAGAGCGCCATCGGGGCGACGTCCACGAGGGTCGTCTTCAGGCCGGTTAGTTCGACGGAATCGTTGATGTCGTCGAGCAGATCGGCCTTGACGGCGACAATGACGACTTCGACTTGCGAAGCGTCGCCGCTGTCGACGAGCTGATAGTCCCACACCACCTCGTCGATGGGATAGGGGACGTTCTGCTGCGCCTCGAAGCCAACGATTTGATCGACTTGTTCTTCACCGACGGACGGCAATTTGACGAACCGGGTGAAGACCGACTGGGAGGAAACGGCGTAGTTGACCTTGCCGCCCTTGAGTTTGCGCTTCTGCACGATTTCATCGAGCACAAGCTTGGTTTGAGCGAGACGGGTGGCGTCGGCTGCTGGATCCGCGAGCAGTTCCCGCGTTTCGTAGGCCGAGAGGATGAGGCCGCCGTTTTGCCCGGTTTTAAACTCTGCCAGCCCGATGGTTTGGGTGCCTAGGCTGAGACTGAGGATGCGTGTGGATGCTGCCATGAAGCTCGGGCCTTGGTGCTAGCGGTTCGCCTTGATCGCCTCGTAGCGATCGTAAAAGAGCGGCGCGAACGGGGTGTCGTTCTTGTTGAGCAGAAGGCCGGCTACACGGGGCAAATTTGGAATCGCAGCGGGCTTGAACGCGGCCTGGCCCAAAATCTGGCCCTGACGGGAAACCGAGACCCAGGCGTTCTGGACGCTGGCGCCGCTCATCGCCTTGCCATTGAGGAGTTTTTCCAACGCCCGGGGCGGGATATACATCACCGCGTAGTGTTCCTTGCCTTTTGGAATATTGACGTAGGTCACGCTGCCGTCGGCGAGCTTGTTTTCGACCATGACCGTGTAGTTGAAGGTCAGTTCGTCGATGTCCTCGGGAGCGGTCTCGTATTGGACTTCGACTTCCAGCCAGGTCCCGACCTTGTAGCGTTTCTGCGGGCCACCGGTGATTTGATATTCGGGCGACTTGACGCCGGCGGGCTCGACTTTATCGAGCTTCACCGAGCCCGGTCCGACAGCCGCTTGCTGGGCGAAAACCTGAGTAGCAAACGCGCCAATGGCGAGGAGGGAGAGGGAGAGAGTTTTCATGGGAGGGATTTCTTAGGACTTTCGCGTCCGAGAAAGTGGGTGATCTTGTTGATTATTTGTTTGGGGTTGGGAAGGAAAAAGTTGCCGATTTCTTCTGAACTTCAATCCAGACGGGTTCGGAAGTAGTCAATGGTCTTGCGGATGCCTTCGTCGAAGTCCACCCGCGGTTCCCAATGCAGCACGTTCTTTGCCCGGGTGATATCGGGCTGCCGAACCTTCGGGTCATCCACCGGCAGCGGACGGAAATCGATCTCCGACTTGGTGCCGGTGATGCGAATGATTTCCTCGGCGAATTGCTTGATGGTCATTTCCCGGGGGTTGCCGATGTTCACGGGTTCGTGGAAGTCGGACTGGGAGAGCTTGAAGATACCGTCGATCAAGTCCGAGCAATAGCAAAAAGAGCGGGTCTGGGAGCCATCGCCGAAAATGGTCAGCGGCTCGCCGCGCAAGGCCTGGCCAATGAAAGCGGGCACCACGCGACCGTCGCGCAGGCGCATGCGCGGACCGTAGGTATTGAAGATGCGGACGATCTTCGTGTCCACTTGGTGGAAGCGGTGATAGGCCATGGTCATGGCCTCGGCGAAACGCTTCGCTTCGTCATAAACGCCGCGCGGTCCGATCGGGTTGACGTTGCCCCAGTAATCCTCGCGCTGCGGATGCACGAGCGGGTCGCCGTAGCATTCGCTGGTCGAAGCAAGGAGGAGGGTGGCCTTTTTTGCCTTGGCGAGACCGAGGGCGTTGTGGGTGCCGAGCGAGCCGACCTTCAGGGTGGGGATGGGGTGCTCGAGGTAATCGATGGGGCTGGCCGGGGAAGCGAAGTGGAAGATGTAATCCACGTCCTCGGGCAGGAAGATGTAGTTCGAGACGTTGTGCTTGATGAACTTGTAGTTCTCGTTGCCTGCGAGGTGCTCAATGTTCGCGACGTTGCCAGTGAGAAAATTATCGATGCCAATGACCCGGTGTCCTTCGGCGAGGAGGCGATCCGTCAGATGCGAGCCGAGAAAACCGGCGCCGCCGGTGACAACAGAAGTGGGACGCGAGGAAGGCATGGGCCGCGTCTTCTAACGGCTGAAACGGGCGGGTTGCAAATGAAATGACTTCAAAGAGGCAAAGATTCTGCCCGCAAACGGCTTGAGATAATCTTTTGTCGTCATTTCCACCTCACAAATCCTACCTCCGCGAGTTGGAACCCCTCAAGAACTTCTCTTTGGGTGAAAAATTACCGCGCGCCAAAGCCCAGGAGCACCACGGGGATGGTCTTCAGCATGATTTCGAAATCCAGCACCAGCGACCAATTGTCGATGTAGCGCAGGTCGAGCTGCACCCATTCGTCGAAGCTGGTGATTTTGCTGCGCCCGGCGATCTGCCACAGGCAGGTGAGCCCCGGCTTCATGCTCAAGCGACGCCGTTGGGCGGTGCTGGCGAATTGCTCGACTTCATAGATCGGTAGCGGGCGCGGCCCGACCAGGCTCATGTCGCCTTTGAGCACGTTGTAGAGCTGCGGGAATTCATCCAGACTGGTCCGACGTAGAAATCTCCCGAAGGGAGTGATGCGCGGGTCCTTGTCAATCTTGAAAACCGGTCCTTCCATCTGATTGTAGGCGGCCAGTTCCGCCTGGCGCATCTCGGCATCCGTCTCCATCGAGCGGAACTTGAACATCGTGAACGGCCGCCCATTTTTACCCGCCCGCTTTTGCTTGAAGAAAATCGGCCCGGGGGAGGTAAGCTTGATACCGATGGCGATGACCAGAAACAACCAGGAGGTGAGAACGAGACCGATGAAGGCGCCGGCGCGATCGATCAGGCCCTTGATGGTTAACGCCCAGGAAAGATCCGGGGTGGTGCGGAAGACCAGCATGGGACGGTCGCCGAAAATATCGAAATCCGCCCGGGCGATGGAGGTGCGAATGAAGTCCGCCGCCAGCCAGGCTTCGACTCCTTCGATCTCACAGGCGGCGATGCCTTCCTGCAGGCGATTCAGATGGCTGTGGCCTCCGGCGAAAATGACGCGGCTGACCGAATGTTTGTGCAGCGCATCGATAAGATCCCCAATCGGCTGGTTTTCGATATCGATCTCCTCGACTACCTCCATCTCCATGATCTGCTCGGGGGTGAAGGTATGGCGCAACTGGTGGATATCGTCGGGGGTGCCCGCGAGGATGATCCGCTCGCGGAGATCCGCGATGCGGGAGCGTTTCCGGTAGTAAAGGAGGCTCAGGTGCTCACGCAGCAGCAGCAGCACGGTGGTCAAGACCACGAAGAGCGGCATGACCGCACGGCTGGGCACATCCAGGCGCAGGAAATACGAGCATGCCGCGATGATCAACCCGAGCCAGAAGATGGCGCGCGCGATCTGCACGAGCGATTTGCCCAGCGTCTTTTGCAGGAGATGGGAATAAAAGCCCTGCACTTCCAGCACGATGGGACCGAAGGGCAAAATGACGAAGAGCAGCCACTGAAAATCGGCAAACGGGCCGATTGGCCTGTTGTTGAAAAAGAAGAGATCCGCGCCAAAGAAACGCAAGGTGTGCGCCAGCCAGAAAGCAATGACCATCAGAAGGCCATCGGCAATCTGAAGGAATTGAAGATTGAGTTCTTGTTTTCGACCGAGCATCGGGTTTGCTGCGCGAGCATCGCAAGAAACATGAGCCGCACAAAGAATTCGAGAGATTTACGTAAATCGCCACAAGTTGTCGGGGCGGTCCATTCGCCAGGTGCTCTTCAGGCGGCTCTGAAGATTCGGCCTGGGGAGGTCGATTTCCTTGAAATTCGCGTCGATAATTTCGCTACTGACCCGGCGCGGTTGCTTGCCGCGCTGCCCAAACTGCGGGTCCCGCTTCTAGTGACCGTCCGCCATCCGGCGGAAGGCGGGGCGAATGCCCTCGGCTTTCCGCAGCGCCGCGAGCTGTTTGCCCGCTTTTTGCCGCATGCGGCTTTGATCGACATCGAACTGCGCTCTTTCGAGAAGCTGGCGGAGACCATCGCTGCCGCCCAGCGGGCCGGAGTGAAGGTCATCGCCTCCGTGCACCATTTTCATTCCATGCCCAGCACGGCGAAATTGGAACAATCCATCCGCCGGGCGCACGCCGCCGGAGCCGATATTTGCAAGGTAGCCGCGCTGGCCGAGACGCCGGCCGCGTTGGCGAATTTACTGGGTATCTTCGCGAAAAAATATCCGCTGCCACTCAGCGTGATGGGCATGGGCCGTTTCGGCCAGATCTCCCGCCTTTTGCTCGCCCAAGCCGGCTCGATCCTCAACTACGGCTACCTCGACCGTCCCAATGCCAGCGGACAATGGGAGGCGCGATTGCTGAAATCGCGTCTCGCAGAATTGATCGAAATCTAAGCGAAAACCCTAAGCGGAAAATTCTACGCCTTGGCAGGTTGCTGCTGCTGCTGTTGCTGCTGCAGCACACGCATGAGAGCCGAGTAAATCTCCGAAGGCCCGAGGCCCTTGCTGACGTAGCCATTGGCGCCCGCCTTGCGCGCCGCCTGCATGGCATCTTCGTCATAGCCCAGCCCGGTAAACATCACGATCGGCAGGCTCGCATGCTTCTCGCGCACCTTTGAAATCAGAGTAAGTCCGTCGATTTTCGGCATGCCGATATCGAGGATCAGCCCGTCGCAGGGATTCAGGTCGAGCCAGGATTCCACCTTGGAACTGTCCGTCAGCGAAGCCGCCGAGTGACCCTTGCCGCGCAGGTAAGTAGTCAGGAAGCGGTTCAGGAGCCGATTGTCGTCAACAACGAGGAAATTCATAGGATGGTTTTTGGGCTGCGATGATCAGTAAGTTTAGCAGTGCCCATGCCATGGCCCTAAGCGAATATACTGAAGCGTGCTTCCAATATTCCTGGGCCGCATGGTAGGTTCCTACTCTGTCTGTCGTGGTTAGTTAAACTGAATTTCGTAAACCTTCCAACGAATCCCTCCATGATGCCATCCTTTTTTCCACTGCGTCCCATTCTGGGTGTTTTGGCGGCCGTGACCGCTTTCGCCTCCTTCTGTTTCGCGTCCACGGCATCCGCCGCCGCCACCCTCGTCCTGGATATAAAAACCGCCAGCGCCGTCGGAGCACCGACGACCAATTATCGCAGCCGGAACGGCAGCTACGAGACCTCCTTCGACCGTGAACGCACGGTGGACGTCACCCTGCGGGCGATCGGCCTCGATCAACCGCGTCCAATCAATGTCCAGATCTGGTGGATCGGCCAGTTGCAAGGGAGCACCACCAAGGTGGTCATGCACAAAAACACCACGACCAAAAACGTCAGCAGCACTGTTCCGCAGAGCTGGCAGGAAATTTCCGGCGAAGTCAAGGGACGCGACCGCAACCTCCGCGGCATTCATTATCGCAAGCAAACCGGTGCTCGCATCCTTGGCTGGATCGTTCAGGCGGATGGGGATGGCCTGCACGCTGTCCAGGCGAGCGAGGCGTCGCTACAGGCCCTGGCCGGGACCCAGGCTTTGAAGGATATGGAGCAGGCGGCGGAGGCCAAATAGCGGAACCCGTTTCGCCGCGGGGTCTTGATCTAAATCTTAATCCCTCGCCGGACAGATTAAGATTAAGAGCTGCCCCAATTCCGCATCTCTCGCTTGTTTTGCGGCAAACCTCACCCGAAACTCCCGCCGCATGTCCAAACTTGACCCCCTCCGCCAGGCCGTCGCCGTTTCGCCGGACAACCTGCCCCTGCTGCTCCTGCTCGCCCATGCCTGCCTCGACGAATGGTCGCTCGACGAGGCGCGGTCGGTATTCGAGCGTGTGTTGACACTCGATCCCACGCGGCCGGAGGCCCGGGTCGGCATCGCCCGCGTCTTGCATCTCAGCGGCAAGACCAGCGAAGCTGTGGTTCGCACCGAGGCGCTCATCGTCCAGAATCCGCAATTTGCGCCCGCGCATCTCCTGCTCGCCCGCCTCCATGCTGGGGAGGGAAATCTCGAGGCTGCTCGCACGAGCTACGCCCGGGCCCTGGCGCTCGATCCCACGGGCAAGGATCCCTCGCTGGAAAAAGAGCTCAATGGCCACGTGCCGAAGCAGCAGTTCCCGGAGCCCGAAAAGGTCACCGTCTCCGGCCCCGCCTGGACCTCGGAAGCCGACGAGGAAGAAAACTCCGGCCCCGACAGCGCGGATGTCGAGCGCCCGACCCTCACCTTCGCCGACATCGGCGGCATGGAAACGGTGAAAGAAGAAATTCGGATGAAGATCATCCATCCGCTCAAGAACCCGCAGCTCTTCAAAGCCTACGGCAAGAAGATCGGTGGCGGTGTGCTGCTCTACGGCCCGCCCGGTTGCGGCAAGACCCTGCTCAGCCGCGCCACCGCCGGCGAGATCAAGGCCAGCTTCCTTTCCATAGGCATCCACCAGATCCTCGATCTCTACCTGGGCAATTCCGAAAAGAACCTGCACCAGCTTTTCGAACTCGCCCGCACCCACGCCCCGGCCGTGCTTTTCTTCGATGAAGTGGACGCCTTGGCCGCGGACCGCAACGACCTCAAACGCAGCGCCGGCCGCACGCTCATCAATCAATTCCTTGCCGAGATGGACGGCAACGTCGGGAGCAACGATGGCCTGCTCATCCTTGGCGCCACCAATGCCCCGTGGCATCTCGACCCTGCGTTCCGCCGCCCCGGCCGTTTCGATCGCATCCTCTTCGTTCCGCCGCCCGACGAACCCGCGCGCGCCTCGATCATCGAGGTCATGGCGAAGGATAAGCCCATGCACCAGCTCGACGCCGCTGCCGTGGCGAAGAAGACGAAGGATTTCTCCGGCGCCGATTTGAAAGCGGTCTTCGACGTCGCCATCGAGCGCTCGCTCGCCCGCGCCATGCAGGAAAATCGCGTCATCCCGCTCGGCACCGACGATCTGCTGAAATCCGCGAAGGACGTGAAGCCCTCGACGAAGGCGTGGTTCGAGAGCGCCAAGAACTACGCGATCTACTCCAACCAAAGCGGGTTCTACGACGACGTGCTCACGTTTCTCGGCATCAAGAAATGAGCACCGCCTTCCCGCATCCGCAAATCATGCGAGGACTGCAGCTCAAACAATTGGGCCGCTTCGCCGACGCCGTGAGCGCATTCAGGGAAGCGCTCGCCCAGGAGCCGAACGACGCCTTTGCGCTGCATCAGCTCGCCGGTTGCCAGTGGCGCATCGCCGAAGCGCGCCGGGAAGCGCTGCAAACGATCGATCAAGCCATTGCCATCGAGCCGAATGGCGCCGAGCACCACGTACTGCGCGCTTTTATCCTCTGTGCGCTCGACCGCCCGAAGGAGGCCCTCCTCTCCACGCAGATGGCGCTCTCGCTGGACCCGAACGATTCCTACGCGCACACCGCCGAAGCGCAGGCCTACCTGCAAATGGAAAACTGGCCGCTCGCCGAGCGTTCCGCTCGCGAAGCGCTGGCCCTCGATGCCGACAACTCCAGCGCGGCCAATCAGCTGGCCCAGGCGCTGCGCCTGCAAAACAAGCTGGCCGAAAATGCCGCGCATCTTGCCGGCATGCTTGCGCGTGATCCCGAGGATGCATTCACCCATGCCAACGCCGGCTGGGGCGCCTTGCAACGCGGAGAGCACCGCGAAGCCGAGATGCATTTCCGGGAAGCCCTGCGGCTCGACCCGGATTTCGATTACGCCCGCGAAGGCCTGCTCTCCAGCTTCCGCGCCCGTTCGCCGCTCTATCGCGGATACCTGAAATACTGCTTCGCCATGGCGCGCCTGAACCGCGGCGCGCGCTGGGCGGTCATCCTCGGTTTCTATTTCGGCTCCCGCGTCGCGCGCTACCTGCCCGGCGGTTACATCATCGTCGCGCTCTATTTCCTTTTCGTCCTCTGGGTGTGGGTCGCCCGACCCGTCGGCAATGCCATGCTGCTCGCCGACCGTTTCGCGCGCTACGCCTTGCGCCCCGCGGAAAAGATCGAAGCCGCCGCCGTATCCGGTTGCCTCGCCATCGGGATCGCCGGCTTCGGGCTCAACCTCGCCCTGAATTGGGACCCGGCCCTGCTCGCCGGCGTGGGTGGAGTGGCCATCGCCTTTCCGCTTTCACTGGTTTTCACCAACCAATCCATCTTCGGTCGTTGGATCTTCGGCGGCATCTCCGCGGTCACCTTCGTCGCGACCGTTCTCGGCGTGATTGCGGATGCCATCCCGCTCGCCATCGCGCCTCTCTTCGTGAACCTGTCCCTCGGTGCTTGTATCGCCTGCGCTGCCTGCACCTGGCTCGGCAACATCCGCGCGCTCTATAAGCGGGGGTAGGGGAGCCCCTCCTAATTCCGTCGCAGCCCCGGCGCCCGTTTGCCCAGCGCTGCATAAATCTCCGCTCGAATCGCCGCTGCCGTTCTCCCGCAACGCCCCACTCCCTGCGGCCAGCACGCGAAGCGCCCATCCCCCTTTGACCAGGGCCACCGCTATTTGAAATTGCCGTTAGTCGTCAGCCCATCAGGCGTCCGCGGTTACAGGTTGTGCTTCTTCAGTTCCTCCACCGCGAAGTCCGCGGCGCGGGCGGTGAGGGCCATGTAGGTGAGCGAGGGATTGACGCAGGAGGTGGAGACCATGCACGCGCCGTCGGTCATGAAGACGTTCTTTACCGCGTGGATCTGGTTGTGGCCGTTGAGCACCGAGGTCTTCGGGTCGCGGCCCATGCGGGCGGTGCCCATTTCGTGGATGGCCATGCCTGGGAAGGAACCCTTGTCATAGGTCTTCACGTCTTTGAGGCCGGCGGCTTCGAGCATTTCCTTGGCGTCATTCGCCATGTCCAGACGCATCTTCTTTTCATTGTCGCG
>Ga0207667_10003491_pt1 | contig 19419 bp, 16 predicted proteins | sample KBSCornC52_FD_184301 | JGI IMG/M metagenome (GOLD analysis project Ga0207667, IMG submission 184301) | Corn rhizosphere microbial communities from Kellogg Biological Station, Michigan, USA - KBS Corn C5-2 (SPAdes) (version 2) | ecosystem: Host-associated > Plants > Roots > Rhizosphere > Soil ...
GCAGATTAGGTAATCATCCGGTCCGGACGACTTCATCACGATGTCGTAAACGCCTTGCAAGATGGCAGCTTCCTTCTTGCTGGTGTGGACGCGCACGCCGTTCTCGCCCTGGAAGCGCGCCTTGCGTCCGAAGCGTGCGGCAATGGTCCCGGAAGAGGGATGTTGCATGGCAAACACCGCGAAGATCAGGAATTGGCCGATGAGAAACAGCGAGACCAGGCCGGCGAAAAGACGCCGCATGGCCGGATGCTTCGACCCGCGCGGCCAGAGCAGCCAGGCCGAGGCCATCATGGCGATGATGTAGCCCGGCATGAATTCCGAGAGGTGCGGACGATCCGGCCGGAAAAAGAAAAACTGCGGGAAGGTGGTGAGCGAGCCGCCGATGAGCAACAGCCACTCCAGCGGCACGGCCGTGAGCGCGAAGTCGCGTCGGAACACGGACATCAGCAAACCGACGATGCCGATGATGAAGAATACGCCGAAGCCAATGATCGGGGCGTAAGTGAGGAAAGTCAGGATGCGCTCATGCCAGCCCTTGCCAGTGATGGTCGAGAGCGGCTTGCGCGGCAGCACCGAACGCTCGCCATTCTCGGCATTGTGGACGGTGGCCGTCGTGGGATTGCCGGCGGCGTTGCTGCCGCTGGCCGCGGGCATTGCGGACGCAGCGGTTAGTGATTCTCCGAGACCGGCGGCGAGGGCGGGTTTTTCCTGTGCCACCCGGGTGTGCAGGGAGGCGCGCAGGAATTCCAGCCAGTCCAGGTATTCCGCCCAGTATTCCTTCTCGAGTCCATGAGCGCGCAGAGGAACGTAGGCCGGTGTTTGCGCGATCACGACGCCGAACACGACCGCGAATAGGCCAAGAATCAGCCCCGCAAAACGGCTTCCGATCGAGGCGCGTCGATCAAATAGCGAGACGAGCAATAGCAGCGTCCAGATGGTGGTGAAGAAATAGCCCAGCTCCACGCGCACGAGGAAAGTGAGGCCCAGCACCACACCCCCCAGCACCACCCAGCCGAGCCATCGGCGGCGCATCCTGGGATCGACATAAAGCAGGTGGATGAGACAGGCGGTATTCGCGGCCTCGGCGAGCGGGATGTAATCCTTGAACTGCGAACCTGGGAAAGTGACGAGCAGCAGGCCAGTGAGCATGCCCCACCAGCGTGAGCCCGTGACGCGGGTGACGATGCCGCAGCCGAGCAGCGCGGTGATCGTGGCCAGGAGGAAAAACCACGCCCGCACGGCGAGGAAGTTCACCCCCGTGAAATGGAAGAGCCCGACGATAGGATAAAACCAGCCGATGTTGTAGCCCGGCTCCACGTCCACCCAGGGGCGTTCGCCGTGCATGAGCCGCTGGGCGATGAGACAGGCGGTGCCGCCTTCGTCATGGGGATTGAACCAGAAGTGCCAGTAGCTGCCGTAGTAGGCGATGGCCGCCACGAGGATGACGAGCACGGGCACGAAGCGCATGGCGCTGCGAGGCGCCGGAGGAGGATTTTCTGTCACTAAATTGCTGTTCACTGGGAACAAAGTGGGTTTCTTGTCCGCACCGTGAAAGACCTACCTGCCGAACCGCCCGCCGTCGAGACTCCTCGCATTGAAACACCGATCCAGGTGATGTTCTTTGATACGGACTGCGCAGGGGTGGTGCATAATATCGTATATCTACGTTTCATCGAAGTCGCGCGGACGTTGCTGGCCGAACAACTCGGCATGGGTCTGGTGGAAATGGCTTCCACCCAGATATTCCCGGTGGTCGTGCGGACCGAGATCGACTACCGGCGCTCGGCCAGGTTGGGCGACAAATTGGTGGTCCATGGCTGGCTGGATAGCGTCGAGCGGACGCGCTTTTGGTGCGGCTTCGAGATTCGCCGCCCGGCGGACGACACGGTCATCGCGACCAGCCGGCAGATGCTGGCGGTGATCCAGATGCCGTCAGGCAAACCGATGCGTCTGCCAGAGGATTGGGCGACGCGGTTTGCGCACCTGAAGCCGGCGCGTGGGGCGAAGGGATAAATCCGCGCACGCGGAGCTCCGTTGGCAGGGATGGCGCGCCGCGCCGTCTTCGCAGGCCGAGTGGTTTGCGAAGATAGGTGAGCGTGACCACTCAGGACGCCGACGGCGCGGCGTCCCTACCGAAGGAGCTCACGAATACAGCGGTAGCGGCTGTAGCGGGAAATCCGGAAAGACCTGCGCGAGGCTGGCGGTGTCGGCGCCGTGTTGGGTGAGCACGGGGGCGAGAATGTCGCGGTAGTTGTTCCAGACAGGGAGGTCGCCGGGGCCTTCGAGCATTTCGGGCTTCAGCCCGGGCCAGCCGCCGAGAACCCGCCGGCCTTTTACCCCGCCGCCCATGACGAACATCGCGCCGCCCCGCCCGTGGTCGGTGCCGAAGGCGCTATTCTCGGCGACGCGCCGGCCGAATTCGGTCATCACCACCACCGTGGTTGTGGCCAGGCGTGGGCCGAGATCGCGGCGGAAAGCGGCCAGCCCGTTGGCCAGTTGCAGCATGAGCGGTTCGATGAGGGTTTGCTGGGTGAAATGGGAATCCCAGCCGCCGAGGTCGATGCTCGCCGCGTCCAGACCGACATCGGCTTTAATCAATTGCGCAATTTGCCGCAGGCCCTGGGCAAAGGGGTATTTCTCCTCGTAGACGGCGCCGTTGGCAGGCGGGGCCTTGGTATCGATTGCCTCGATGCGCCGAAGCGCCTCGAAGGTATGGGATGCGGCGTCGTGCAAGGCATCCTTTTCCAACGCGTAGAGCCGCTGCAATTCGCGGGCGAAATCCTCCTGGCGGGCGCCCTTGCGCGCGTCGGTAATGGCGAATTCGCGGAGCGATTCGAAAGCCGCGGCGCTGGGGGCTCCGGAGAGGCTTTCGGGCAAGGTGGGCGCGAGCGCCACGGCGGCGAGTGGGCTGGGCGCGGGTCCACGCGTGCGCAGGAAGCGTCCGAGCCAGCCGCCGGCGGCGGGGCCGCCGTGCTCCATCAGATCCTGCGCTTCGAAATGCGAGCGCGTGTCGCTCTCGCCGCCGGCGCCATGGATGATGGCCAGGTCGCCCTCCTGCCACGCGGATTGCAACGCGCGGAGATTCGGATGCAGGCCGAAGGTGTCGTCGAGCGGCACGGCGTTGCTCTTCTTCACCGCAAGGCGTGGGCGGAATTTGTGATAGTTGTCGTCGGCCACAGGCGCCACGAGGGTGAGTCCGTCGGCGGCGCCGCGGAGGAAGACGACGACGAGGGCGCGGCGATCGTCGCGATTGGGGGAGAGATTGGCAGTGGCGCTCATCTTTAGCAGCGTTGAAAGGTGGGTGAGGCGAGCAGCAGGGCGAGATTGTCGCCGGATTTTCCGAGGGCGTCGCTTTCCTCGGTGTTGGGCTGGCGATTCAACACCGTCGCGGCGAGCGCATGGTCGCCGCCGAGTTGAGCGATGATTTCCTGGCGTGCGATGTGCGTGCCCTTGATGCGATTGTTCGCCAGCGCGAGGGCAAATTTCCAACGCCACAACAGTGTCGCGTGCCAGTGCTGCGCACGGGCGGGATAACCATCGGGTGTGGGATAGCGGAACGGCACCTGGCCCATTTTTTCGAGATAGGAGAGCAGGCCGCGATCGGCATCCGTCTCCGCATTCGTGGCGCGCAAAGCGGAGACGACGTAGTGGAATGGGCGCTTGAATTTCATTCCCGTCGACGCGTGAAACTCGGGCCTGGCAAAGAGCGTGCGCAAGGTCGCCTTGATGTCGCCCTGGCTATCGGCGAAGGCGAGAGCCACGGCATCGATTGCCGCCGGCGGCGGTTCGTCCGAGATGAAGCGCACGCACAATTTCGTGGCGATGAAACGCGCTGTACTGGAATGCGACGTGACAATCTCGACCACGCGATCGAGATCGTCCTCGCCGAGGCCGGCGGGGATGGATTGCCCTAGGACCTGCTTGGCGGCATTGTCATGGGCGTCCTTGCGGAAGACCACCCTGGCGCGGTCCTTCAGTGGCGAGAGCAACTTGCCGGAAAATCCGTCGTCCTTTTTCGCGAGGATCGTCCAGCCGGTGAGGCAGCGCGCGACCTCCATCACATCGTGTTGCGTGTAGCCGCCGTGCACGCCGAGCGTGTGCAGCTCCATCAGTTCGCGGGCGTAATTCTCGTTCGGCTTTTCGCTCGCGGTGCGCTTCACGTTGGCGCGGCCATCGAGATACCAGAGCATCGCCGGGCTGAGCGCGCTGGCGCGAACCATCTCGCGGAAATTGCCCAGCGCATGGGCGCGGATGACATCGCGGTCATCGGCGATCTTCGTGTAGCGGCAATCGCCCTTGCCCGGGTCGATGTTGAAATGGTCGCTCCAGAATTCACACATTACCTCGAAGAGCTGCCGCCGGGAATAAACCGGGCGCAGGATGGCCACGCGCCGCAAGACCGGCGGCAGATATTCGGCGTCCTCCTCGTAAGCTTCGCCGAGCGGTTCCCACCAGCATTCCGAAAAGCGGGCGATGGCGCGGTCGCAGAGGCCGTCATCGATTTTCTCCGGGGCGAGTTGTTCCTCGAGAAAGGCATCGGTGCCCATGGCGGCGACGCGGGCGTAATCGCCGGGACCGGGGCCGAAGGTCCAGCGATTGAGCGCGTGGGCGGCGGGATCGATCTGCGCGCTGGCCGAGGGCGTGAGCGGGCCGGAGAGCGGACGCTGCAGATTGCGGCCGGTGTATTGCTGAAGATCGCCGAGCCAGCCCTGGACGCTCTGAAAGATCGCTCCGCTCAACGCCAGCGCGCTGGCGCCCGTGATGAGAAATTCGCGGCGGGAGGTCGTGTTCACGACAGTGAAGGAACGGCGGGGGCCGGCGGCGGGACGGTGGCGTTGGCCGGAGCGGCCTCGGCGTTCGATTTCCACGGCTTCGCAAGCAGGAAAGCGCCGAAGCCACTGGCCAGCGCGATGTGGAGCAGGAAAAGCGAGCCGAGCAGCGGCGTGATCAGCACCAACGCGAGCATGACGCCACCGCGCAGGGCTTGCTGCCAGGTATCCGCGGCCGGGCAGAGATTGCGCCCGATACGCAGGGCCAGGCCACCACTGCCGATGAGCCCCATGAACAAAGCGCCGAAGCCAGCGGCGAGCGCCAAAAAGCGGAGCCCGCCACCGGGGAGCTTGGCGTTATTCAGCAGGAGCAGAATGAGCGGGCCGTAGGTGAAGATGCCGAGCAAGGTGGCACGCAGCGGGCGCCGATCGTAGGTTTCGGCAAAGGCGCGGGCCGCCTGCGGAAACATGCCCGCGGAGGCGACCCAATGGCCGAGGAGGATGAGAAAGACCGCGGCGTGAACCGCGAGGATGGCGAGGACGATTCCGGTATATGGCATGGCGTGGTGGGAGGTTTGTCGGGAAGACGCCCCACCACGACCGACGGTTACGGAAATGCGTCGGACTTAAGCCAAATGCAGCTGCGCCTTCAGCAGCAGCGTGATCGCCTTCACGCTGAGTTCATGAAGATTGAACGGCTTGGCGATGAAATCATTGCCGCCGCTCAGGCTCGATTGCACCCGGTTTTCCAGCGTGGCCACGCCCGTGAGGAAGACAATGGGCGTCTTTTCGTGGATGGCCAGCGCGCGGGTCTGCTTGCACAGTTCGAAGCCGTCCATGCCCGGCAGGTTCACGTCGAGGAAGATGAGGTCGTAGCGGCTGCCGGCCAATTCGCGGAGCGCCATCGCGGGATCCTGCGCGTAAGTGGTGCGCATGCCGGATTCCTCCATGGCCAGCGCGATGCTCTCGCAATTGCCGAGGTCATCATCCACCGCGTAAATCATCGCGGTTGCGGGGTCTTTCACCTGCGCGAGATTTTTTTCCTTCATCAGCGCCGCGAGGAACTCGATCGTCTGGTGCACCGTCCGCAATGTGGACGGATTCACCTGTTCGGGAATCTCGTAAAGGCCGCGGGTAAGATTGGCGAAGGAGGAGCAAAGCCGGTGCAAGGCGAGCAGGCCGCTCACCCGGGCGCGCTCGGCGAAACTCTCCACGTGGCAGTGCAGCTCATTGAGCAGACTCAGGTCGTTCGGCGTCTTGGTGAACGACTGAAAGCAGTGGCGCATCGCTCCAATCACGCTGCGCGATTCCTTTTCCGTAAGCGGTTCGGTGATCCCCAACACGGGCACGGCGATCCGGGCGGAGGAAGCCGGCTCAATGGAGGCGACAGGTGGAGCGACCGGCGCAGGTTCTGGGACTGGCGCGGAATGAAGCGGGACGACCGAACCCGGCTCAGTGAAAATCTCGTTTTCAACCGGGGCCGCAGGCGCTTCTTCCACGGCAATGGCCGCGGGAGCAAGCGGGGCCGTTTCCGCAGTCACGACGGGCGGGACCTCGACCGGAGCCGCGGCCACCGGCGTCGGTGCGGGCGCCGGCGTTTCGGTCGGCATGAGATTGGCAAAATCGGATTTCGTTTTGCCTTCCTTGGCCGCGCGCGCTTCCGCCTGGGCGAATTTCACCTGCAGGCGCGCCTCGGCGATATTGGCGCTGAGCTCGCGAATTTCCCGTTGGGCGGTCTGCAACTGCGTGGCCAGCTCGATGGTCTCGAGCCGCTGGGCCTCAAACCGTTCGCGGATCTCGTTGAGATCGTATTTTTGCTGCTCGTGCTCTTGCAGGACCGTATCAAAGGACGCGATCTCTTCCTGCTGCTTGGCCAGCCGCTCTTCGAGTTCGAGGGCGTTGTCGGTGGCGAGTTTGCGCACCTGGTCGCGATCGCGAATGATGTGGTCGATCTGCTTCTGGGCCGCGGTCAGCGAGGTCAGCGCCGAGTCGCGCTCCTTGGTGATCGCTTCGAGTTCCTGCTTCGCCTCGGTGCTTTTGTTTCCGGCCTGGTCAACGAGCGATTGCAGCAAGGCGAGCTTCTCACCCTTGGCTTCGATCTTCTGGCGGAGATTGTTCGCCTCGTGACGTCCTTCACGCGCCTGGGTTTCCAGCGTGGCGAGTTTCTCGTGCATTTCGGCGAGAGCGGCATTGGCCGTCTGCGCCTGTTCATCACGGAACGTTTGGAATTGCACGCGCAGTTCGTCGAGTTCCTTCGCCTGTTCCTGCGCCCGCGAACGAGCCACGTCACGATCCTGAGTCAGGCTGGTGAGCTGCGCCCGCGCCTCGGCGAGGGCGGCGGTGTGCTCGCTGTCAGCCTGCTGCGCGGCGGATTTCTGTTCGGCGAGGTCGAGATACTTCTGGCGTTGGCTGTCGAGCTCCGCGGTCAACGCCTGCATCTGCTGGGCGGTGGCGTCGCGATCCGCGGTGATGACATCGATCTGACGGCGCAACTCGGCGGTCTGCGTCTCGGTCTCCTTGCCCGCCTTCTGGGCGTTGTCCCGCTGATACTCGAGATCCGCGATCTTGTCTTCCGCTTCGCCGAGGCGTGTATTCAACTCGAGGATCTGCGCATGGGCGCCGTCGCGCGCCTGGCGAATGTTGAGCAATTGCTTTTGCGATTCGGAGACGAGACGCGCCTGCTCGTCGCTGCCGCGCTGAATGGTATCGAGCTTCCGCGCCGCCTCATCGCGCTGGCGCAGGATGTCGTCGCGCTGGCGTTGCGCGTCGTTCCGTTCGCGCACGAGCTGGTCGGTTTTCTTCGTCGCCTCGGCCAACGCCTTTCCGCGCCGCTCTACTTCCTGCTTTGCGCTGTCGCGTTCCTGGATGAGGGAAGTGATCTCGACAAAGTGCGAGCGCAGTTCGCGCTCGTTCTCGCGCAACGCTTCGATCTGCTGCTGCGCGCGCTTTAAATCGAGGGCAATTCCGTCCCGTTCCTGTTCGGCGGTGTGAACCTGCCCGCGAGAGTCGCGAGCGGTCTGCTGAAGCTGCTCGATGAGATTACGGATCTCGAGCGTGGGATCCGAGTCTTCGCTAATGGCATTCACCGGCAGATTGGTAATCGGCAATGGTGTCCGGCGTTCCTTCTTGGGTTGGAACTCGGAGTAGTCGGAAAGTTTGTTTGATTGGGGCATACGCTTCAAAGGCGGCACAGGGCGCCAAATTGCCCCCCACGCGAATTCTGTCTTGAGCATGCGATGTACCTCTGCAAAGCGTCGCAACAGAGTAAATCTGTCCTCTTTTACGCATTTCCGCTGGGGAGCGGTTGTCAGCAATTCTCTGACGAGAAACTTAACCATGTAAGGGATTTCGCCTATAGGCTACAGAGGGCTCGAAGAGGCTTTGCCACGACAAGCGTACGGCGCCTCGCCACAGCTTGTTGACACGATGTTACGAGCCCCGGGAAAATTTTAAAATCCTTTAAAAATTTCCTTATCGGAATTTCTTTCTCAGCCGGGAGAGCGGGCGCTCTCAATTTCTATAGGCACGGAAGGCGAAAAAAACCCGAACGCAGCGTGCGGGTTGTTTAAAAATTCAGCGGATGCCGGCCACTTGGAAACCCTCCGCTTCCAAGGCGCTGCGCACCCTCGCGGGCTGGTCACCCTGCAGCTCGATCGACCGCCCTTTGACCGTGCCGCCGCATCCACATACGCCGCGCAATTTCTTCGCGATCTTTTCGATCACCGACTCTGGCAGATGTGTGGCGAAATCGTCCACCACGATCACCGTTTTTCCACCGCGGTGCGCCGTCTCGCGACGCAGGACCACACGACCCATTTTCCAGAGCGTCTGCGGCGAATCCTGCGCGGGTTTTGTGTCCGACCCGGCGGGAAGATCCGGCAGGTCGAGACCGGAGAAGGCGGCATTCAAGCCCTGGCGGACGGAATCCGCCGCATTGGTATCGACTCGTTTTTTGGGTTCGGGACGCATGAGAATGAAAAGAGCGGGACGCGGGAGGAAGGATAACGCGAGTGGGTCAGCGAGGAAAGCAGATCAAGCGATGACCACCGGCGTCCGATCCTCCAGGCTGTAACGGCTGGCGAGATGCAGATCGAGCCAGAGGCCGCGCTCGTTTTCGAGGGTGGATGCCGCCTGCGGATCGTCGTCGGGCAACGCCAGACAATTGGCCAGGCGGTCGGCGATCTCTCCGGTCACGGCGCCATCCACCAGCGGGATGTGCAGCCGTGGGGCGAGCGCGAGGAGTTCGTCTTGCAAGGTTTGCACACTGCAAAACGACTGTCGTTGGGGGAAGATGAGCAGCCTGCGGCGGACGAGAAGGGAGAATTTGCCGGGGAAAGAAATTGGCAGCGCGATCTGGCGCTCCCCGCGCAGCGAGCCGAGCGTCCACGGCAGCCCCGCGCGCCAGGCCCGCTCTTGCAAAGTGGCGAAGGTAGCCGCGCCGGCATTGCCACAAGGTAATCGGCGCAAACCGCGCTCGTCCGGAGCGGGATCGACGTAAGGAGACAAACCGCGCCGGATGAATTCCGCCTTCAGCGCGCGGACGATCCAATCCGCATCCCGGCGATAAGGCTCCGCGTAGGATCCGCGAATGCTGCGGAAGATGCCGAGGGACATATTGGTTAAGATCGAGACCGTGAGGGTGGTGGCGGCGGAACTTGGGGAGGAAGAAAGGGATGAGCCATCGGGGTGGAGCGGTCTCCATCGAGGTAGAGAAAAATTTCGCCCTCCGGAAAGACGAAAATGCCAGATACCCCGTAGGCGCTGGGGGGCGTTTACTTCGCCTCTTCCTTCGTCGCCGCTGGCGCCCCTGCCTGCGGCTGAGCCGGGCGGATTTCCGGGTGCCGAATGTTGCCGCCAAGATTGGCGGTGCGGCCCATCAATACCAATTCCGCCAGGGTGAGGACAAAGATGACCGAGGCCACTCCTCGTGAGATATGTGGCCGCTTGCGCCCGAGCCAAGCAACGACCAGCGCGATCCCGCCGAGGATACACATGCATATAAAGGCGGTCTTTGCCGCTTTCGCGTGGGCATCGACGAATTTTTCGTCGGCCGCGGAAAGATCCATCATCAGCGCTTCATCCGCCCCGCGACCGGTGTAGAAAACTGCGATCGTGACCAACCCGAGGAGGACCAGTGCCCCCAAGCACACGCCATGGAGCTCGCCGCGACCGCTAACCAGCGCGTAGCCGAGCAGGAGCACCACGAAAAGCAAGCCCATCACCGGCACGTGATTGAGAACGAGGTGCCAGTGGGGAGCGTTCATGGCTACTGCGATTTCGCCGTTCGTGAGCGGAGCGGTTGTAGAGTGTTGAGGGCAGCCTGTCTCGCGTCTCGTTTATTCAAACGCGATCACAACATCGTCCCACTCCGGAAAGCCACTCGTCAGGGGAGGTGCGATTCTCTCTTCGGAGGTGCTGCTATGATCACCGCTATCTTCGGTTTCCTTGGAATTTCAGTTCTTTTTCTCCTTTTAACCAGCCGCCTTTGGCTGGTGTAAAAATCACTTCTCGCAACGCGCGTCGAGCTGGGCCGGCAAGTGGTTCGAGCGGCTTTGCGACCAGATATTCGTCGGGCATCGGTCGCCCGGCATCCATTCTCGAAAACTACGGCAACGTGGTTTTCGGCGGATGAATCACTTCGGCACTCCCATCCACATGGGCCACGACGCGCAGATTTTTCGTGGCTGCAAACCGGTCCTCGATGAGGACGGTGCTGGCCGGATCCGCCTCGGTGTGGCCTGCTTTGTAATCGTACCCCTCATATCCCGAGGCCATCGCGTTAAAGGGAGAGATCAGGAGGGCTTTGTCCGTCAAATACTTCGGGACCAACGCCTCCAGATTGGGCGGAAACTGCCCTTGGTGATCGGTGGCATAAAGCCGGCAGGCCACGATGAGCTGCTTCTCATTGCTTAGAGATTTCGTCTCCATGGACCGCTCTCGAGCGGCAGTGAAAGCGGGCAAAGCGACGCCGGCCAAAATGGCCGCTGGGACGACCATTCCCGTGCCGAGCAACATGTTCATGCTGTTGGTCCCTTTGCTGGCGATCAACCAGCCATCCGGAAGATGCGTCGAAATCGAGCAGACCGAAACGGGCGACGTCGATTGACCGAAAAGCTTTTCGATGAGTGCCGTTTGGTCCGGAGTCATGGCCGGCTGATTTTTCATCGCTTCTCGCTGGAGCGCTCGCAGGGTGTCACTGAGCAGGGGCGTGATGACCTGCACGCCGTTGCCTTCCTCCGGCAACCCCGCAAGCAGTTTCGTGAATTCCGGCATCGCCTTCAGCCCGCGCCCTTTCTTTTTGGCTTCGAGCATGTCGTCGATGAGGGACTCATTCGAGGCGATCAGCAGATAGCCGCCGTTCCATTGGGCGACGACCGGATTCAGCCATGCCTGCATCGGGCCGGGAATCTGCATGGAGCGAGTGCGCAGCTCCGGGGTGTCCTTTTTCTGCACGGCCGGATTGCCGCCGAGCGCTTTGTCGACCAGCCCGAAAATGCGGTCGTCCTTCACACGGAGCAGAATGGCCAGGCGCGGGGTTGGAAAAGTAGTTGGCGGCCCGTTTTTGTCGATCGGGAACGTGATCGCTTTTGCCGGGTTCAGCGTCAGGATGAGCCCCATCGAGCCGTCGAGCGACTTGAGCAGGTCGGGCAGCGGCACGCCGAAGTTCGTGGAAAACTGGGTGAGGAACATGTCGAAGCCCTGGGTGGCGTTGGGCACCCCGGATTTGCCGAGTTCGTCCCGCAGGCCGGTGAGGGTGTCCGCGAGGTCCAGGTCCGACGAAGTCGCCAGCGCGGTATCCAGCGGCATGAAATCGAGGATATCGAGATGATGCGGCGCCTTGCCGAAAGCCGACCACATGAACCCATCCGCTTTATCGGCGGTGTGGTGAATGAACAGCTTGTTCAGGTAAATCTTCGGCTCGACGGCAATCGTGCTCGCGCCGACGTCGGCGACTTCCTCCAGGCCACTTTTGGTGATGAGATCGTTGACGAGGGTAAAGCCCGTGTTCATCGATTCCTGCGACGCTTTGTCCTGCGACGAGCCTGGCGCCATGAGCGCGAACTGCCGGAACATGTCGATCTGCTTGCCGAGCCCGGAGAGCCACTGCGCAGTATCGAGATACATGTAAAACGTCCCGCCCTTGTCCAGGTGTTGCGCGACGGCATCGAAGCGCGAGGCTGGCGCGGCCTTCGCGGGCGCGGCGGCCGGTTCCTTCGCCGCAGAGTCGGGTGCGGCGGCATTTTGATGTCCGCGATTTGCCCAGAGCACGCCGGCGGTGCCGACCGCGGCGACCGAGAGAAGCGAAACGGCGACGAGAGGGCCGAGGAGGGGATTGGGACGCGAGTTCTTTTCCGTGGAGGGTTCCATAGGTTCCGGGATTTTGGGGAGCTTGCCTTGGGGTGTCGAGCGGCCCCACTTTTTGGTAAGCGAGACCGAGTATTTACGTAAGGTCGGAAGCTGCCGTGAGCGGCGAAAAATGTCGATGTAAAAGCGGGTGATTTACGAGATCGTCACAGCGGCCGATTTAGGGGGCACGCAGGGCGGCGAATTCCGGACGTCGAAGGATTTCGAGCGTCTCCGTAACCAGCTCGCCGTAGATCCGGGTTTCAAAAGTAACCACGGGAGAATCCCAGTCTGCGTCTTTGATGACGACGAGCCGGAATCGGCCATTTTGGTTGAAGCAAGGGTACCAACCAACGTCCAGTGTCAGACCGTTTTCCCATTGTGCCTGAAACAGATCTTCCCGGAGTACATCCATCTGCTGCTCCACCGGTTTGGTTGGGTCGAAGTAGTGATCATTGAAAGTCACTCGACCTGGGGAAAAGGGGATATGCTCAAACATGCGAAGAAAGGGAAAGCCCGTCAGGGCGACAGAAAATAGCCCAGCGCTTTAGCGCTGGGTAACGTGTATTACGCGTCCAGTCCCGTTAGGGACGAAAGAATTAATCGAGCATCGCTGGTTCGAACGGAATTCCGTGCCGAGTCAAAAACGCCTCGAGTTCTTCGCGAAATCCGCGCACATGATGGTGCTCTTCCTGCGTCTCGATATAACGAATCGTATCTTCCACTCCGGAAACACCGATCGAAAACGCACCATAACCTTGCTGCCACGAGAATTGACGCAACTCGGGAAAGGTCTCGTGCATCCATTTCGAGGAACTCGCCTTGAGGGTTTGCATCGCCTTGGCCACGGACAACGTGGTTGGCAGACTTAAAAGCAAATGCACATGATCGGCCATCCCGCCAACTGCCAGCGCACGCATTTCATGTTCCCGCGCGATGCCGCCGAGATACGGCCAAAGCCGTCCGCGGATTTCTCGGGTGAGACAACCTTCCCGATGTTTCGTGCTGAACACCGTATGGACGAGAAGGTGGTGAAACGTGTGCATGACCTCTTTCGTCCCATACGGGACTTGGCGTGTTGTTGCGTGTTACCCAGCGCTGAAGCGCTGGGCTATTTTCGGTCGTCCTTCGGACTTAAGTCCGGCCACGTGGCCAGCCGATTTTGGCGACGCGAACTGTTCGGAGAGCATGGCCCACTGTTGCAGCTTCTCCATGATGCACACCTTCTCATCGTAATGTAGCGCTGAGAGACGTCTACGGTGCTCCGCCGTGGCCCGATACAAATCGGAAAGCGAAATCCGAAGTCATGACAGATAGCGATTATAGAACTGAGTCCACGAAACGCGGGCCTACATCAAATTCGCCGCCACCTCGGCCATCTCGCTGCGCTCACCCTTGAAGAGGTTGACGTGGGCCATGAAGGGCTGGCCTTGCAGACGGTTGCGGGTGAAGACGAGGCCGTTGGTGTGGGCGTCGACATACGGGTTGTCGATCTGCGCGAGATCGCCGATGAGGATGATCTTGCTCCCCTTGCCCATGCGGGTGACGAGTGTCTTGGCTTCGTGCGGGGTGAGTTGCTGGGCTTCATCCACGATGAAGATGGCGCGCGGCAGGGAGCGGCCGCGGATGTGGGCGATGGCTTCGATCTCGAGCAGGCCCGCCTGCATCAACGGCTCGTAAGGACGTGCATATTTGCCGTTGGGAGGCTGCGTTTGCTGCGGCGCCGCCACGCCGCCGTCGGTTTTGCGCTTCGATTGTTTCTTCTTCTCGAATTGCTCCGGCTTGCGCGGCCGCGAGAGCAGGAGGTCGAGCGCGTCGTAGGCGGGCTGGACCCAGGGTTGCATCTTTTCCTCCATGCGGCCGGGCAGAAAACCGATGTCGCGGCCGGTGGGCATGATCACGCGAGTGATGAGCATCTTCTCGTATTCGCCCGCTTGCACCTGCTCGAGCGCGGACCCCACGCTGAGCAGCGTCTTGCCAGTGCCGGCTTTGCCGTAAACGGTGACGAGCGTGATTGCCGGATCGTAGAGTGCATCGAGGAAGAAGCGCTGGCCGAGGTTGGCCGCCTGCAGCGAACGCCCACCGCGGATGTTGATGTGATCGTGGCGAAGCTTGACGAATTCGCCGTTGCCAATGTGGCGCGCGGGCACGCCGTGGGTGGGCTCTTCCTCGTTGCGCAGCAGGACGTATTGATTCGGCAGCAGCATCTCGAGATGCGGAAGCTGAATGCGCTCCTGGCTGGCGAAGGCCTGCACGGAATGGCCGGGAATATCGATGGCCGCATACTCCTCCGTGCCGCTGCGGCGCTGCGTGCGGCGGATATCGTTATCCTCCACCCGATCGGTGCGATAATCCTGCGCATCGAGCCCGAGCGCGCGCGCCTTGAGCTGCATATTGAGGTCCTTCGTGACGAGGATCGCGCCGTCAGCTTTGGTATCCGCAAGATAGGCGGCGCTGGCCAGGATGCGATTGTCCGTGGCATCGAGATCGGGAAAGAGCGTGAGGGCGAGCCGGCTGCGAGGCGATTCCTCGATGAGCTTCCAATCGTGTCCTTCGTGCTTCAGCGCCGGGTTGATGTAGACATGCAACCAGCCGCCATTCTCCAGCTTCACCCCGGCGCGCATTTGTTCCGTGGTGCGGAAGCGTTCGCTCAGGCGGCGATGCACTTCACGCGCATTGGCGCCGCGGGTGGTGGATTCCGATTTGAAGCGGTCCAGTTCTTCGAGCACTTCCACGGGGATCCACACCACGTTGTCCTCAAACTGAAACATCGACTGTGGGTCGTGAATGAGGACATTCGTGTCGAGGACGTAGTGCTTCGTGGGATTGATGTCGGACTTTTTAACGGCCATGGATTTGGAGTGTTTCAAGGGAGAGGTCGGCAGCGCCAGGCGAGAGGCAGGAGCATGAGCACGTGAGAGGAGAGTCGGAACGACCGACCGGAGGGAGCAAACGCCTTTCGCTCCCCGCGTACAATCCTAAAAATTGGAAAAGATACCGTCACAAGCGGACCGTTGGGTAAGCGATCGCCGGCAGAGACGGGAGTGTGTCGCATGAAGCTATTGAGCAGGGCCGAGCCAGCGCACGGCCATTACCGAGATATCGTCGCTTTGTTCACGTTCACCGCAGAAAGTTCGCACGTCCCGGACCACTCCGCGCGTGATTTTTTCCACCGCTAAAGTGTCCACATCGTTTAACACCGCGGCGAGCCGCGCGGTGGAGTAAAAATGGTCGCTGCGATCGAGCGCCTCGGTCACGCCGTCGGTGTAGATGAAGAGCGTGTCGCCAGGAGCGAGCTGCACGCGGGTGGTGTGATAGTCGAGGGCGGACATCGCGCCGAGGGCCACATCCTTGGCGCCCTCGAGCGGACGCGCCTGGTGGTCCGCGCCGATCAGGAACGGGCTGGGATGGCCCGCGCTGCAAAACTCCAGCTCGCCGGTGCGCGTATGGAGGTGCGCGTAGAGGAGGGAGACAAACATTCCGGAATCGGTTTGCTCGCAGAGTTCGTCGTTCACGTGCGCGATCATTTTGGCCATCGGTTCGCGCCGTGACGAGCTTGCCTTGAGTAACGTTTTCGTGACAGCCATGAAGAGCGCCGCCGGCACGCCCTTGCCGGAGACATCGCCGATGAGCAGGCACAGCCAGTCGTCATCGAGGAAATAGAAGTCGTAGAGATCGCCGCCGATCTCGCGCGCCGGCCGGAGCAACGCGTGCACGTCGAATTCCGGTCGCCCGGGAAAGGCGGGAAAATGTTTCGGCACGAGACTCATCTGGATGCTGCGCGCGGCACTGAGCTCGCCCTCGAAGCGCTCCTTCACCGTGGTGGTGTAGCGGAGCTCCTGCATGCGCATCTGCAGTTCGCGCGTCATTTTGTTGAAGGCGTTCATGAGGTGCCGCACTTCCTCGGTGGGCGCGGAAACGCTCAGCCGCTGCTCGAGATCGCCGCCGGCGACGAGCTGCGCGGCGCGGGCCAGCTGGGCGATCGGTTTGCTGGTGGTGCGCGCGATGAAGATGAGCACGCCCAGCAGGCAGAGCAGGCCGATGGCGCCGGTGACCAGCAGTTCGCCGCGCAATTGCCGCGCCTCGGCCAGCGCCTCGTCCTCGGGATAGACCACGGCGAGGGCGAGTTCGCCACCCAGGATCGGCTCATACGCAACCCACGTGGGGCGATCCTTCCACGGCCCGCGCGTGCGGAGGAATCCCGGCTTGCCGGAGAGCATGCCTTTGCCGAGCACGGCATTCGCCTGCTGGATGGTGCCCTGCATGATCTGGCTCTCGTCGGGAAAAGTGAGGAACCTCCCCTGCTTGCTCACGATGAACAGGTAACCGCTGCGGCCGACGGTGCCCGCCTTGGCCTCGCGCATGAATTGCGAAACGGCGATGTCGCTCGTCGCGATGCCCCAGAACAGGTCGTCCTTCCGGAAGGGCGCCGAGTAGGTAATCATGATCGTCTCGCCGCCGCCTTCATCGAAGTAAGGCTCCGTCCACGTCGCGTGGCCACCGTCGCGCGGGAGGCGATACCAATCCTTTTGGAAGTAGTTGTATTCGGGATTGGCCAGTTGCTCGAAGGTCACGCCATTTGGCCCGTGGTAGAAATAGGGCGCGTAGGCCACGAGATCGTCCCCCAGCCCGTTTGGCCGGTAAGCGATGCAACTGCCGTAGACGTCCGGATTCCTTTCCACGACGGAACGCAGGAACTCCTCGATCTTCTCCGGCCGATCCAGCGCACCGGTCTCCAGCGTGCGGCCGATCATTTCGGGGACCTTCTGCACCCGGCTGAGCACAGTCTCCAGCTCGGCGGCGTGGCTGTGGGCTATGGATCGCGAGAGATCCTCGGTCTGCGCGGCCACGCGCTCGAAGCTTCGGTGGGAAGCGCTCCACACCACGAAGCCGAGCACCAGCGCCGCGGGAATACCGACCCACGTAATGAGCCGTGTGGAGAGCGTGACCTTCATCCGGCTTCGGGCCTCTGCCCGATCACCGAAGAGATCTGGGAATGACTATCGTATTGCAAAACTGCGCGGCGCCTAGGCGGGCGCGGCCTCGCCGCCGAGCGCCTTCAGCGCGTCGTCCAGCGAAGGCACAATCTTCATGATCCGGGTAAACCCGATCATTTCGAAAATCATCAGCACGCTCGGCGCCAGGGCGCAGAGCACGAGCTTGCCGCCGAGCGGTTCGAGGCGCTTGGCCGCGAGGAGGAAAACTTTCAGGCCCGCGCTGTTCACATACTCCAGGGAACCGCAGTCGACCACGATCTTGCGCTCGCCACGATCGACCAGGCCGAGCAGCCGCGACTCGAAAACCGCCGCCGTGGCGCTATCCAAATGCTCGCTGATCGTGAGGATTAGGACCTCGCCTTGTTTACTTTCTTTGATCTGCATGGTGGTGGCAATCGGGAGAACAGGGGGCGGATACTAGCGGATTCGTTTCCGCAGGGTGAGCACATTTTTTCCGTCGGCGCGACGGTACTCCACGCCGTCCATGAGACTGCGCACGAGATGAATGCCGAGGCCGCCCAGCGGGCGCTCAGCCAGCGAGGCGTCAAGATTGGGAGGGGGAACAGCCAGCGGATCGAAGGCGCGTCCGCTATCGCTTACCTCGGTGATGACCTCCGTGGCCCGGGCAATGACCTGGGCGACGACCTCCTGGTCCTTCGCGTCTTCGAAAGCATGACGCACCACATTGGTCATCACTTCATCGAGGGCCAGGTTCACTGCGTAAAGGGCACGCGAGGGGACCTCATGCAGCTCCCCAAACTGACGGATGAGACGGTTGAGCCGCTCGATTTCCCGGAGCTCGGCGGGCAGGCGAACGGTGATGCTCCCTTCGTGCATGAGGCTTGGTTGTGGCAGCCTGTGCCGAGGCGTGCAAGTCCTCGTTTGCAACATTTTTGGAGGGCTTCCTGTAAATCCTGTTCTCCTCATAGGAGGAATAGGACCGATCGGAGGTCTAGGGTTCGCTTCCCTGTCATAGCCCAGCGGATTTTCCACTCCGCATTTGCCGCGCCGGGCCGTCTCGGCTTTACTGCGCTCCCCTATGGAAAAAGTCATCATCGTCGGCACCGGCTGCGCCGGGCTTACCGCGGCCATTTACGCCGCGCGTGCGAACTTCGCTCCGCTCGTCCTGGAAGGTCATGAACCTGGCGGACAGCTCTCGACGACGACGTTGGTGGAAAATTTTCCCGGCTTTCCCGACGGCATCAACGGTCCCGAGCTCATCATGAACATGAAGTCGCAAGCCGAGCGTTTCGGCGCGCGCTTCGCCTATTCCTGTGTCGAGGATTTCGAGCCGGCAGATGGCTTCGTGCGGGTGAAGGTCGAGGGCGAGTGGAAAGAAACGCGGACGCTCATCGTGGCCGCCGGGGCGAGCGCGAAGTGGCTTGGCCTGGCCAACGAGAATCCGCGCAGCAATGAATCTCCGCAGGGCATGCGCGGGCACGGCCTCACCTCCTGCGCGACCTGCGACGGCGCCTTTTATCGCAACGTCCCCGTGGCTGTCGTCGGCGGCGGCGACTCCGCGGCGGAAGAAGCGACCTTCCTCACCCGCTTCGCCTCGAAGGTCTATCTCGTGCATCGCCGCGACAGCCTCCGCGCTTCGAAGATCATGGCTGACCGCGCGCTGGCCAATCCGAAGATCGAGCCGGTCTGGAACAGCGTCCCTGTCGAATACCTCGCCGACGCCGAGGGCGAAATGCAGGCGTTGAAAATCCGCGACGTGAATACCGGCGCCGAGCGGGAACTGGAGGCGAAGTGTATTTTCGTCGCCATCGGCCACACCCCGAATACCAAGCCTTTCCAGGGCAAGCTGGACATGGACGAAAACGGCTACCTGCTGCAGCGCGAAGGCACGAAGACCAACGTGCCCGGCGTCTTCGCCGCCGGCGACGTCGCCGACCACGTTTACCGCCAGGCGATCACCGCCGCGGGTCAGGGCTGCGCTGCGGCGCTCGACGCTGAGAAGTACCTCGCGCACTTCGAGCACTAAAGGAAAGGCAGAGGATTTAGAAAGGCAGAACATCCAACATCCAACACCCAACGCCCAACATCCAATGGCGCAAGCGCGCTGCGATGGGCTTGGGTGGATGTGGAGTGCAGGGCGGCGTGCGGATCTTCCCACCCGCACCTCTCTGCGTCCTCTGCGCCTCTGCGCCTCTGCGTTTTCCTCTTCTTCGCGCCCGAAAACGCGCCCACCCGTCGCCCCGCGCTTGCGCCATTGGGTGTTGGGTGTTGGGTGTTGGGTGTTGGATGTTCTGCCTCCCTCTCTTTCCCGCGCGTGAAAATCTGCGACCTCACGCAATTCTACTCCC
>Ga0207667_10003496_pt1 | contig 19411 bp, 14 predicted proteins | sample KBSCornC52_FD_184301 | JGI IMG/M metagenome (GOLD analysis project Ga0207667, IMG submission 184301) | Corn rhizosphere microbial communities from Kellogg Biological Station, Michigan, USA - KBS Corn C5-2 (SPAdes) (version 2) | ecosystem: Host-associated > Plants > Roots > Rhizosphere > Soil ...
CACCCCGCCATAGATCGCCACCTGTAACAGGACCGCGCGGATTTCCTCCCGACTGGCCCCGTTGGTGAGAGCACCTTTGACATGGAGCTTGAGCTCATGCGGACGGTTCAAGAGGCTCAGCATCGCGATGTTGATCAAGCTGCGGTCCCGGCGCGACAAACTCGTATCACCCCAGACCTCACCCCAGCAGTACTGGGTGACGAGCTGTTGCATGGGGCGGCCGAAGTCGTCCGCCTGGGAGAGGGATTTCTCCACGTATTCCGTACCCAGGACCTGCTTGCGGATGGCCAGGCCTTTCTCGTACATCGCATCGCTCATTGTCACACTCCGGTCTTGGGCGCTGCCGCGATCTCGCAGCCGCTCCACCCCTCGACGATTCTTGCTATGGACGTGCAGTCGGTATCAAACCCGTAGGTGTTGCAGGTGATCGAGAGCATCTGCCGCACCACGGCGCCTAACATCATTGGAACTCCCAGCGCTTCAGCTTCCTCCAGGCAGAGGCGCACGTCCTTGAAGGACAGTCCCGCGGAAAAGCCGAAATCGAAGCCACGCGTAAGCACGTGCTTGGGGAATTTATCCTGGGTCGCGCTGTTGCGGCCGCTCGAGGTATTCAGTACGTCCAACATGACGCTCGGATCGAGACCCGCTTTGACTCCCATGGCCATCGCCTCGGAGGTGATCGCGATCGCCGTGGCCGACATGAGGTTGTTGAGTAGCTTCAGGGTCTGGGCCAACCCCGGCTGCTCACCGACAAACAGCACCCGCCCGAACTGCGCGAGCAGGGGTTGGATCTCTTCGTACAGGTCACGGGGGCCGGAGGCCATGACCGTCAACTTGCCCGAGCGCGCGCCTGCGACACCGCCACTGACCGGTGCATCCAACGCGCGGATCCCGCGGGCGGCCAGCGCACTGGCGACTTCGGCAGCGGCGATGGCTCCGGAGCTCGAGAGATCCACGAAATACCGGATGCGGGAGCCTTCCAGCGCCCCACCCGGGCGAATGATCGATTGCCGGACGATATCCGGGGTTGGCAGGCTGGCGAATACCGTCTCGGCCTGGTTGGCGACGTCGAGCGCCGAGCGCGCGGCGGTCGCGCCCAGGGCGACCAGAGGCCGAACCGCCGCCTCGTTGGTGTCGAAGACCACCAGGCGATGACCGGCCTTCAGCAGTCGCTCGGCCATCGGGCCACCCATCCGGCCTGTGCCAATCATGCCGAGGCGCTGCTCGCTGCCGTCCGCCATTGTGTACCCCCTTTTGGCTCGCGCGGGCCGTGGCCCGGAGCCGGCTTGCGGGATCACGCTAATCGGGCTTACCTTTTCGTAGCGCCTGTCTTTAGATAGGTGGTACGAGTCCGGTGGCTCCCGACCATTCGCCCATGGATCTTACTCATACACGCAGTAGCTCGTCTGTGCGGCTTGCGCGCACGCGACCGCCGGCGCTCGCTGCGGGCTTGGTTTCCCGGCGCGCGCTGGATGAGTGGGTAGGGCACGTGCTGACCGTGCCGACGACGGTCATTCAGGCGCCTGCCGGTTATGGGAAAACGACCCTGCTTGCGCAGCTGCATTGGGCACTGAGTCAGACTGACCGAGAGACGCGCTGGCTCTCCATAGTCCCCTCCGATCGCGAGCCCCAATCCTTGCTGTCGGCTCTGGCGGCCAGCTGCGGCCTGCCGGAATTGCCCGAGGGAGAATCCGCGGACCGGCAGCTCACGTTCATTGCGAACTGGCTCGGCGAAGCGGATCGGCCCGTGTGCCTGCTGCTGGATGATGCGGATCGTTTGAGCTCATCGCCCGCGGGTGCGCTGTTGCACGAGTTCGTCGAGACGCTGCCAGCGGGATTTCACGTGGTGTGCACGGGGCGCGGCGCTCCGGAGTTGCCCAGTGCTCGCGAGCGCGGCTATGGCAGATTGTTTGAGCTGGGCGCAACGGAATTGAGCTTTGGAGCCGCTGACGTCGAGGCGTTGTTCGTCGCTCTAGGCGTTACACCTCCCGGCGAGGCGGAGCTCGAGCGCTTTCTGCGCCGGAGCGAAGGCTGGCCCATGATTGTCAGGAGTGAGGCTGTGGCGCTCGCTACGGCAAAGGGCGCGCACCTGTTGGATCGTTTGACGGGAAAACGTCATGACATCGCCTCCTTCTTCGAAGCCGAGGTGATTCGCCACGAGCGTCCCGAGATGATCACTGTGCTCGAGGCGGCCGCGATCCCGGAACAAACCAATGGTGCCATGGCGACAGCGCTCACCGGCCTGGAGAATGCGCATGCGCTGCTCGATGAGGCTTGTGAGCGCGGACTGTTTGTCACCGCGCTCGATGCAAGCCGGCAGTCCTATCGGTTACATCGCTTGTTCGGCGAGGCGCTCCGGCAACGCCTGGAGCGGCGCTCGCCTTCCCACGAGCGCGAGCTGCATCGGCGAGCTGCCGACTGGTACGAAAGCTCAGGTAGCTTGGTTGAGGCGGTCGATCACGCAGTCCAGGGAGGTGACGCCGCGCAGGCAGCGCGGATCTTCGACTCCCATAGCGAAGAGTTCATGGAGACCGGCCACGAGTCCTCGATCCTCACGGTGGCCAACCGCATTCCAACCGGCTTGCAACTGCGGCATCCGCGGCTGCTGTTGACCATGAGCTGGCGATTGCTGGCGGAGTGGCAGTTCGAGAAGGCCCGCACCTTGCTCGCGCGCGCGCAGGTGCGTATCGATGAGATGGCCGCGCAGGGTGATTGCGAGCAAAGCGAGGTGGCCGAGCTGCGCCACCAGCTTCTGCACGGCCAGGTCATGTTGGCGCAGTTCTCAGATGACCTGGGCATCATCGAGCGGCATACCGAGGGACTGCTGCGGAGCCACATGCCGATCTCCCCCTATCTGCGGGGGAGTCTGCATGCGGCGTTATTGTTCGCGGCACGCGAGCAGTTTCGACTGGCCCGCATCGATTCGCTCGAAGGCCTGGCGCGCCAGCAGTTCCAGGCGGTGAGCAGCCGGTATGTCACCATTTTCCTGGAGGGCATCATCGCTCCGGGAAATCTCATGCGCGGACGCACCGCTGGGGTGATCGCAACGCTCGAGGAGGCGTTGCGGACTGCGTTGGAGGTGGGTGGACCCACGCTGGCACCGTTGGTGGCACTACCCTTGGCGGAGGCGTATTACGATCGCGGCGACCTTGATAGGAGTTTGGTACTGCTCACTGCGTACTTGCCACACGCTCGGCAGATCGGGTTTCCTGACCAACTCGTCTCGGGTTACGCGACCCGGGCGCGGGTGGCGCGGCTGCGAGGCGACCGTGGCGTGGCGCTCCGGGTATTGGAAGAGGCGATTCAGTTCGCGCGGGAGCGCTCGTTTGAAAAGCCCGTTCTCATGCTCAGTGCGGAGCATGTGGACTTGCTCTGCAGGTTCGGCGAGCTGGCGGATGCAGCGCGCGCAGCCGCGAAGATCGGCTTACGGCGAACTGCGGAGTCGGTCATGCCGCGTCCGCGCGTCACGCGGGCGCGGGCTGCTCTGGCCTATGCGTGGACTTCTCTTGCGCATGCTCAAGGTCGTTGCCCCGACGCCATCAAGGTTGCTCGGAAATGGCGCAATCTCATTGAGGGTGCCGGTGCTGTACGTGACGCTCTGCGCTGGAGCGTGCGATTGGCCGTTTTGTTGCGGCAGGCGGGGGATGAGGTTGGTGCCCGCCGTGAGTTGCATCGCGCGGTTGGTGTGGCGAGTGCGAGTGGGTTGATGCAGTTGGTTTGGGAAGAGGGCGAAACGCTCGGGGAGGGACTGGTCGGGGAGATTCATGCCTGGGGCACGGGCGTAGTTGCAGCCGCAGCCCCCGGCGGTGCTGGTGCGGAACTCGGTATGAGTGGGGGCCTCCGCGCTGGCGTGGGTGCAGGCACCTATGCGGGAGCTGGCATGGGCGCGGGTATGAATGCCGACGCGACTGGTGCTCCACCGGCGGGGGCGACGCGCTCCGTTAAGCCGGCGCGCATGCCGGAGGGCCATCTCTCGCCGCGTGAGATCGAGATTCTGGCATTAGTGGGCGATGGGTTGAGCAACGCCGAGATCGGTCATCGGTTGAGCCTGGTGGAAGGCTCGGTCAAATGGCACTTGCAACGGATCTACGACAAAATCGGAACACGCCGCCGATTGGTGGCGGTGGATCGGGCGCGCCGGATGGGAGTGTTTCGTTAGACGGACGGGCGCTTGCGCCGCCGGGTGCGGACGTCACTCAACAGGTGGCAAATCAACTCTCACGATATCCGTGCCTGCGCGCGGATAGCGGGTGAGGACCAGCGGGTCGTGACCCGGGATGACGTGTGCATCGCTTGCGGCGAGGCTGCGGATCTTGCGATGCGCCTCCAGATACTCCGTGACATTGTCGACAATGGGAAACGGCCGCCCTTGTTCGAAGTTGGCATAAAAGTGGGCGGCATCGGAGGCGAGCACTACAGGGCCGCGTGCGGTCGAGACGCGAACAACCTGTAGGCCCGGTGTGTGGCCGCCGACCCGGTGCAAAGAAATGCCCGGGGCGAGCTCGGCTTCCCCGTCGTGAAAGAGAACGCGCTCTGCAAACACCCGGTGGACCATGCGGGCGACGTCGGCCGCTTCGAACGGCGCTCTGAGCTGAGCGTGGGTCATGGAGCGGCCGGTGCAATAGCGCATCTCAGCGTCCTGCATATGCATGCGGGCGTTTGGAAAGAGGCGCGGGTTCCCAGAGTGATCGTAGTGCATGTGCGAGATGATCACGTCAGTGACTTGCGCGTGGTCTATTCCGATGGCCTCCAGGCCCTTTTCCACCGGGCGGATGAGGGTGCGCTGCCGCTTTGCCGCTTGTTCCGCATCGAATCCCGTGTCGACCACAAAGGCTCGCTCGCCGTCTCTGATGACCCACACGAAATAATCCAGCGGCATCGGGCCGTCGTGCGAATCGCCGCCCAGGAAATTGAAGCGGGCGGTACGCTCCAGGTGCGCGTAGCGGATTGCGTAGATCTCGTAATTGACGCTCACGACGCGACCTGACTAAAGATAGGCTCTATCGGCTGTTTCGCCCTTTAGCGTAGAGCCTCGCGGGCACCAGCCACAAGGGGGCACACTTGGCTACTGCTGATATCGTCTGTGTCGGCTCGGGTCACAACGGCCTGGTCGCGGCCGCCTACCTTGCTGTTGCGGGTAAGAAAGTGCTGGTTCTGGAGCGCAATGGGTGGTTCGGCGGCGGCGTCGTCACTCGCGAGCTCACCGTCCCCGGCTTCCGCCATGATCAGCATTCCATGGCGCACATCTTCATCCAGGCCAATCCTTTGCTGGCCAACGATGATCTGAAGCTCAAGGCACGTTACGGTTTGCGTTATCTGTTTCCCGATCCGCCGATGATGTCGGTGTTCGAGGATGGGGCGACACTCGGGTTGTATCGGGATAGCGAGCGGACCTGCGCGGAGATCGCGAAATTCTCCAAGCGCGACGCGGCGGCGTATCGCGAGCTGTCGCAACAGGCGCGCGCCTGGATGCCGATGTTTGCAGGCTCCCTGTACTCGCCGCCGATCCCGTTGGGAGCCTCTTTCGCGCTGCTCGATCAGAGCCGCGAGGGCCGCGAGATGTTTCGCATCATGAGCATGAGCAGCCATGACTTCCTATGCGAGCGCTTCGAGAACGAGCGTGTGCGCATGCATTTCGCGCGCATCGCCGGCGAAAACCTGGTCGCGCCGGACGAGAAAGGCACGGGAATCGGCACTTGCGTATTCCTCGGGTTTCTGGAGGCATATGGCTTCGGAGTGCCGGTTGGCGGCAGTGGCGCGCTGACCAACGCGCTGATCGCCTGCATCAAGGATCATGGCGGGCAGGTGTTGGCCGACAGTAGCGTGGCGGAGATCAAAGTGACTCGCGGGAGGGCTACCGGAGTCGTCACGAGCGATGGTCGATCGTTCGATGCACGCGATGCGGTGGTGGGCGCCATCCATCCGCATCTGCTCGGCCGGATGATCGAGGGCATAGATCCTGCTGTGCGCAAAGCTGCCGAGGCGACGCAGTTCTCGGATGCGGCTTGCGTGACGGTGCATGCCGCCTTGAACGCACCACTGCGTTTCAAAGCGGGCGAGCATGTGAAGGCCGTCATGATCGAGCTGTTGCCGAACGAGTATGAGCCGTTGCGACGCTCCTTTGATGAGCTGCGCTATGGGAATCTCTCCCAGACTCCGTTGGTCGGGATCGGCTCGCTCACTCTGTTTGATCCAAGCCGTGCGCCGGCAGGTAAGGCAATCGCGCACATCTGGGATTACGCGCCTTACAACCGGCGCGACGGCCATACGTGGGATGAGAAAAAGGGCGATTTTGCGCAACGGATGTTGGCCCACGTCGGACGCTACGTCGAGAACATCGGGCCGCAGGATGTCATCGCATATCACTGCGACAGTCCTGTCGATATGGAGCGTACCTCGCCAAGTTTTCTGCGCGGTGACTTGCACGGCATCGCCACCAGTGTGTACCAGTCGGGCTCGCACCGCCCGACACCGGATCTGGGGCAGTTTACTGTCCCGGGGGTCGAGCGCTTCTACCTGGTTGGACCGTTTCAGTATCCGGGCGGGGGCGTGTTTGGCGCCGGTCGGGCCACGGCGATGCGCATGTTCGAGGATCTTGGGCTGGATTTCGATAAGCGCTGAACCCAATCTCTTTTATGATGTCATAGATCGGGAGCTTGGCTGCTCGAGGGAGAGCGCCAGTGCCTTTCGCCTGTCGGTGCTCGCCGACAGCGGCGGATGAAAATTCCGTGAATGCCGACCCATTCACCATAATGCAGCTGAGGATGTCCTAAAATTTGGGCATGACCCGTCGATATCGCACCGTGCTCGCGACCACGGTCTTTGCGCTCGCGAACGCCATTGCGGCTCATGCCGCTGATCCTGCACCGTTTGACCTCGCCGGTCCGACCCTCGATGTGAAGGTCACCCGGGGCACGGAGACGCTGCCGATTTCCGAGGTGCCGAATCTGGCGGCAGGGGATCGCCTCTCGATCAAGGCCGATTTTCCCGCGACGCAGTCCGCGCATTACCTGCTGGTCGCCGCCTTCCTGCGCGGAGCGACCAATCCGCCACCGAAGGACTGGTTTTTCAATTGCGAGACCTGGACTTCCAGGTGCTCGAAGGGCTTGAGCATCAAGGTGCCGCAGGAGGCGCAGCAAGTGCTGCTATTCCTGGCGCCGGAAACGGGGGGTGACTTCAGGACGCTGCTGGATTCTGTGCGTGGGCGTCCCGGCGCCTTCGTGCGCACCTCCCAGGATTTGAACCAGGCGACGCTGGATCGGTCGCGCCTGGAGAAATACCTGGCCTCGGTGCATGCGTTGAACGCGGCCGATCCGGCGAAATTGCGCCAGGCGGCGCCGCTGCTGGCGCGCAGCCTCGCGATCAAGGTCGATGACAAGTGTCTCGACAAGATCCCCGAGTTGCAGGCCCCCTGCCTGATGCAGGGGCAGGCGTCGCTCATTCTCAACGATGGACACAGCACGTCCATTGTCGAGGCGCTGACGACCGGGCCGGCCAGCGACCTGGCCATGGAGGCGAGCTTCACGCCTCAGTTGAGTTATGGCTACTACAGCCCCTACATCGCTTCGGTTTTGGATATTGCGCGTATTTTCGATTCCTTCCGCACCGCGCAGTATCAATACATTCCGGCGTTGGGGTCGCCGCAAGGGGAGAAGCTGGCACTGACACTCAATACGCCACCGTCGTTTCATAATCCTAAATCCGTGCTCGTGACGGCACTGCCGGCGATCGAGCAACAGCAGTTGCCGCCGTTGCACGCGGTGGACCCGAAGGAGATCTACTGCGCGCGCAAGACTTCGTTGGTATTGCCTGTGGAAGGCGCGCCGCTGGTGTTCTCCACCGGCTATGCCCATGACGTGACGCTGAGTCTTGCGGGCAAGGACGGTAATTCAATCGATCTGCCGGCGCGGGCGGATGCGGAGCAGGGTGGGTTCGTGGTCGACACGACCTCACTAGGTAAGGCGACACTTGGCGATAGCATTCATGGCTCGCTCCACGGGTTCTGGGGCTTCGAGCCGTATCAGGGCCCGAGTTTCCAACTGATGAACGCGCACGCGCAGAGCTGGGCCGTGGATGCGAAGGACGATGGCACGCTCATCGTGGGTCGCGAGGGCACTATCCACCTGCAGTCCGCCAGTGTCAGCTGCGTGGACAACATCATGTTGAAAGACCCCGCTGGCAAGGAGCTCACCGCCGAGTGGAAGACGGTGAGGCCGAATGAGGTGGAGGTCAAACTTCCTCTGCAGAGCGCGCAGCCCGGGGCGCTTACTCTCTTCGTCAAACAGTACGGTGCGAGCGACCCGCAAGCGGTGCCCGTGCACGCATTCTCCGAAGCCGGGCATCTCGACAGCTTCGCGATTCACGCCGGCGATAGCCAGGGCGTTCTGAAGGGCACGCGCCTCGATGAGGTGGCCAGCCTCGACATCAAAGGTGTGCAGTTCGTTCCCGGTACTCTGACGACAACTCACCAGGCGGCGGATGAGTTGATTCTGGTAGCGCAGGATGGGGCTGCAGCTACCGGCTTCAAGCAGGGCGATCTGGTGAGTGCCAAGGCCACTCTCAAGGATGGTCGGGTGCTCTCCTTGAGCACGCGGGTCGCCGCGCCCCGGCCCAGTGTGAAACTGCTTGGGAAGAGTGTGGCGCTTTCCTCCACGAGCAGCGATAGCAACATCCAGATCAATAACGAGGACGAGCTGCCGCAGGATGCGAAACTCACGTTCTCGATGCGTACCGTGCAACCGAGCGCATTTGCTTACGATCAGAAGATCGAAGTTGCGACTGTCGATGAGGAATTCTCCACGATGCTCACGCTCAACAATGGCGTGACGCTCGAGACCTCCAAGGTGGCAGTGGCTACACTCGACCCCGCCAAGGCGTTTGGCCCATCCGCTTTTGGTCCGCTGCAGTTCCGCGTAATTGCCAATGGCGTGCCGGGAGACTGGCAGCGCCTGGCGACTTTGGTGCGGCTGCCCGTGTTGAAAGAGTTGAAGTGTCCGGCAACGGTGGATCTGGCCTGCAAGCTCTCTGGGTCCAATCTGTTCCTGGTGGACTCTATTTCCAGCGATCCGAAGTTCGCGCATCCCGTGCAGGTGCCGGATGGTTTTCCGGGATATTCCATGCCTGTGCCGCACCCGACCGATGGCAACCTGTATGTAAAATTGCGTGATGACCCGTCAGTGATCAACCTTACGACGTTGGGAGCGCAGGTGTTGCCTCCGACTTCCGATGAGGCGGCACGTGCACCCGAACGGCACGCCGCGCATGCGGAACCGGAGCCGGCCCCGACGCCTGCGCCCGTACCCAATGGGAGCTCGTCAAAGACGACGGTGTTGAGTAGCAGCGGCTCGAGCGAGAGCACTTCGGGGCAGGCGAGCGCCGTGCCGCCGAGTGCGGCTGTGGTGCCGGCCGGTGGTGGTGTGCAGACCTCGGACCCGGCCGCAACGGCTGCTGCTACGTCGGGAGGGTCGGTTGGGCCGGCTCCCGCGAAGGCGCAGGGCGCAGCTATTGCGCAGGCCGCAACTGCGCAGTCAGCATTGCAAGAGACGCCTGCGTCTGCAACGCCTGCGTCTGCAACGCGGGAGCCGATCGCTGGAGCGCCGCCGTCCGCCGCGGCACAACCTGCCGCCGCTCAGCCGGAAGCCGCGAAGTCCGCTGCGGCCGCGCAGACGCCCGCGACGCACTCCACTGAAGGTTCCCGACCAGCAGGTTGACTCAGGGACGTTATGCCCCGCTCATGGTGCGGGCGCGTGCCCCGCCGCTCATCGTTAACGGCTTGCGCTGTCATTGGAGTGTAGCGAACTCGAGCTGCTGGATACCCGACTTGCTTCCGCTTCCTGATGGGGGGGGCGGGGACCTACAGAGCGCGCGCTCAGCCGACGGGCGTGCCCGGTGTTTCCTGAGAAGCAGCTGCTGTTTGCACGAAGCTGGCAAACTGCGGCTTGGTGGCCATCAGGATTTGCAATGCGGCCGCGCGGTCGGCGGCGGAGAGTTGGGAGTAGCGCGCGCTTTGATCATGGCCGGTGAGGATCTCCGCGAGCCGCCGGAAGACGTAATCCTGTGCGTAGTGGGGCAAGCCGTCGAAACCGACGGAATAGACCATGTAGCTCAACGGATAGCGGAATAACCGCTTGGTCAGGTCCAACTCGCGCAAGGAACGCCCGCGAGGATCACGCGGACCTTGCGCCTGGAACCAACGGTCAAATCCTGAGTTGCCGCTGATTCTGCCCGGCAGGTTGGCGGCATCCACCAGCAGCAGAGCCTGCACGAGCGGTTCAAACATGGACTTGACCAGCGGGCGAGCTTTCGCGGGCAACTCGTCCCACGAAAATGCATCCGCGGACTGTCCATCCAACGTGCGCGCGATCATCGTGCGGGCTTTGTAGCTCGCTCGCGTGATGATGTTCTCTATGTAGACCTGGTGCTCGAAGATCATCAGCGCCACGATGTCACTGTGATCTGTCAGGTACGGCTGGGTGTTGAGCAGCTTGCCGAGGCTCGGCAGGGTCCCCGGCTTCTTGACCTTCAGCTGCGACAGATCGGGTGCGGCTTGGCCCGCCGGCACGGGGCCGTCGACCTGGATGTTGCCGAGGTGCGTTAGGCCATCCGAATTGCCCGTCACGTACCAACCACCCCAACGCTCACTGATGGGCGTTGCATCTGTTGTGTCTTTCGAGATGACGGCGGTGAGCGGCTCGCCCGCGACCGTAACGGGGGAGGACATGAACAGGAAACGAGGTACGCCACCGCCCATCATGGAGAACGTGTCGTGACAGGTAAGGCAGCGTGAGGTCTCGCGATCGAATTGCTCGGCCGCGGCGGGCTCCTGGTTCTGCAGGGTGTAGAACACAGGGCCCAAGGCGCTATCCATGGCCGTGATTTCGATGATTCGCGTTGCGGGGATCCACGCGATGTAGGTGTCATCATTGAAGTAGATCGCGCGCGGCGTCGCGGCTCGAATGAGGTCGAACTGCAGGCTGGTTTTGGAATAGACCAGGGTCTGCGAGCTGGGATCGATCCCGAGAGCCCGCAGGAGAGAATCGAGATAGCCGCGCCCTGCGGCAAACTTGAGCTTCACCTCCCGCCGATCCATTCGCTCCTGCAAGCGCGCGATGGAGTTGTGGGTTGGCCGGTCGCCATAGCCGATGAGCGGATATTCAGTGTCGTACCGGAGTGCCGAAGCAACGGGTGGCCGGGTCGTGACGATGCCTGGCCGAGGGGGGCCGGACGGCGGCTCACCTGACAAAGCGGGCTGGAAGGAGCCGAGCAGCAGAAGCGCGCCGAGCGCCGGCGCGAACGGTGCGGTCCAGCGGTAGCGGGGCTTGAACAGTCTCAAAATCACAGCCCTAAGTATAGGGAGCTGGTGAGGAGCCGCCGGGATGCATGGTGTGAATGACCGACCCGTGGACCCGCTCCGCCTGGAACCCGGGGCGTTTTCGCGCACTCTGAAATGAACCGGCGCTACCTTCCCTCGAGGACCTATGGCATTCAAAGAGTCGATCCTGCAAGCCCGCAAGCTGGGCGCAAGCGACCTCCACCTCGAAGCGGGTACTGCGCAGGTGGCGCGAGTGCGAGGCGAGCTCATGCCAATCGGCGAGCCGCTCTCCGGCCAACAGCTTCTCCTGATGGCGCAGGAGCTATTGACCCCTGAGGACTGGACGAGTTTCGAGGCGCAGGGCTCGGTGGATATCTCCCTCATAGTCGGAGGTACGCGCTGTCGTATCAACGCTTACAAGACGATTCGAGGGCTCGCGCTGGCCGTGCGTCTTTTGGCGCCCACGGTGGGCGATTTGCGCGCGTGCAATCTCCATCCGGAGCTGAAACGGCTCATTTCGGTCCCGACCGGCCTCGTCGTCGTGTCGGGACCCACCGGTTGCGGAAAGTCCACCACACTGGCCGCTCTGATCGAGGAGCTGAACGGGACTCGCGCACAGAACATCATCACTCTCGAGAGCCCGCTCGAGTATGTGTTTGCCAATCGCCGCTCGTTCATCCGCCAGCGCGAGATTCCAACTCATTCGCCGAGCTTCGAGCAGGCGATCGTGGACGCCTTGCGCGAGAATCCCGATGTGTTGGTCATCAGTGAGATGCGAACACCCGAGGTGATGCGGCTCACGCTCAATGCCGCGGAGACGGGGCACCTGGTGCTCGCCACCATGCACTCCGCGACCTGCGGCGAAGCGCTGAGTCGCATGTGCATGTCCTTCCCGCCGGACGTCCAAGGCAGCATCCGCGCGCAACTCGCCGACTGCCTCGTTGGTGTTGTTTGTCAGCGCTTGGATTATCTGGAGCAGTGGCAGTTGCGCGTGCCACGCTGCGAGATGCTGCTGGCCAGCTCCGGTGCGAAGGGAACTATCCGGACGGGGCAATTTGGCGGCATCGCCAATGTGATCCAGTCCGGCGGCGATGAAGGTATGTGGACGTTCGATCGCTATCAGCGCTGGATGGAGCAGCAGCGCGATTGGGTGCGTTCCGCGACACCCGCGCCAGGCACAGCCGATCGGGAGGCGCCCGTTCGAACCGAGATGGTGCGGGGGCCGCTCACGCCCGTTGCGGGCCGCGTCACCGCTCGAGGGACCGGGCCCGCCGCTCGGAGGGCCGCGCCCACCACTGCTCCACAGGCCGCTGCGGCAGGGCGAGACACGTCCGCCATCGTCAAAGCGCAGCCTGAAGCGCCGGAAGAGATCACCCTGGACGAAGACGTCGATCTGAACGAGATCCAGGAACTCGCTCGGCAGATCGAGCAGCGCACACGCTGAGCCGGCGCGCGCTTGGCCGGCGACAAGAGCTGCATCCTGTCAGCTGGGTCAACAACCCGGTGGAGGCCGGGCGTGTGCCGGGCGTGGTGGTGCTCGGCATGGTGAAGATTGTCGGGTTGCCGAGCGACGGAACGTCCTTTGGGTATCTGGTGCCGCTGGCGAGCGGTATGGCTTCAAAAGGAGTTTCAATCATGATGCAGAAGATCTCCCCGTGCTTCTGGTGCGACGGCAACGCCGAAGAGCTGGCGCGCTTTTATGTCTCCATTTTCAAGAACTCGAAGCTGGGCGAGATCATGCGCTGGCCGCCTGGGTACGACCACGAGGACAAGGTATTGACGGTGACGTTCGAGCTCGAGGGACGTACGTATCTGGCCTTGAATGGTGGCCCGGAGTACAAATTCACGCCGGCACTCTCGCTCTCGGTCGACTGCGAAAGCCAAGAGGAAGTCGATACCCTTTGGGAGAAGCTGCTCGCGGGCGGTGGTGCGCCTGTGCAGTGTGGCTGGCTGACCGACAAATTCGGTGTGTCCTGGCAGATCGTGCCGCGAGAGTTGCCCGAGATGTTGGCGGACGCGGACAGAAAGCGCGCCGGCCGCGTCATGGCGGCCATGATGAAAATGGTGAAGCTCGACATCGCGAGCTTGCGAGCCGCGTACCAACAGCGATAGCGCAGTGCGCACCCCAGGCAACCGGAGATAGGTTGTAGTGAGTCCGACAGGGTCTCAGGAGCCCGCTGCAAATCGGGGGTTCCGCAGCGCTCTCAACTGGCCGAGTAAGTGTCCTTCCAGGTCGAGTAAACCTTGTCCTGGGTGGTGATGAACTCGAGCAACACCGGCTTGCCTTCCTTGGTCGCAGCGATGCCATTCATCAAGGCGTGCATCACCTGGGCGGGCTCGGTCACCCGCTCGCTATAGCCGCCCAGCGCCTTGGCCCAGTCGGCGTAATTCCCGGATATATCGGTGGAATGATATTTCTCGCGGGAGACAGCCATCGGCTTGAACTCCATGGCCATGGCATAGTTGTTGAACAGGATCGACATGATCGGAATCCCACAGCGGACCGCGGTCTCGAAATCCATGCCGGTCATGCCGATCGCGGCATCGCCCCACATGTTGATGCACAGCCTGTCAGGGTGCGCCAGCTTCGCGCCCATGGCGAGACCGATGCCGTAGCCGAGCTGGGTCGATTTTCCCCAGCCGATGTAACTCAACGGCGTGACCGGCTGCCAGAAGGGCGACAGCTCGTCGCGCGGGCTGCCTGCATCGTGGGTGATGATGGTGTTTGGCACGTCCGCGACATGCATGAGATCCCAGATCACACGATAGGGCGACAGCGGTTTCGACTCGCTCGTGAGCCGCGGCAGCCATTCGGCCAGCCAAGGGTCGTTCTGCGAGCGGATGCGTTTGTGAACGTCGGCTGCGAGCCCGCGCGGTTTCTTCAGGCGCTCCTGCAACGCGGCGTGCAACATCTGCAGCGTCAGCTTGGAGTCGCCCACCAACGGGTGCTCTGTCGGGATGTTCTTGTTGATGTCCATCGGATCGATGGTGTTGTGTACGAACAGCTTGTTCTGCGTGGGGAAACGGATGCCGAAGCCGGTGGCCGTGAAGCTCGCGCCGGCTCCGAACACCAGGTCTGCATCCTGCACGTGTTGGAATACGGCTTTCGGCATCGACACGCCGCCGGAGCCGAGTGAGAGCGGATGCTTCTCCGGGAATGCGCTCTTGCCTTCCAGGCTGGTGGTGACCGGGGCTTCCAGGAGCTCCGCGACCGCCTGCAACTCCGGCCAGGCGCGCGCGTAGTGAATGCCCTGGCCTGCGTAGATCAGGGGGCGCTTGGCGGCGATCAGCGCGGCAGCCGCCGCGTCGACGTCCGCGTGGCTCGGGGCCGACAGAATGCGCCGGGTCGGCTTGTAATCGAGCGTGCCGGGGACCTCGAGGTTCCACATATCGCCAGGCACTTCGAGCAGCACCGGACCGGGCCGGCCGTTGCGCGCCATGGTGAAAGCGCGCCGCAAGGCAGGGACGATCATCTCCGGTGTGTTGATCTGCTCGGCCTGTTTGACAACGTGCTGGAAATTGAGGGTCGCGTTGAATCCGGGGCGGACCCATGCCTGACCCCTGGCGGAGGCACCGGGAATGACGATGAGCGGTACTCCCTCGGACCAGGCTTGTGCTACTCCACCGAAGGCATTCTCGATGCCCGGCCCTGCCTGGCAGCAGAAAACGCCCACCTTGTCACCGGAGGTCATCCGGCTGATGGCGTCCGCCATGTGGAGACCAACGCGCTCCTGGCGGACGATGATGGGCCGGATACCGGCGGCGGCGGCCGACTCGGTCAGGGGGTTGAGCGGATACGCGAGCAAAACCTCCACGCCTTCGCGTTTGAGAATTTCCGCTGCAACTTGAGCAACATTCATCGGACCGCTCCCGGGGCTGAATCACTGAGTCGTTCAGGCCGCGAGTATAGATGGGCAACACGGACAAGATGCGCACGCAGGATCACGCGACCGTCTGAAGGACGATGACTCGGTCTCGAACGGCTGGCCGCGCCGTGAACCTCTAAGCTATTGATTCGGCAAGGTCTCAGGTGAATGCGGCGCGGAACGCAGTCTGGGCCTTTAGCCAGCCCTGTCTTATTGTGGGTGCGTCAGGTGCGATTCGCGAGCGGTGCCCCGCGCAAAACCGCAGTGATCTCCGCCATGATCGAAATGGCGATCTCTGCCGGCGTGCGTGCACCGATGGCCAACCCTACAGGGCCGCGGATGCGACGGATGGCATCAGTGTCGAAACCGGCTTCGCGCAGTCTTTCGATACGCTTCTCGTGCGTGCGCCGCGAACCGAGCGCCCCAACATAGAAGGCCTCCGAGCGCAGCGCTGCGTGCAGGGCCGGATCGTCGATCTTCGGATCGTGCGTGAGTGTCAAAATGGCGGTGCGCCGATCGGGTGTAAGCTCAGCGAGCGCCTCATCTGGCCAGTCGTTGCGGAGCGTTACGTCGGGAAAGCGCTCGCGGGAGCCGAACGCACTGCGTGGATCGATGACTGTTACATCGTACTCCGCGAGCCGGGCGAGGGGAATGAGCGCCTGCGCGCGAGCGGTCGGGGTCCCAGCGTGCGTGTTGGAGGACTGGTGGTCGGGTCGGCCGGGGGAGTGCGCGATGGAGGAACGGGCGGTCGGGATCGGGGGAGGCGCGCGTTGGAAGCAGGGGCAGTTAGCGTTGCGGCTTCGTCGTCGGCCGTGTATTTGTCGGAGGGGTGTTCGACCGCACGCCTTGCTTGGCAATCTCGTCAGCCTGGCGGCTCTTTGCGGATTTGCGAGCGTCGCTGGCGGTTTCCGGCGTTAGCTTTGGGTCATCGCTGGCGGTTTCGGGTGTGTGCTTCTGATCGTCGCTTGCGGTCTCGGGCGTCAGCGTTTGATCGTCGCGAGCCGTTTCGGGTGTATGCTTCTGGTCGTCGCGAGCTGTTTTCGGCGTCAGCTTCTGATCATCGCGAGCCGTTGCAGGACCGCCCCGCTCGTGGTCCACGGCGGTTTCCGGTTGATGCTCATCGGGTAACGATTGGGCCACCGTCGAATCGGGAGGCGAGGTGTCTGGATGCGACACCGGACGGGAGACACCGGGAGCGAGGGCCGCGGCAGGTGCTCGTGGCGGGGTTTGCGCCTGGGGCGCGGTGGCGGCCGACGCCAGCAACAACGCCGGAATCACCCGTGTCTGAATCAGCCGTGCCCCCAGCCGGATGTTGATGACACGAGCGTTGGTCATGGCTGCTGTCCCAAAGCGCCGGCGGCGAAGCGCCGGCGCCTGCCTTCGTGAAGTTGGGTTTAGGAGAAAGCCTCAGCGTTGACGGTCGCGCTCGCTGCCCGAGCTGCCACCGGTGCTGCCACTCTGGCCACCACTTTGTTGGCCGCTACCACCTTGCTGCGAGCCCGACTGTTGTTTCTTGCGCTGCTCGTCCTGCGTGTGTTGTTGGCCCGTCTTGTGGTCCATGTTCTGCCCACTCTGCTTTTGAGTGCCCTGGTTTTGACCACCGGGGTTCTGGCCACCTTGCATCTGATTGCCCATAACACCCTCGCGATTGAATCTGGACGGCGGAAGCCTAAGCGCCTTGGTGGGCTTGGCCTATCGGATCAAGTGCACTTCCGCGCGTCAGCATCCACTGACGTCCAGCCTCAGCTTACCCTGTCAGCCCCCCAGAAATGATGTTGCAGCGCAGTAGTCCTGCCTCGTGCTCACCGGTTTCGTCAGCGGAGACTTTACGTGGCGCAATACGTGCTGAAGGCGTGTGGTCTCGAAGACTCACAGCGAACCAGGAGAGAGATTATGGCTGCTAGCGTCAGAGGTCTCGCAGTGGTGACCGGTGCTTCCGCCGGCATCGGTCGCGAGTTGGCTTGCGAGTGCGCCCGGCACGGATTCGATCTGGTCGTGGCTGCCGACCGTTCCCTCAGCGAAGCGTGCCGCGAGCTCGAATCGCTCGGGGCTAAAGTCACAGCTGTCGAGGCGGATCTGGCAACAGCAGATGGTGTTGCTCAGTTGTACGCGAGCCTCGAGGGACGGCCGGTGGACGTGCTGATTGCGAACGCGGGACATGGTCTTGGCGGCGCGTTCCTCGACCAGTCCTTCGAGGATATCTCGCATGTGATCGACACGAACATCACCGGGACACTTTCGCTCATCCACCAGGTTGGGCGTGACATGCGCAGTCGAGGTGAGGCGCGCATACTGATCGTTGGCTCGATTGCCGGTTATATGCCCGGAGCGTTCGCAGCGGTATACAACGGCACCAAGGCCTTCATTGATTCCTTCGCCGCGGCGTTGCGTAACGAGCTGAAGGACACCGGTATCACTGTAACTTGTTTGATGCCTGGCCCCACGGAGACAGAGTTCTTCGAACGCGCGGGCATGACGGATACGAAAGTGGGAAGTGAGGAGAAGATGAGCCCGGAGGAGGTGGCGCGAATCGGCTTCAAGGCCATGATGGACGGTGATGCGGATGTGATCGCCGGCCTGAAGAACAAGATGACGGCGGCTGTCGCCAGTGTCACCCCGGCCTCCGCTCTTGCTGAAAAGCACCGTAAGCAGGCCGAGCCGGGTACGGCCAAACACTAGGGTAGCTCAGTCCCCGGGCAGCTAGGTGGGGGTCGCCCTCGTGCGACCCCGCGGCCCATGCGCTCCGGCGCTTTGCCGCAGAATCAGCGGTATCAGATACCAGAAAAGGATGAGCAACACGGCCGCGGCCAGCGCACCGGCTGTGGGTGCGAGCCCCTCCCCGAACAGCCTGGTCAGAGCCACCCACAAATCGCAGCATATACCACAGATGAGGGGCAGCAGAGCGATGGTCATGAGCTGCGATCCCAACGAGTGCAGACGGGGATCGTCATTCCCCTGGAAGGTGATGCGGTGAATGGCGGCGGGCGCGATCAACAGGGTGATCGTGAGGGCCAGGCTCATCAGCGCTACGACGTGCAAGGTGCGCGCGGCCGGAGGCAACTCGCCGAACGCTTTCGTCAGCATCACCACAAACTGGAAACCCAACAGGGCTTGCACCCCCGGCAGGATGACTCGGCCCTCGGTGAGCATCTGTTCGATTTTGTCGTGCAAGGGTGTCGGGGAATCTTTCATGGGAGCCTCGCCAGGACGAACGGCCCAGCGCCGTCGGAGTAGGAGTCCAAGGAAGTACCAGAGGCCGATCGCTGCTGCGAACAGGGTGATGGCGAGGGTCGTACTGATCGACCATCCAAACGGGAGGCCCGCGGCAACAAAGAGGTCGCAGCCGATCCCCGCTGCCATCGGCAGCAACGCAACCTCCGCATAGCGCTTCGATTGGAGATAGATTCGCTGCGTTGCTTCACCTCTTTCAACCAGCCGATGCTGACACGGAATGGCGATGATCAGTGCGATCGCCAGGATCATGAAGCCGAGCCCCGCCGCGTCGATGCTGCGAGCGCCGGCCGTGAGCTCTTTGAAGCGGTCATGGAAGAGGGCCTGGAACTGGAAGCCCAGCAGCACCTGCGCGCCGAGCATTTGCATGCGCAGCTCGTCCAAGGAGACCTTGAGTGCCTCGTAGAGCTTCATGCAGGCGTTGAGCAAACCTTGTACCCGGGCGTATCCGTGGCTCCTGTAGTTCTACTTAGTGCATCACAGCATGATGGGTGAGATGTGAACCCCGTTCCAAACGCCCTGGGCAGGCAGTCCGCCTGCTCAAGAACCGCACTGTGGTTGTCGATACCCTGAGCGTGCCCCCCGAAGGGGCGCCGCGGATTTCTCCAGAGGCTGCAGCTTTGACGACTTCAAGACCGGCCGCGTTCGAAGAGGCGCAAGCGTTCGCAAGCGATGCGCCGCCGGTGAGCGTTTATGCCGATGCGCTGCCCATCTGGGCGAAGCAGATCGAGTCGGCGCGCCGCCAGACCGAGGATGCGGTAGTTGCGCTTTCGGCGCGTTTCGAAGGCATCGTCAACCGGCTCGACCGCGCTCTCGGGGCGGGCGGAGACCAGATCGGCAACAATTCCATCGCCGCGGATGCCCGGGAAGGCGAGCGGCATCTCGCCGAAGTCATTCAGGCGTTGAAGCTGATCCAACAAAGCCGGGATGCACTGGCAGCGGATATTCGCGCGCTCGTGAGCCACACGGAAGAGCTGCGCAAGATGTCCGGAGACGTGGAATC
>Ga0207667_10003497_pt1 | contig 19411 bp, 17 predicted proteins | sample KBSCornC52_FD_184301 | JGI IMG/M metagenome (GOLD analysis project Ga0207667, IMG submission 184301) | Corn rhizosphere microbial communities from Kellogg Biological Station, Michigan, USA - KBS Corn C5-2 (SPAdes) (version 2) | ecosystem: Host-associated > Plants > Roots > Rhizosphere > Soil ...
GCATCGGCCAGCCACCGGACAGGGCAGCCGAGATGCGTGCAAATCATCGAGAATGCGATAAACTGCTGATCGTTCTCGCGGCGAAGCCATGCGGCTGTTTGGGCGGTCACTCCGGACCAAGGCAGCGGGGACGTATCCTCGAAGGACACATTAACGGTGGACCCGATCTTGAAATCGTCGAGTTTGCCCACGGTTCGCCAGACTCGCGGCGACTTCCGGAGTCCCAGCAGGAACCCGATGCTCGGGATAGCGACAAGGGCAGCGCTAAGGGAGCCTAAAGTGATGCTGAGACGGGTTAAGAATCGCCGGCGGCCGGTTTCTTTACAGCCCTGTGTGGCTGCATGCTCACTCATCTGCTTACCTCCCTTGAATAGGGGCTCGTTCCAGCCGGTCGACGATTCCAGATGACCACTTGATAAGGACGCCAGAGGTATTGAATCGGAAACATGACCAGATGGACCAAGCGGCTGAACGGGAACAAAAGAATAACGACGAAGCCAGTCACAAAATGCAGCTTGGGTAACGCCGGGAGGGCAGCCACGGTGCTCATGTCTGGGTGCAACGACGCCAGCGACCAAAACCACGGAACGGCCGTGTCCAGATACCACAAACCACCCCAACGATTAAAGATCGCGACGCCGACGCCGCTTCCCAGTTGAACCAGAAGGACGAATAGGACAATGCCGTCCATGTAGGATGTTGTCGCCTGAACCAGCGATTTCGGGGCGAGGCGACGAATGATCAACACGATCAATCCGAACAGCGCGTACAAGCCCAGAGCCATCCCGGTCAGTTCCAGCACAAGACGCCGGATCTGCCCTCCGAGAAGCCAACTGGCCACGCTCGGAAACAGCGCTGCGAACAAGTGTGCCAGCAGAATCAGCGTGATTCCATAGTGGAAAGGCACCGACCCCCAGAATAGTTTTCGCTTCTCCAGAATCTCCGAGGAAAGGCTCGAGTAAGTATAGGGGTGCCTAACGTAACGATAAATGCCGACCCCGATGGCCAGGATCAGCGCCACGTATGGAAAGGCGATAAACAAGAGTGTATCCATGCCAGTCTCTGCGAATTGAACCAGCTACTCCAGAATGTTGAACACGACAACACGTTCGTGTGCGATCGAGGGTTCCACAGTCTCGGCAGACATCGTGAATCCTTCGTGTTGATGGCGAATCAGACTCAGGAGAGCACTCAACGCGTGCTCATAGGGGTTCCCACTAGGCGTGAGAACTTCGACCATTCGCGCAACCGCGGGAAGCAAACAGTCCTCGATCACGGGGAGACGCTCGTCTTCATCCGCTATATCCACGTATCGAAGCAAGAGGGCGATATGATCGGGCAGTTCAACGCCGGACCGGATGCCGCGGGACTCCATCCGGCCCTTTAGCTCCGCCAGAAAAAGGCCTCGCCTGCCGTCATCGCCGAATAAGTGATATCCAAGATTTGGCGTGCAATCGGGGCGCAGATCGAAGGCGTTCGTGTAGACCTCCTGGAGTTGACCGAGGCTCTTATCGGCAATCGAGTTTTGGAAATCCTTCAGGTGTGCGTGCGCTTCCGGGATCACCGTAAGTTCACCGATGCAATCGCCGAGGGACTTTGCGATGGACCGCTCCGGATAATCGAGAATGTCGGCGAATAATGCATAGATTGGCATCACAACCCTCGTTTCGGCCAGTACAGAAAGCCGGCACCGCGTTCTTCCTGAAACGCCTGAGTATCGATGCCGAGTTCGACGACCTGTTCCCGCAAAAATGGGGGAACGACCATACGCTCATCAGCCCCCGCGAGCGCCGTTAGGTAGTAAATGCCCTCCACGTCTTCGGGAGTCAAGCGTGCCTCATCGAGCGCCCGTTGGGCTGTTTCCATGGAAATGTCGCCCACGGTTTGAGCGCGCTTGTAGATTCGCACGCCCAGCAGCTTGCGGTAGACCGCAATCACTTCTTCCTCGTCTCCAGCTGAAAAAAGACTTGCCATATAGCGGATGGGGAGGCGGGCGCTTTCCAGCGAGCTAAAGAAGTCCGTCTCCATTTCGTAGCAGCCCTGCTGGTTCAATGTGGCCGTGACGGGCAACAGCGGCGGTATGTAGAATAGCATCGGCAAAGTTCGCCATTCCGGATGAAGAGGCAGCGCCATTCGCCACTGCTTGACGTACTTGTAGATGGGCGATTTCTGGGCGGATTCCACAATCTTCCGGTCGATGCCGCTGCTGAGAGCGTTGCGAATCACTTCCGGATCGAACGGATCGAGAATCATCTCCCTCTGGGCCTCGACCAACTCGGCCTCCGGCTTCGAAGCGGTTTCCTCGATGCGATCCGCGTCGTACAAAACGACCCCAAGGTAGCGGATCTTTCCCACGCAGGAGTGCATACAGGCGGGCGCCTCGCCCATTTCCATGCGCGGATAGCAGAGGATGCATTTTTCCGCTTTGCCGCTGTTCCAGTTGAAATACACCTTCTTGTATGGACAGCCGGAGACACACATGCGCCAGCCCTGGCACTTTTCCTGACTCACCAGGACGATACCGTCTTCTCCGCGCTTATAAATCGCTCCGGACGGGCACGCGGCGACGCAGCTCGGATTCAGACAGTGATTGCACATCCGCGGAAGGTAGAAATAAACCAGTTGCTGGAGTTCGAAGAACCGCCGCCGCTCGTCTTCGGTCAGGGCCTTCAGATTCGGGTCGTTCGCCGCGTAAATCTGCGATCCACTCAGATCGTCGTCCCAGTTCGGGCCAGCTTCGATATCCATGTCCTCGCCCGTGATCATTGAGATTGGGCGCGCCACGGGCTGATCGTCGCCCAAAGGCGCATCGATTAAGTCGCTATAGCGGTAGGTGAACGGATGATAGTAGTCATCGAGCGTCGGCAGCCGTGGATTGTAGGCGATGTTAATCAGCTCGCTCTTTTTACTGCCTAACTTCAGACGAAGCTGGCCATCTTTGAGCACCCAGCCGCCGTCATATTGTTCCTGATCTTCGTACAGCGTGGGATAGCCCGTGCCTGGCTTGGTCTCCACATTGTTCCACCACATGTACTCAGTGCCAGGCCGATCGGTCCAGAGGTTCTTGCAGGCGAGGCTGCACGTATGGCATCCGATGCACTTATCGAGATGAAAAACCATAGAGACCTGCGAGCGAATATTCATTCGTTATTCCTTCTTAATCCCATTGGGGCTTGCCCTCCAGCTTATGAACCAGCACATAGGTATCGCGATCTGTGCCCGGCGGACCGTAATCGTTGAAGCGATAACAATTATGCGCGTACCCTCCGGCCATCAGCACGGGTTTCAGGCGCATTCGCGTGATGCTGTTGGTCCCACCGCCGCGCCGGTTCTTGCGGACCGGAGACTTGGGAAATGAAATGGTCCGTTCCGGGGCATGATAAAAAATACAAATTCCTCTCGGTATCCGGGCGCTGACTACGGCGCGCGTCACGATCACGCCATTATCGTTGTAAGCTTCCACCCAATCGTTGTCCAGGACGCCGATGTCCGCGCCATCCTTGTCGTTCAGCCAGAAGGGTTCGACACCGCGGGAAAGGGTGAGCATCCGTAAATCGTCGTAGTAGGTGGAATGGATATGCCATTTTCCGTGAGGCGTGATGCAGGCCAAGGTGATGGACTTTCCGACCGGCTTGCTCTTGACAATATTGAACGTATCTTCGAGACTGATGCGAGGCTTAAAAGTAGGACACGCCTCGCCGAAAGCGCGATAAGCTTCATGGTCCTGGTACAGGTGCTGGCGTCCGGTGAGGGTGCGCCAGGGAACCAGGCGCTCCACATTCATGACGAAGCCGCTGTAGGCCCGGCCGTCGTTCACGATGCCTGACCAACATGGGCTGGTCAGAATACGGCGAGGCTGATTGCCGAGGTCGGCAAAACTATAGCGGATGCTACGACGGCTCTCCGCAAGATCCGCCAGGGATAGCCCGACTTGACGCTCCCGGTCCTTGAATCCGCGGTAGGCGACCTCTCCGTTAGATTCGGGTGCGAAGAAAAGCACCGCCTCGGCTGCATGCACAGCATCCACTAGAGAGGGATACTTGCGGCCATTCCACTCATAGGAGGGGACGAGTTTTGCAAACTCATCGTACAGGTCCGCGACATCCATCTCGACGCCGCGGTCTTCTACTCCGTGTTCCTTGATCGCCGGGCCGAGTGAATTGAAGCGATGCACCAAGTTGACGTAGTCACGCTCGACGATCGAGAAGTGCGGCATGGTCTTGCCTGGCACGGGTTCGCATTCACCTTTGGTCCAATCCCGCACCTCAGGCTGGGCAATCTCATCCGGGGTGTCGTGCAGCAGCGGTGTCGCGACCAGGTCCCGAAACGGCTCTGGAAAGTGAGGGCGCGCCAGTTCGCTGGTCTTTTCCGCGAGAGCACGAAAAATATCCCAGTCGCTCCGCGATTCCCAGCAGGGGGGCACCGCCGCACCCAGGGGATGAAAGTAGGAGTGCAGATCGGTGGTGTTGAGGTCGTTCTTCTCGTACCAGCTTGCCGAAGGCAGAATGACATCGGAGTAGAGCGCCGATGTGTCCATACGGAAGTTCAGATCGACAACCAGGTCCATCTTGCCCTGTGGCGCGCCTTCCCGCCATTGAATCTCCTTCACGGACTCCTGAGCGGTCTCGTCGGCAATCGCGTTGGAGTGTGTGCCCAGATAGTGGCGCAGGAAATACTCGTGGCCCTTGGCGCTAGTGTGGAGCGCATTGGCCCGCCAGATCAGCCATACACGAGGCCAATTTTCGGGCAGATCGGGTTCTTCGAGAGAGAAGCGCGTTTTACCGGTGCGAAGCTGCTCCACCAGCCAGCGCTCAATTTCAGAAGGAGTGTGTGCGCCCGCCTCTTCCGCGTCGCGGACAAGCTGGATCGGATTCCGGTTGAATTGCGGGTAGAACGGAAGCCAACCCATGCGCACGGCATCAAGCTGTAAATCCATGAAATGCTCGCTCGAGAAGCGGCCGCTTGGCGGGTGATAGTCGGCGTGCTTCTTTTCATATCGCCACTGATCGCTGTGAACGTAGTGGAACGAGGGACCATTTTGCAAGCGGGGCGGACGAATCCAATCGAGCGCCATCGCGATGGAGCTCCAGGACGCCATGGGAGTGAGTTTTTCCTGGCCCGTGTAGTGATTGAGCCCGCCGCCGTTCACACCCACACAGCCGCACAGAATCAGGGCTGAAATTCCGGAGCGGTAGTGCAGATTGTTGTGATACCAGTGATTGATGCCAGAACCGATAATGATGGTGCACTTGCCATGTGTTTTCTCAGCCGTGCGGGCAAATTCGCGAGCCAGTTGCACCACGGTCTTTCGCCCGACGCCCGTGAATTTTTCCTGCCAAGCCGGAGTGTAGGCGATCTCTTCGTCGTCGTAGCTTGCCGGGTAGTCGCCCTCAAGTCCGCGCGGCACCCCATACTGGGCCATCAGGAGATCCAGGCCGGTGGTTACCGGCACGCGGCCGTCAATAGTCTCGATGTAGCGGATCGGCACGCCACGCCGGAACGTGCGGCCCCCGCCGAAATCGATAAGGGAGACTTGCAGCACGTCCTCGCGGCCGTCCAGCAAGCTTAACCGAGGGTCGATGTCGGCATCGTCCAGCCCATCTTTCAGCTCGAGGTTCCACTGACCTTCTTGCTTCTGCCAGCGAAAGCCGACGGAGCCTTTGGGCATGCGCGGCTGGCCGCTTCCGCCGTCAAAGACCAGGAACTTCCAGTCGCCCTCTTCCACGTCGCGATAGCGAGCCAGCCGGTTTGCCCGAAGGAATCTTCCCGGGGCGTGGCCATCGGCCGTCTTTTCGATCTCAATTAAGAATGGAGTGTCGGAATAGCGCTTGAGATAGTCGATGAAATACGGCACCTGCCGGTCCACGTGAAATTCCTTGAGAATGACGTGATTCACGGCCATCCATAGCGCCCCATCCATGCCAGCGTTTACCGGAACCCACCAGTCGGCTTGCTTGGAAACCTGGCTGAAATCCGGCGAGAGGACCACCAGTTTGGCGCCATTGTGCCGCGCCTCGATGGCGAAGTGCGCATCCGGCGTGCGGGTCATGTTCAGATTGCTTCCCGTGACCACGATGTACTTGCTATTAAACCAGTCGGCGCTTTCGGCGACGTCCGTTTTCTCGCCCCATGTCTCCGGCGAGGCGGGCGGGAAATCAGCGTACAAGTCGTAAAAACTGAGCATTACGCCGCCGAAAAGTTGCAAGAACCGGGATCCCGCTGCGTAGCTCAGCATGGACATCGCGGGGATAGGCGAGAAGCCAATAATTCGATCCGGTCCGTATTTCTTCGCGGTATACAGCATGGAGGCTACGATGAGCTCAAGGCATTGGTCCCAGGTTGCGCGGCGAAATCCGCCCTTTCCCCGCGCGACCTGATAGCTGCGGCGCTTTTCTTCATCCTCTACGATCGATGCCCAGGCCTCGACCGGGTCGGTGTATTTAGCTCGTGCACTCTCCCAAAGATCCATTAACACGCCGCGGAGGTACGGATACTTCATCCGTAGCGGGCTGTAGATGTACCAGGAATACACAATGCCCCGCTGGCACCCGCGGGGTTCATACAGCGGCAGGCCGCTTTCCAACTTTGGATAATCGAGCGCCTGCATCTCCCAGGTGACGATGCCATTCTTGACATAAATGTTCCACGAGCAGCCACCGGTGCAGTTGACCCCGTGCGTGCTCCGCACGATTTTATCGTGCTGCCAGCGGTTGCGATAGAACTCTTCCCAAAGCCGCAGCTTTGGGTTGACGATATCTTTGATCCAGCTCAAAATTTAGCTCCTTGACCAGTGGCTTTATAGATTAGCGCTCGCCGCACCGATCTGACGCGATCTTTCCAGAAGAACGCAGTGAGCGCGACGAAAAAGCCACCCAGCAGGAGCGCGGCCAGGATCATGATCTGGGTATCCCACTGCGATTGCGGTTTCGTTTCAGCCTGTTTCAGGAATGCCATCAGGTCCGCTTGCTCTTCCGGGGCCAGCATATGGGCACTATAAATAGGAGTCATGACCCGAAAGAAGAGAGTTTGCATCGCAGATTGCGTTCCCTGTGGACCAAGCTTTTTGTAGACTTGCGTCAAATCGGGGCCCAGCGTCCCCCCGTTTGGAAATGGAAGCCCTGCGACGCTGTGGCAAGAAATGCATGCAGGACCTCGATTGTGAAGACGAGTTCTTCCGGTGAACACGTCTTCGCCGCGTTGCGCTGAAGCTTGCGTGGCCTCTGGAACGGTTTGCGCCACCGGCGTTGGCTGGGCGCAACCTGCTATTGAGAAGATTGCTAGGAGCGCGACGGCTGCACCGCCATACCCGTCTTTCTTCGAGCACCTCTTAGCCGGAACGTCACGCGTCGGATGGTCTCTCATTGTGTGTCGGCACGTCTGGGGCAGCGGTCCAACGATCAATATTGTATAAGCTTTTTGAGTTTCAATACCCGCTAAACTCCTCTATGCGAATGTTATCGACATCCACGCCAGCATTGGTGCGCATCGTCTGAAGATGCGGCTGCGTTCAGGCGCCGATCTAGCATCTGGGAACAAATCAGGCCCGCTTCCGTCTTCCCGAATCCCATGCTGCTGGCGAGTGGGACCGCTGGCGGGGAGATTATTGTGTGAGGTCAGATTGCCGGGCGGGCGATCGATTTTACCCTCCGAATCGAGGTGTATTCTCCTCAGAACCCATTTGAAAGGAGGTCTCGCAGCCGGATTGTCACCACAGTCGTAGCTCGTGAGAGGCACTGGTCCTCGGAAGAGGGTCCGCACGTCTATTCTAAGGGGGGCGAAGTCAAAACGGTGTCAAAAACCAGAAGGCCGTTAGAGTTTTTGCCTCTGCCCTAATTGTGCGTAGCATGCTGTCAGCTCAGAATGAAACAGGATACGTCCATGCTGCAGGCCTACGAGAGCGCAGCGGCGCCCACCAGTATTCTGCAGGGAACTCCCTTGCGATTCTGCATAACGAAGCTCAGAAGGGCTGGGCAGTGCTTCGCTCGCGGCACCCTGATTCGTCGACGTGAACGGAGGCTCATAGTGGCTGAATGGCAATATCGAATTGAACGCATCGATCTCTACCAGGAAACCGATCCGGATGATCAGCTCGGTAAGATTCCTCGCGAGTAGGGACCGCAAGGATGGGAATTAGTGCAGGTACTGCGCGGGCAGGAGATGCCCGGCGACCCGAAGGTGTCGCCTGATATTCAAAACCGAAAAACCCCTTGGACTAAAGGGCGATCTTCCGCTCAAGTTCTCATTGCACTCTCGGGCGGCCCACTGCTCTTTCACCAACCCTGTTGCATGGACGGTCGAAATTCATTCTGAGCGGGCAGCCCAGCGCGCAACATCGCGGACGTAGATTCTCAAACGACCTTCTGAGTTTTGACGGCGCTTTGACTACGATTCCCTTAAAGTGGACCTGTGGGCTCCATTGCTGACGGCCCGGGGAAAAGTCCACCTGGCTGGCAGGACTGCAACAAGCCAACTCCCGGAGGCATGAATGTAACGCGTTGAACAGCCGTTGATCGATGGCGGGCAAGCGCCGGCGGTCCAGGCACCGAACAAGGTTGGGCCATGGACGTGAGCCTCGGCGCGAGTGTGATTGCGAAACTGGAGTTCAACGTCGTTGGATGGTTTCTCGAACGTAGCGATTCCATGGGATATTCGCCAAGCTTGATTGCCTCCATGACGGGCAGGCAGACACACTCGGATGTGGCCGGTGCACGCACGGGGATTACGGCGCCGAAGCAGAGTGCGACAACTGCCCTCGTTGTGATCAGTGCAATCACTGTCTTCGCAGGGTTGGCGTCAGGCGTCGTCGCATCGTCGACAGAGCATGGAGGGCGTTTCGCGCGGTTGCGGAATGGCTTCTTTACAAAAGTGTTTTCTAATACGCGAACCGGCGGCCAGACGTTGCGACATTCCTCCACGAATTACGGATGCTGGAGAAGCTAGATGCTGAAGACTCCCATGAAGTCCCCACACGGCAGGTTGCAGGTCCGCCTCACGATGGTCTTCACGATTGGGCACTCGACCCGAAGTATCGAAATATTTATCGAGATGCTTAAGGCTCACGGAGTCAAGCGATTGGTAGATGTGCGGACGATCCCGCGTTCCCGGCACAATCCACAATTCAATCGCGATGCCCTGCCGGAAACTCTGCTTCAGGCTGGCATAGGCTATACGCACATGGAGGAACTGGGCGGGTTACGCCACGCCCGGAAAGACTCCCTCAACACGGGATGGCACAACGCTTCGTTCCGCGGCTTCGCCGACTACATGCAAACGCCGGAATTCGAAGCCGCCCTAAAGACACTCATTCAAACCGCAAAACGAGAGCAAGTCGCAATCATGTGCGCCGAAGCGGTACCGTGGCGATGTCATCGTTCACTCATAGGGGACGCCCTGCAGGCGCGCGGCATCGTGGTGGAGGACATCATGAGCGCAACCAAGACACAGGCGCACGAACTTACCTCCTTCGCGACAGTAACAGGTTCACATGTGACGTATCCGGCTAGCGAATGATGAGTACTTCATTGAGCTGGCGAACATCTGATACGAAGGCAACGGAGGCTCTGCAAGCATACGGCGTTAGGCAGTCTCCGGGGGCGTCTGTTGAACAATGCCTGTAGAGCACATTTCCTCGTCGGCGAGAAGAGATCTCACTGGCTGTTGCTGTTCTGGAAATCTACAGTCGGAAAGAAGGCCGTGATGGCTCTGACTGGCGCTATCGGAGCTATATCGTAGCGCATATGTTGGGCAATCTGCAGGTGTTTGAGGGTGCGGCAAAGATAAACTCTTACGCGGCGCTGTTAAAGTCGAACGTCGGGCTCTTATGGACGGCGCGCAGCATATCGATCGCTGCCGTAAGTTTACACGTCTTTGTTGCTTACCAATTAGCGGGTACCAGTCAGAAGAGCCGGCCTGTTGGCTACAAACGTTGGCGTGCAGTGGGCTCTGATTTCGCGTCCCGCACGATGCGCTGGACTGGGCTTCTCCTTGCTTTCTCATAATCTATCATCTGCTTCATCTGACCACCGGAACTATCCATCCCGCTTTTGTTGAGTCAGATGTTTACCACAACGTCATCAGTGGGTTTAGCGTATGGTACGTGTCGGTCGTCTACATCGTCGCCATGCTGATGCTCGCGCTTCACCTTTATCATGGCGTGTGGAGTATGTGTGAGTCTCTCGGCGTCAATTATTCTCGATACAATCGTTTGATTCGTGGACTGGCAACCATCTTGACGGTGATCGTGGTGGCAGGATTCATCGCGATCCCGGCAGCGGTCCTGCTCGGGTTCATTTCTTAGACGGCCTTGACAATGGAACTGAATCCGAAAGTACCATCTGGCCCAATCGAACAAAGGTGGGGCCGCCATCGCTTCGAGATGAAGTTGGTCAATCCCTCCAACAAGCGTAAGCACACCATCATCATGGTAGGCTCGGGCCTGGCTGGCGCGTCGGCTGCGGCGTCTCTTGCAGAATTGGGCTACCATGTCCTGTGCTTCTGCTATCACGACAGTCCGCGGCGAGCGAGTACAGCGGCCTATTGGATAACCGGTCGTTCGGTGGTGCACAGGTCTCGCGCACGTTCTACGCGCGCGGCCAGACGGGCCAACAACTTCTGTTAGGTGCCTACCAAGCGCTGGAGCGCCAAATACAAGCCGGTCACGTCAAGATGTATCCCCGCACTGAAATGCTTGATCTCATCGTCGTAGATCGCCAGGCGCGAGGCATCGTGGCTCGCAATCTACTGACTGGCAAAATCGAATCCTATGTAGCAGACGCCGTGGTACTCGCGACTGGCGGCTATGGCAACGTCTTCTATCTTTCAACCAATGCAAAAAGCAGCAACGCCACGGCAATCTGGCCGGCCTACAAACGAGGCGCTGCCTTCGCCAACCCCTGCTTTTCTTAGATCCATCCGACATGCATTCCTGTAACGGGCCATTATCAATCAAAACTTACTTTAATGAGCGAGTCGTTGCGGAACGATGGCCGCATCTGGGTGCCCGTGCAGGAGAGAGACAAAAGGGCGCCGAATCAGATTTCCGAAAGTGAGCGCGATTATTATCTAGAACGACGCTATCCGAGCTATGGCAATCTCGTGCCCCGTGATGTCGCCTCACGCGCCGCTAAGGAAGTCTGCGACGAAGGCCGTGGTGTCGGTGAACACGGTCTGGGCGTCTATCTGGATTTTGCTGAAGCGATCACGCGATCAGGTGTTGCGATGATACGCGAGAAGTATGGCAACCTCTTCGAAATGTATGAGCGGATAACGGCTGAGAACCCCTATGAGGTTCCGATGCGCATTTACCCCGCCATGCATTACACCATGGGTGGCTTGTGGGTTGATTATAACTTGATGAGTACGATCGCGGGCCTGTTCGTGATCGGTGAGGCGAATGTTTCGGATCACGGCGCGAATCGCCTCGGAGCGAGTGCCCTGATGCAGGGATTGGCCGACGGCTATTTCATCCTGCCGTATACGCTCAGCGACTATCTTGCTACTGCCAAGCTTGATCAGGTATCTATCGATCATCCTGCCTTTCAACAGCGCGAAAGCCAGCATGCGGACCGAGTGAAAAAGCTCCTCTCGATAAAAGGCAAACGTACGGTTGATTCAATTCACCAAGAACTTGGCAAGCTGATGTGGAACCACTGCGGGATGGTCCGCAGCGAGAGTGGTTTGCAGCACGCACTCGAACAGATTCCCGTGATCCGCGAAGAATTCTGGCGTAACGTCAATGTTCTTGGTAGTGAGGTTGAAATAAATCAGGCACTCGAGAAAGCCGGTCGGGTGGCCGATTTCCTCGAGTTAGCGGAGCTAATGTGCCTGGACGCGCTAGAGCGGGCGGAGTCTTGTGGGTGCCATTTTCGGGAGGAATTCCAAACGCCGGATGGCGAGGCCCAGCGAGACGACGAGCACTTCTGCTATGTCTCGGCTTGGGAGTATACGGGCGACGGGCGAACGTCTGTATTGCGCAAGGAACTTCTGGAGTTTGAGTATGTGACGCCGAGCCAACGGAGTTACAAGTAATGCATCTGACGCTCCATGTGTGGCGACAAAAGAGTGCAAGCCTAAAAGGAAAGATGGTTCGCTACGCAGCGGACGACATCAATCCGGATATGTCTTTCCTTGAGATGCTGGATGTTGTTAATTGGCAGCTAATCGAGGAAGGCGAAGAGCCGATCGCTTTTGACCACGATTGCCGCGAGGGTATCTGTGGTTCGTGCGGGATGATGATCAATGGCGTTGCTCACGGACCGCGTCGGGCGACCGCGACCTGCCAGTTGCACATGCCTCATTTTAAGGACGGCGACACAATCTACATCGAACCCTGGCGGTCAAGAGCGTTTCCCGTGCTCCGGGATCTGATTGGGATCGCGGTGCTTTTGATCGAATCATTCAGTCTGGCGGTTTTATCTCCGTTTCCGCAGGTAGCGCTCCGGAAGCCAACTCCGTTCTGGTGACAAACAAGACTCGGATCGAGCGATGGATGCCGCGGTGTGCATTGGCTGCGGCGCGTGCGTCGCTGCTTGTCCCAACGAAGCGGCTTCGCTATTTACTGGTGCGAAGGTTTCGCATCTGGCGCTGCTCCCACAGGGTCAACCTGAGCGCCAGAGTCGCGTGATAAACATGGTTGAAGCGATGGACCGCGAAGGATTTGGTAACTGCACGATGCACCGCGAATGCGAAGCTGTGTGTCCGAAGGCAATCAGTGTCAATTTCATCGCACGCATGAATCGCGAATATCTCCGCGCGCTCCTCAAAGGGTAGAGCTACTTGAATGTATCACCGCGATGCGTCGTTTGGCCTGGATTTATAACCGCTGTTCATTACAACGCGGTCAGGAAATCAAGAGAGGCGGTTTGCAATGTGCTGCGCTATTCGATCCCGCCGGACTATGCAGGCGACGGCACTCGGCGCAGCGGCCGAAGCGGGAGGCTTGGAAGGAGATCATCGAGCAGATCCTGGAGCAGGATCAGGCAGTCTCCAACAAGCGGCACCACAGCGGATCTTTGAGCGGCGACAAAAGAAGCACGGATTCCGGGGCGGCTACACCGTTGTGAAGACGACGTGCGCCTCCGAGGGCCGGGTCAGGGGGAGACGCTCACGCCAACTTTGGCGAAGCGCATCAGCTGCGATCTTGTCTCAGTGGCGACGCCGATTAAGCCACTTCTGGAGCAAATGGTGCAGACGGCGGCCAAACCCTTTGGCACTGATTTTTGACACCGTTTTGACTACTCTTCCCTTAGAGTGAACTTGTGGACTGTTTTCTGAGGTCCTGCGGAAACGACGACATGCCCCGGGCGGATCACAGCAGCGCCACCTCTCCTGAAAGTATTGATCGTCCTGAAGTTAACGCGCTAAACATGCGCTGATGGAGCCGGCCGTTTTGGGCGATGTTACCATGCCGGGCCTAAAGATCCTCGACAAGAACGGTCGGGAGAAGTCATTGTTGCGTCAGGTTGTGGAGAACAGGTTTAGAACTCTTTATTGTCTGATAGAGGAAGGAGCGAAGCTATGTCGACTGTTCTAATTGAAAGAGTCCGCCAACTCAAGGGGGAAGAGAAACCGCCAGCATTCGCAGAGGTGGAGAAAACGACAGAGCAGATTCAGCAAAAAGCCTTCAGCCTGTTCAAGCAACACGGTGGACTTCCAGGTTTTGACTTGGACAATTGGTTGCTTGCTGAGCGCGAGGTGCTCGGGCCGTCCGCGGCTGAGCTCGTGGAAAGCGAGAAGGAGCTGAAGCTCAGGGTAGCCGTCCCAGGCGCAGAGGCGCGAGATTTGAGAGTTACGGCAACCTCGGAAACCATCATAGTAGAGGCGAATGCCCGCCATGAGCATTCGGGAACGGATGGTGAGCTTCGCTTTTGCGAATTCAGCGAGAACAAACTGTGCCGACAGTTCGGCCTCCCCTCGGAGATCGACGTCAACAAGGTTTCGGCGTCGCTGGACAAAGGTATCTTAAAGGTCGTCGCCGCAAAGTCGGCGGACAAGCAAACACGCGCGACTCGGGAACGTCTGGTGAGCGCAGCCAACCGGTCTTAGGCGCAGAAGGACTCATCGGATAGCGCCCGCGGTGGGGAAAGGGTGCGTCTCCGTCAGCGTTCTCACTCTTGCACGAAGCCGGAGAAGATCCGCGACCGGCTAGGAAGAAACCTATTATGACTCAAGTCGTTGCCGAAATACCCGACGCGGTCGCCTCCGAAAACTCACTTTCCAGGGATGATCTACGCAAGATCGATGCGTACTGGCGCGCTTGCAATTATCTCTCCCTCGGCATGCTGTATCTGTCCGAGAATCCATTGCTCCGAGATCCACTCAAGGTGGAACACCTCAAGAAGCGTCTGATCGGGCATTGGGGATCGGACCCGGGTCAGAGTTTCATTTGGGTCCACCTGAACCGGCTGATCAAAAAACACGATTTGAACATGATCTACATTGCGGGCCCCGGGCACGGAGCCCCGGCGACCCTAGCGAACGCCTATCTCGAAGGAACATACTCTGAGGTCTACCCTGACAAATCTGAGGATGCAGATGGCATGTGCAGGTTCTTTAAACAGTTCTCGTTTCCTGGCGGTATCGGCAGTCACTGCACACCGGAGACGCCGGGTTCCATCCATGAAGGCGGCGAACTGGGCTATAGCGTGTCCCACGCTTTTGGCGCTGCTTTTGACAATCCCGACTTGATCGTCTCGGTGGTCATCGGAGATGGCGAAGCTGAAACTGGACCTCTGATGGGATCCCTGCACTCCAACAAATTTCTTAATCCGATCCGCGATGGCGCGGTGCTACCGATTCTTCATCTGAACGGATACAAGATCGCGAATCCTACAATCTCGGCAAGGATCACATCGAAGGAACTGCACAGTCTGTTCGTGGGTTTTGGCTGGACTCCCTATTTTGTCGAGGGTGATGACCCGGCAGTAATGCATCGAAAAATGGCGGCCTGTCTCAATGAGTGTGTCACGCAGATTCGGTCCATCCAGGACAATGCCCGCCGAGGCGGCATTCAGGAACGGCCTCGCTGGCCCGTCGTCATTCTTCGCAGCCCCAAAGGCTGGACTGCTCCCATGGAATTGGACGATCATAGGCTGGAAGGCTACTGGCGAGCTCACCAGATTCCGATCCCGGATGTGGCCGAGAATCCGGCGCATTTGAAGATCCTCGAAGACTGGATGCGTCGCTACAAGCCGGAAGAATTGTTCGATGGAAATGGCACGCTTGTTCCGGAGCTGAAGGAAATGGCTCCGCGCGGAAGGCGGCGGATGAGCGCCAATCCGCATGCGAACGGCGGCCTGCTGCGAAAACCGCTTCGGTTGCCGGATTTCCGGAGATACGCCGCACCGGTGACCAAGCCCGGCATCTCGCAGGCGCTGCCTACCTACATTCTGGGCGAATTCCTGCGAGACGTCATGCGCGACAACATGGGCAAGTTCCGGGTCTTTGGACCAGACGAAACCGCGTCCAACCGTCTTGAAGCCATTTACGCTACTACGAAAAAGACCTGGTTGGCTGAATTCAAGCCTGAGGACTTGGATGGCGGCGAGCTCTCGCGAGATGGCCGCGTTATGGAAATGCTCAGCGAACATACCCTTGAGGGCTGGGCAGAGGGCTACGTCCTGACGGGCCGCCACATGTTCTTCGCCTCGTATGAGGCGTTCTTTCACATCATCGACTCGATGTTCAATCAGCATGCAAAGTGGCTCGAAAAGTGTAAAACCGAGGTCAAATGGCGAGCGTCTATCTCGTCCTTGAATCTGTTGGTCACCTCTACGGTTTGGCGTCAGGATCATAACGGCTTCACCCACCAGGACCCTGGGTTCCTTGATGTAGTCACAAATAAGAGTGCACGGGTCACCCGAGTCTATCTACCTCCCGACGCAAACTGTCTCTTGAGCACAGCGGATCATTGTTTACGGAGCGTCGATTATGTGAACGTGATCGTGGCGGATAAACATCTTCATCTGCAGTATCTGGACATGGATGCTGCGGTCAGACATTGTCAGAAGGGGATTGGCATATGGCCCTGGGCTAGTTCTGACCAGGGTAGCGAACCGGACGTAGTGATCGCGAGCGCAGGCGATGTGGTTACGCTAGAAGCTCTTGCCGCAACGGCAATCCTACGCGAGAAATTCCCTGACTTGAAAATCCGTTTCATCAACGTAGTGGACCTGTTCAGGCTCCAGCCCGCAACCGAGCACCCGCACGGGCTGACAGATCGTGACTTTGATTCGTTGTTTACAACCGATAAACCAGTCATCTTTAACTTCCACGGTTACCCCGCGCTCGTCCACAAGCTCGCCTACCGTCGTGCCAACCACGAAAACATGCATGTGCGTGGCTACAAGGAGAAGGGCAGCATCAGCACTCCTCTCGGGTTGACCATTCTGAACCAGGTAGACCGGTTCAATTTGGCGATCGACATCATCGACCGCGTTCCGCGGCTGAAAACGTCGGGGGCACACGTGAAGGATTGGCTGCGTGACCAGATCGTAGAGAATCTTGCTTACGCGCATGAGTACGGCGTTGACAAGCCCGAAATCCGGGACTGGAAGTGGCCATACTCATAACGCGCCCCTTGCGGCCGGCTCAGGTTATTCCGCCGCGGAGCTGCATACCGAGTCTTCACAGTTCGGATGTATCCTCTTCGATCTCGCCCAGATCAGGCTTACGGTCCTCCATCTCGCGGTCTTCGTCCGCCCACTCGAGCGGTTGATTCTCTAGCGGTTCTGCGGAATCGTCTCTTCTGTCAAGCCTTGTATCCTTCGGAATCATTCTTAAGTCCTCACAACCCACGAAAGTGCGAAGTCGGCCAAACTGGGGGAACCGCCGGTACGCTATCACGGCTAAGCTCCATTCGCCGGCAGGATCATCAGCCCGATTCTTGCGATAACACGAATTTGACCTTTGGGCACGTTTAACGTTTGTGCCGATTGAGGTAGGTCACCGCGATGGGGACGTTCGCTATTGATCCGCTGACGGCCATCCCAACTGTACAGACTCTTCAAGCGTGTGGATCTAGTCAACCCCAGTCGGGCGAGGGCAGGTCACACCCAACCCATTCAGACCATCACACGCCGCTGTCCCCTTGGTCCAGTCTCCTGTCCCTCCGCCAAGGAAAGATCCAAAACGCGCACTCTCTGGCCTTCGTCGAATCTCTGCAATAGAACTTCAACGCCGTTTTGAAATCGGACTGCGTCTCTAAAGGTGTTTACGACGGCGGACACTTGAGTAAACACAGCCTCCTTCACCCCGTCCTGAAAACCGCAGTCCTGCTGCAGCTTTGCTGAAATGTCGCGTATCAGCAGCCGGGCACCGGGTGGGATGCATACTGCCGGCATCGATCGAGTATCCGAAGGACTGAAAAATGCTTTGATCGCGGGCCAGAACCCGTGACACTGGGCCTTACGACATTCTTGTATCCTTAGCAGATCGAGGGCTGAAGCCAGACCAACCGAACCCTCCTCGAATCTGTGGACAGTGAGTTCCTCCCCGGAAACGGCCAAGCGATTTGTTCTCGCCATTAGTGAATAGTCACACATCGTGTTTTACCTCCTTCAAGAATCGGAAATACAATGACGTCGGGCATCTCATGAAGACGTGCGGGTGAGCCGGTCTGGTTTTGACTTCCACAGATAGAGCCATTCTTTAGATCATGGTTTGCTCTTTGCGATCATTTTCAGGGCTGAACCTTTGTGCATAGCCAGGTGATCGGTCGTATCGCTCTTTATCAAGTACTGCGGCTCCTCCTTCGAAGCGTGGACCGTGTACCCCTTGAAAATGACTTCAGCGGTGTGCGTTTTCTTGATGGTCCCTCGGATCCGCCCTGCTTCTGAGTTCCACTCAACGTGGTCGCCTACTTTGAAGTCGTGTGCCATCGGCGATCTCCCGGAAAAGCGTCTTCTTATTTCGAGCTCGCAAATCGAGACGTCTTCTCGAGAAGCGACTACCTTCATTGTGAGGTGAAAGCTCGTCAAAGCAGTGTCAAAAATACGCTGAGCAACGGCTAATCCGACAGGTTCGTGCGCGAGGACCGCGGGATGATTCCGGTCCACCCCGAATGGCGAAGGCGATGCGAATGGTTTCAGACTATGCTGCTGATCGCAGCTCGAATCTCAACGAGCAGCGGCGCCGGATAGACTCCCAACCAGACAAGGATTACTGTGAGCGCGGCCAGCACAAGGATTGCCGCAGGCGCCCGGCGTGGAATCGGCTCGTGGGCCCGATCGCCGGCAGCCGGTTGCGCGTACAACGTCACAACAATCCGCAAGTAGTAGAACAGCCCGATGGCGCTCGTAGTCACGAGAATCAGAATAAGCGCCCAGGCTCCCACGGAGGCGCCCGCCACAATGATGTAGAACTTACCAAGGAAACCCGCCGTGAGCGGGATTCCGGCGAGGGATAGCAACATGGCCGTAAAAACCAGCGCGAGTGCCGGTCGGCGCCAAAACAGCCCTCGGTAGTCTTCGAGCAGATCCGCATCTCTTTCCCGCTCGGAGAGCACCGTGACGACTCCGAATGCGCCGAGGGTCATGACAAAGTAAGCCACCAGATAGAAGATCACGGCGCTCGCGCCCATGGGTCCACCGACCTGAAATGCTACCAGCAGATAGCCCATATGCGCGATCGAGGAATAAGCCAGGATGCGCTTCACGTTGTTCTGCAATAGCGCGAGGAGATTACCGGCAAGCATGGAAGCGATGGCGATGATCGAGAACACCAGAACCAAGGGCGCGAAGCCATGACTGAAACCCGACTGATTAAAGTAGCGAAGTAGCAGCGCGAACATAGCGCCTTTCGAAACCGTGGCAACGAAGGCTGTCACCGGCGCCGGCGCCCCCTCGTATACATCTGGCGTCCACATGTGGAAAGGCGCCAGGGCGAGTTTGAAGCCGATGCCCGTGACAATCAACGCCACGCCGGGCAGCATTAGGGCCGGATTAAGATCGGATTTGGCCGCGAGTAGTTGCGCGATACGGGCGAAATCCATGGTACCCAGGGCAGCGTAGATCAGGGCAATTCCAAAGAGAAGGAACCCGGCCGACGCGGCGGCTAAGACGAGATATTTGATCCCCGCTTCTACCGGTCGGGGACGCTCATGCAGATAGGCGATCAGCGCATACAGCGCCACGCTAAGGATCTCCAGTCCGAGAAAGAATGAAGTGAAGTGAGTGCTGGCGGATAGGACCATGCCGCCTAGTGTCGCCACCAGGAGCAGGACATAGAATTCCTCACGATTGCCTTTCCATCGTGCAAGGTAAGCGTAAGCAAGCAACGCCACTGCAAAGCTGGCGGCGAGGATCAACCCCATGAAGAAGAGCGCGTAGCTGTCCATACTGAGCAGCGCCGTGACTTGGCGCGGACGGACGAATAAGACCGAGTATAATGCTGCTGCAAGACCTGCAAGAGTGAT
>Ga0207667_10003499_pt1 | contig 19405 bp, 16 predicted proteins | sample KBSCornC52_FD_184301 | JGI IMG/M metagenome (GOLD analysis project Ga0207667, IMG submission 184301) | Corn rhizosphere microbial communities from Kellogg Biological Station, Michigan, USA - KBS Corn C5-2 (SPAdes) (version 2) | ecosystem: Host-associated > Plants > Roots > Rhizosphere > Soil ...
ACGGATTTCAATTTTCCGCGCAACCCGGATCGCTACTTCGGCGTTTCAGCCGTCTATTCGTTGCAGAACGTGCAGTACCCGCAACCCGACGGCACCGTCTGCGGCACCCGTCCGCCCGGCGGCGACGCGATGAACCTGGCCTGTGGCGGCGGCTTGGGCGCGGCCACCCACATCACCGGCGCGTTCGCGTTCGCGGCCGTGGGCAAGGTACTGGAGAAGCTGCTGGAGAAGGGCGAGAAGTGAGGAAAGAGAAAGCCTGGCTCTTGCTCACTTCTCTCCATTCGCCCCTGCTTCCTCACCAGCCCATGTAATGCCCACCGTTGATCGCCAGGTTCGCGCCGGTGATCCAGCTGGCCTGGTCGCCGGTGAAGAACGCCACCGCGTGGGCGATTTCGTCCGGCCGGCCGAGGCGGCCCACCGGGATCTGCGCCACGATCTTCTCGCGCACTTCCTCGGGCACGGCCATCACCATGTCGGTGCCGACGTAGCCGGGCGACACGGTGTTCACGGTGATGCCGAACTTCGCGTTCTCCTGCGCCAGCGAGATGGTGAAGCCATGCATGCCGGCCTTCGCCGCGGCGTAGTTGGCCTGGCCGTACTGGCCCTTCTGGCCGTTGATCGAGCTGATCTGCACGATGCGGCCCCACTTGCGCGCGCGCATGCCCTCGATCACCGGGCGGGTGACGTTGAAGCAGGCGTTCAAGTTGGTGTTCACCACGTCCGTCCACTGCTCGTAGGTCATCTTGTGGAAGGTGGTGTCGCGGGTGATGCCGGCGTTGTTGACCAGGATGTCGACCGGCCCGCACTTGGCCTCGATCGCGCGGATCATCGCTTCGCAGGCGACCGGATCGGAGACGTCGCCCTGCACCATGCACACCTCGATGCCATCCGCCGCCATCGCCTTGCGCCAGGCTTCGGCCTTGCCCGGGTCACGATAATTGGTGGCCACCCGATGCCCTTGTCCGGCGAGGTAGCGAACGATCGCGCTGCCGATGCCACCGGTGCCGCCTGTGACCAATGCCGTGCGCTGAGTCATGTCCTTGAATCTCCTGTGCGGGTGTAGCGGAGGGCTGCCTGTCGTACCGGATCATGGCGGCGGCATGTTTCAGCCATGGCCCTGGGTGCCGATGCGTTCCGCATTTATAGCGTTTCAGGCGAAAGAGTGACCGCTGCAATGCGGCAAATCCGCCGGATCGAAATTCGCCAGCGCCTGCGCCAGCAGGTCGCGGGCATCCACTGCCGCGGCCGGCGCCGGTACCCGCAGGAACGCCAGCGCCCGCCGCAGCGCCGGCAGCGGGTCGGCCGGATCGACCGGAAAGGCCTGTTCGGACTTCGACAGCTTGCGTCCCTCGCCATCCAGCACCAGCGGCAGATGGCGATAAGCCGGCGTGGGCAGCCCCAGGCAGCGTTGCAGCCAGATCTGCCGCGCGGTGGAGTCGAGCAGGTCCTGCCCGCGCACCACCTCGGTGACGCCCTGGAAGGCGTCGTCGACCACGCAGGCGAGCTGGTACGAATACAACCCCTCGACCCGGCGGATCACGAAGTCGCCCACCTCGTCGCGCAGATTCTGTCGCTGCGGGCCCTGCAGTGCATCGTCGAATGCGATGGCGATATCCGGCACGCGCAAGCGCCAGGCTGGCGGTTGACCGGCCTGTGGCGACGCGATGCAGCGGCCGTCGCGATGGACCCCACCCGTCCCGGCCAGCTCGCTGCGGCTGCACCAGCACGGAAACACCTGATGGGCCGCGCGCAGTTGTTCGAACGCCGCGTCGTACGCGGCGATGCGCTGCGACTGGAACAGCGCCGGTGCGTCGGCGACCAGGCCGAACGCCGGCAGCGCGGCCAGGATGCTCGCCACCGAACCGGGAACCTCGCGCGGCGGGTCGATGTCTTCCACCCGCAACAGCCACTCGCCCCCGGCATGCCGCGCACACAACCAGCTGCCCACCGCGGCGACCAGCGAGCCGAAGTGCAGGTGTCCGGTGGGCGAGGGGGCGAAACGGCCGCGATAGCTCATCGGCGCATCTTAGATGCCGTGCCGAACCCTTGAAAGCGCCGGCCGCCGCCCCGAATTTTCAATCCACCCCAGTCCCCTTCATGACTGCCACGATAGAGAGACAGCCATGCGTCGCATCGCATTATTCATTGGTACCAACCTTGCCGTCCTGCTCCTGCTGAGCATCGTCTGCCACCTGTTCGGCATCGACCAGATGGCCGCTGCCCGCGGCTACGGCGGCATGGGGGGCCTGCTGGCCTACGCTGCCGTGTTCGGCATGGGCGGCGCGTTCATTTCGCTGGCGATGTCCAAGACGATCGCCAAATGGTCCACCGGCGCGCGGGTGATCGAGCAGCCGCAGAACGAGACCGAGCGCTGGCTGGTCGACACCGTGCGCCGCCACGCGCAGGCCGCCGGCATCGGCATGCCCGAGGTGGCGATCTACGACGCGCCGGAAATGAACGCGTTCGCCACCGGCATGACGAAGAACAGCTCGCTGGTGGCGGTCAGCTCCGGCCTGCTGCAGCAGATGAACCGCGAGCAGGCCGGCGCCGTGCTCGGCCACGAAATCGGCCACGTCGCGAACGGCGACATGGTCACCCTGACCCTGATCCAGGGCGTGCTGAACACGCTGGTGATCCTGGCCGCGCGCATCGTGGGCCGGCTGGTCGACAGCTGGATGTCGGGCGGCCGCGACAGTCGTGAAGGCGGCACCGGCATCGGCTATTTCGTGGTGGTGATGGTGCTGCAGCTGGTGTTCGGCCTGTTCGCCTCGATCATCGTGGCTGCGTTCTCGCGCTGGCGCGAGTTCCGCGCCGACGCGGCGGGCGCGCAGTTCGCCGGCCGTGGTGCGATGATCTCCGCGCTGCAGCGGCTGCAGGCCAATCACGGCGAGAGCACGCTGCCGCAGACGATCGCCGCGTTCGGCATCTCCGGTCCGCTGGCCGAGGGTTTCAAGCGGCTGTTCATGAGCCATCCGCCGCTGGAGGAGCGCATCGCCGCGCTGCAGAGCGGCGCGTAAGAATGGCTGCACCATAGACTCCACATTCGTCATTCCGGCGCAGGCCGGAATCGCATTTCCAGCACGACCACGCAAAGGCGCAAGTGCGATTCCGGCCTGCGCCGGAATGACGATCCAGAACGTCAACGCAACAACGGAACATCCACGCATGAACGCACCCGCCGAAACCCGCAAGTTCGAAGCCGAAGTCGCCCAGGTGCTGCACCTGGTCACCCACTCGCTGTACTCGCACAAGGAAATCTTCCTGCGCGAGCTGATCTCCAACGCCTCCGACGCCTGCGACAAGCTGCGCTTCGAGTCGATCGCCAAGCCGGAACTTTCCGCCGGCGACAGCGAGCTGCACATCGACGTGAGCTGGGACCCGGACGCGCGCACCGTCACCGTGCGCGACAACGGCATCGGCATGAACCGCGACGAGATCGTGGCCAACATCGGCACCATCGCCAGCTCCGGCACGCGCCGTTTCCTGGAGGCGATGTCGGGCGAACAGAAAGCCGACGCGCGCCTGATCGGCCAGTTCGGCGTGGGCTTCTACTCCGCCTTCGTGGTCGCCGACAAGGTCACCGTGCTGAGCCGACGCGCCGACGCGCCGGCGGGCGAGGGCGTGAAGTGGGAGAGCGACGGCAAGGGCGAGTACTCGCTGGAACCGGTCGAGTTGGCCGAGCGCGGCACCGCCGTGATCCTGCACCTCAAGGCCGACGAGGACGAGTTCCTCAGCCGCTGGCAGCTGCGTGCGCTGATCACCCGCTACTCCGACCACGTGGCGTTCCCGATCCGCATGCCGGTCGAGAAGGACGGCAAGCCCACCGACGAGTTCGAAACCATCAACGCCGCCTCGGCGCTGTGGACCAAGCCGAAGTCGGACATCAGCGACGCGGACTACCAGAGCTTCTACAAGTCGCTCGGCCACGACTTCAACGATGCGCTGGCGTGGACGCACAACCGCGTCGAAGGCAGCCAGAGCTTCACCACCTTGCTGTACATCCCCTCGCAGCCGCCGTTCGACCTGATGATGGGCGGCCGCGACGAGCGCAAGGGCCTGAAGCTCTACATCAAGCGCGTCTTCATCATGGACGCGGCCGAGGAACTGCTGCCGAACTACCTGCGTTTCGTGCGCGGCGTGGTCGACGCCGACGACCTGCCGCTCAACGTCAGCCGCGAAATCCTGCAGCACAACCGCCAGCTCGAGCGCATCAAGGCCGCCTGCGTCAAGCGCGTGCTCGACCTGATCGAGAAGCTGGCCAAGGACGAGCCGGAGAAATTCGCCACCTTCTACAAGGCGTTCGGCAACACGCTCAAGGAAGGCATCAGCGAAGACGCCAACAACCGCGAGCGCATCGCCAAGCTGCTGCGCTTCGCCTCGACCAAGGGTGACGGCACCAACCAGACCACCTCGCTGGACGATTACATCGGTCGCATGGCGATGGGCCAGGACGCCATCTGGTACATCACCGCCGACAGCTACGCCGCCGCCTTCGGCAGCCCGCAACTGGAAGCGTTCAAGGCCAAGGGCATCGAAGTGCTGCTGATGTCCGACCGCATCGACGAGTGGATGATCGGCAGCTTGAGCGAATACGACGGCAAGAAGCTCAAGAGCGTCGCCAAGGGCGACGTGCCGCTGGATGAGGCCGACAAGAAGAAGCAGGAAGAGGCGACGAAAGAAGCCGAGCCGCTGCTGAAGAAACTGAAGGACCTGCTCGGCGACCGCGTGGGCGAGGTAAAGGTATCGGCCCGTCTGACCGACTCGCCGTCGTGCCTCGCGCTCAGCGACTACGAAATGGCCCCGCATCTCGCTCGCCTGCTGCGTGAAGCGGGACAGGAGATGCCCGAGAGCAAGCCGACGCTGGAGATCAATCCGCAGCATGCGCTGCTGAAGCGCGTCGAAGCCGAGACCGACGAGGCGAAGGCGAAGGATCTGGCCACGCTGCTGCTGGAACAGGCGGAGATTGCGGCCGGTGCACAGTTGCCGGATCCGTCGGCATTCGTGCAGCGGATGAACCGGGTGTTGATGGGGTAAGGCGTGAGGCTTCTTGCTGACGTGAAAAGGCCGCCGATCTGGCGGCCTTTTCTCTGCTGTCATCTTCGACTACTCGCCACTCCATCCATCAACGTTCGTCATTCCGGCGAAGGCTGGAATTGCGTCATCTCCCCGCACCGTCATTCCGGTGAAGGCTGGAATCGTGTCATCTCCCCCACGCCGTCATTCCGGCGAAAGCCGGAATCGCACTTGCTGTTGTCGCTCCTGGCCAGGAACTTCGTCCGCCTTCGGCACCTGAGTCACATTTCTCCTGCGTGGCCAAGGGCTATGCGGAAAGTATCTTTCGACTAAACAACTCACGATGGTGCGCAAGGAACGACGCCTGCCCCGGCCGGAACCGATCAACGCGTTTACCTGGGTCGATGGACCACTTATCGAGTACCTCACGCGAAAGTGAGGGATGCACGCGCATCTGACCGTCATCTTCAAAGGTGATGAATTGCTCGTCGAAGAGAGCATCGACATGCGGCGAGAGCATCAGGCCGTTGTAGCCGCTGAGGCGCTCGGCGTTGGAAGCCTCACGCCAGGGTTTGATGTGGCTGGCGATCAGTAGGCGAGTGTCGGTGACGCCAGTGACGCGGCATACAGGGTCGAGCAGGATGACCTGTTTACGGAAGAAGCCCTGGCCGACGCGAGCCCGAGTGAGCTGCAGACGTTGCGTCTCCGGGATCGAGGCATCCGTCTCGATGCGGTGGATGTCATCGAGCACTTGAGCATTGGGCTCGTGGTCGACCAGATAGGTTGGTGGCTGATCGAGCTCTCGTACTTGATGAATGTCCAGCAGCGCCATCAATACGTGGCCGAGCGCATCGGAGATGCCGGCCAGATAACAACCTTGATTACCGTTCCCGTTTTTCTGCAGAGGTGAGTTGCGTTCCGGGAGCATCGGGCCGATGGCTTGAATGCGCTCTTTGGGCTGCAACGGGTCGTGTGCGGCTTTGAATACGACTTCCACCAGCCAGCCTTCATGAGCCCAATAGTCCCCCACGTTGCCGAATTCAGTTGGCTTGGGGCTCGGCGATGCAGCGACGGTTACGCGACCCACGGCGCCGATGCGACCGTTCGCATACGAGAACACGATGTCGCCCGGTCGAACGAGCTTCATGTTCTCGTAGGTCTGGTTGAATGCGCCATTCGTGTTGCGGTAAGGCGACCACAGATAGCCGCCACGAACCTCGTGGTCGCGCGTCTGTTTGTGGTTGACCCACCAGAAAGCCATTGAATACTCCCGTCGACCAGGTTAATGGAAAAACCTGTCGAATCGGATACCCATTCTGGATGCTCGCAAAACCGCTACCGCAGCGGCATCTCCTTCGTAGTCTTCTCCAGAATCTTCATCGACTCGGCGTTCCGCTTTTTCCACTCGCGCAAGTCCGCGTCGTTCTGCAATTCGCTCGCATGGATCGTCGCCTGAGCTCGCGGCCTTGGTGCCACGGCGCGAGGTATGGAGGGCGATTCCGGTATGTATGCGACTGGCATGGCAGCAGGTACTGCAGCGGCTGGCGATGGTACGGTCGTGGTGGAGGGCGAGAGTGCTGCGATCAGCAACAGGCCCACAACCATGCTTCCCCACAAAGCCAGCGGCGTATCCATCGGGCTCGTGGTGCGCGCCCGGTTTTTTTGCAGCGACCGCACCGTAGCGATCAGTTCATCACCATGGATCAGTTCGATCGGTTTGCTGTGGGCGAAACGCCGGGCGTCGCTGGTGTAGTCGCCGAGGGCAACGATCTTTACGGCGGCGGCTTGGTGGTGCGCCAGCAGGCCGTACATTTCGCGCACGACTTTGACGCCGACTTGCCGGTTCTGCCACTGCTTGCATTGCACCAGCGTGGTCCGGCCGTTCTTGCGCAGAATCAGGTCGATGCCGCCGTCGGCGCCGCCGAGACCGGTTTCTTCGACGGCGTAACCCTGGCGGCGGAAGGCTTCGCCGGCGAGTTGCTCGAACTGGCGCCAGCTCATCCGGCGCAGGCTGTCGATGCCGGTCTGGCTGTCGAGCAGCTGGCGCCGGCGACCGTGGCCGATGAAGGAGGCGAGGGCGGCGAGCCAGCAGCCGATCAGCAGCATCCATGCGAGTGGGGCGTAGGCACCGGCCGCCGACATCCGGCCTATGCCGGCAAGGACGGGGCTGTGGCTGGACGCGAGGTACCAGCCGATGCCATGTCGTATCGCGACATACCCGATCAGGCCAATCAGGATGCCGAGCCACCATGGCATGGCCGCGATTTGCTCGAAGCCGCTTGTCGTGCGTTTCGCCATTTCACTCCCCCTGAGCGATCCCTGGCGCGGCCACCGTACTGCAAACTTCCGCGCGGGAAAACCGGCTGGCCACGGTGGAGCATCCGTCCGCAACGGTTTGATACCGACGCGCAAAGCGAAAACTGCGAAGCGCAAGGCCTCGGAATCTTGCGCGCGAGGGCCAAGGTCCTGTTATCGGAGTTGTCGGCGTGGCGGGCAAGGTTTGCGGCCATGCGTCCGGAGTTTCAGGTGTTGCGGTTTCACGCCCTGGAGCCTTGCGTACGGAGTTCGAAGGCTTGTGCGAAAGAATCAAGGCGTCATGCGGGAAGCCGGAGGCCTTGCGCGCAGAGTCCGGAAGCTCGGCACTTCGCGCCCGACACCCTTGCGATCGAGGGTACGGGGCTCGCGCGCAAGGCCTTGAACCTTGCGCACGAATGCCACGTCGATTCAGTGGCCTGTGGCGGGAGCGCGCGTTGGCGCGGCGCTGGGGGCGTTGCGGATCGTGTTCTGCATGGCGGGCATGGGCGTGGCCCGATAATTCGGGCTGTTCCAGCTTCGGTTCATGTCGCGGTGATCGTAACGCATCCGCATGCCGCGGTTGAAGGAATCCTGGCTGGCCAGCGCCAGGCGGTGGCCGTCGATATGCACCCAGTACCAGGAGCCCGTCGGCACCGGCGAGGTGGAAACGTAGGAGAACTTCGCGTCGTAGTTGCCGCTGGCATTGGGCGTGGTCAACAGCGTCAGGTTGATGATGAACTGGCTGGCGACCGGGCGCCCCTTCCTGTCGGTGGCGGGCTTGCTGATCATTTCGTCAAGGTTCGCGCGCATCAGCCGCACGAGCGAAGGCGGCAGTTCCATCGCCGGCGAGGCGGTGGTGACCTTGCCCTGTGCGTTCACCTGCACCAGTACCGGCAGGACCTTGGGTCGGAACTCGTTGAGTGAACCGGAGGTGTTCGCGGCCGCGCCCGTGGCGGCGGCCAGCATGGCGACAAGCAGGGGGATCTGAAGGGGTTTCATGACGGCCTCCTTGGATCGTCGTGGGGCGCAGCATGGGGTATGCCGCGGCGGATCGGCTTCCGCGCGGCCACTGTCCTCCGCCCCGCATGCCACGTCAATCGCCACCGGCGCCCATGCGGCTGTCCTATAAGCCGGCTGAAAGGCGGCCCGCGTAGCTTGTGCCGGGAAGGCAGGCGCTGCCTGTCATGCGGGAGCCGTGAGATGCCTGCATTGCGATTCTGGCTGTTGGTTGCCGCGCTCCTGGTTTCCGGCGGCGTCCATGCGGGCGGTCCGTTCGGGATCGACCACCGCGTCCACTACGACGACAGCGGCATCTGGAAACGCACCAACCAGGATGTGCTGATCTACGGCACGATCACCACGGTCGTCGGCGGCGCCCTGGTTTTCGGCGACAACGACCAGTTGGGCGACACGTTCTGGCGCTCGGTGGATGCCATGGTGATCACCAGCGTCGGTGCCGAGGCGATGAAATACACGTTCCAGCGCGAGCGGCCTTCGCAGACCGACAACCCCGATCGCTTCTTCAGCGGCAGCCATGCCGAGAGCTTCCCCAGCGGGGAAGTGGCGGCGATATCGGCGGCGGTCACGCCGTTCATCGTCACCTACGGCCGCGACCACCCGGCCGTGTATGCGCTGGCCCTGCTGCCAGCCTACGACGCGGTGGCCCGGGTGAAGACGCACGGCCACTGGCAGAGCGACGTGCTGGTCGGTGCCGCGCTCGGCACCGGGGTCGGCCTGTGGGCGGCGCACCGGGATTCGCCGCTGATCGTCAGCTGGCTGCCCGGCGGCTTCCGGATCGGTTTCATCCATAGGTTCAAGTGACGCCTGAACTGGATCCGGCGGCGTTGTTCAACACTGCGTGCGGCCACCGGCCAGTTGCTTGCACGGGTGGAAGACGGGTTCGTCCGATGGCGGCGGGCGATGATCGTGGTCGCCATCATGATCGCGGTGGCGGTTCCGGTACGGCGGGGCGACCCAGTAGGCGGGCGGGGCGTTGTAGACCGGTTGGCTCAGCTGGTTCTGGTAATCCGCGTTCTGCTGGCGTAGCGCCTCGTTCTCGGCCTGCAGCCGGTCGTGCTCTGCGGCCTCGTCGGCCAGCGTCTGCTGCCGTGTTTCCTCGGCGCGCTGTTCCGCCGCATAGGCCTCATCGGCCTGGCGCTGGGCTTTTTCTTCCATCGCCTGCTGGCGGGCATCCAGGCGCTGCTGGTAGAGCGTTTCGAGGTGGCGTGAATCCGCATAGCGTTTCGCCAGGTCGTCCTGGCCCAGGCGCAGGTAGCGGTCGATGACTTCGGTGTCGTCGGCCCGGTGCAGCAGCTCGCCGCTGCCGTTCGGGCAGGGGTGATCGGTGTAGGCGACCTGTCCGCCCTGTGTGCATTTGTAGATGTTCTGCGCGCCGGCCGTTCCCGCCGCGGCCAGCAGCAGGGCGGCAGCCGAGAAGCAAATTCCTCCCATTGGCAGGCTTTTCATGGTGGCCACATTCTGCACCCGGCCGCTGTCGCCATGCACCAAGGGCCCGGAACGGAAAGCCAGAGGGCGTGTAGCCCTGGCGGTTTGACCAGCGGAATGCGGTGGTTTGCGTGCCGGCGCCGGAGGGCGGTTGCGCTGTTCCAAGCCTCGAAAATCGTCTCCAAACCTTAAAAAATGTGAACTGCATCACATTTCTGGTGCTATTGTCCCGCGTCACGGGTGCCTGTTGGCGTGTCCTGACTGGCCGGCGTCCGGAGTCAGGTCGAGTGGATGGGGACTTCCCGGCAAGGGAATGCGTCACCTCGTGCGGGAGCAATGCGTCATGACGCAAGCTTCCGCGGTGCCGGCATTCCGGTACCGCGCCTTCATCAGCTACAGCCACCGGGACAAGGCCTGGGCGGGCTGGCTGCATCGGGCGCTGGAAACCTACGCGGTTCCGAAGCGCCTGATCGGCCAGGCGACCGCGTGCGGCGAGATCCCCGCCCGCCTCGCGCCGATCTTCCGCGATCGCGACGAGCTGGCCAGTGCCACCGATCTCGGCCGCAAGGTCAACGAGGCATTGGCGCAATCGGCCAACCTGCTGGTGATCTGCTCGCCGAACTCGGCGACTTCGCACTGGGTCAACGAGGAGGTGCTGGCGTTCAAGCGGCTCGGCCGCAGTGAGCGCATCTTCTGCCTGATCGTCGATGGCGAACCCGGCGCGAGCGAGCTGCCCGGCCGCGCCGCCGAGGAATGTTTCGCGCCGGCGCTGCGCCACCAACTCGGCGCCGACGGTGCGTTGAGCCACGAGCGCACCGAGCCGATCGCCGCCGACGCGCGCGCAGGCAAGGACGGCAAGACCAATGCCAAGCTGAAGCTGATCGCCGGCATGCTGGACCTCGGCTTCGATGCGCTGAAGCGGCGCGAATTGCAGCGACGCGCCCGGCGCATGGCCGCGCTGGCCACGCTGGCGCTGATCGTGATGGCGGCGACCACCACCCTGGCGATCACCGCCATGATCGCCCGCCACGCCGCGGTGGTCGCCAGCCAGGCCGCCGAGCGCCGGCAGAAGCAGGCCGAGGGCCTGGTCAATTTCATGCTGGGCGATCTCAACGACAAGCTGGCGCAGGTGCAGCGTCTGGACATCATGGAGGCGGTGGATGATCACGCGATGAACTATTTCCAGTCGCTGCCGAGCACCGACGTCACCGACGAGGCGCTCGTGCAGCGCGCCAAGGCGCTGGAGAAGATCGGCATCGTACGGCTGGACCAGGGCCATCTGCCGGCGGCGATGGAGTCGTTTCGGGCGGCCTCGAAGCTCGCGGCCACGCTGGCGGAGGCGGCTCCCGCAGACGCCTCGCGGCAGCACGCCTATGCAAGAGTATTGACCTTCGTCGGCATGACCCACTGGTATCAGGGACAGCTGGATGCGGCGCAACGGAGTTTTGTGTCGGCGCAAACCGTTCTGCAGCGTGTCGGGTCGAATGTCGCGGATAACCTGCCCTTGCAGTACGAACTGGCCATGCTGGACAACAACATCGGCCATGTGCTTGAAGCGCGCGGTCAGTTGGACGAGGCAGCCGGCCACTACCGCAGGGCGCTGGTGTTGTCGCGGAAACTGGTGGCTGCCAAACCCGGCAACACCGAGTGGGCGTTGGAATTGGGCGGCGCGCACAACAATCTCGGCAAGCTGGCATTGATGCGCGGCGACCTTGCAACAGCTGTCGCCGAATACGCCGCCGACGACACGATCGAAACCGCGCTCTCCGCACACGACCCAAGGGACAACGACCAGCGCGAGAGCATGCTTACGGTTCGCGCCATTCTGGGGCGCACGCTGGCCCTGACCGGCGACATCGAAGCGGGCATGCGCGATCTGCAACAGGCGGTCGACATCGCCGGGCAACTGACGAAGGTCGATCCGGGCAATACCAGCTTCCAGGAGCATCTGGCGCTGTATTCCTCGCAGTTGGGCCGGCTGCGGCGCTTGAGCGGCGATCTGCCCGCGGCTCAGACGCTGACTGCGCAGTCGCTGGCCATTTTCCTTGCCTTGACGAAACAGGATCCGGCGAACGTCGGCAGGCAGCGCGAGTTCGCCGAGGCGCAGCTTGAGCAGGCTGCGCAATTGCAGGCGTCCGGCCAGACCGACGCAGCGCGTAGGCAGGCGCAGGCTGCACTGGCGATCCTCGCCCCCTTGTTCGTCAAGCAGCCCGACGACCGCGCCACCCTGCTGGCGATGGCGGGAGCGCAGCTTTTGCTCGCGGCGGTATCCGATGGGGCGCGAGCCACTCGGCAACTGCGCAGCGATGCCTTGAACGCGATGCAGGCGGTGAAAAGCGGCGATGACGATCCGCGTCTGCTGGCGTTGCAGGTCGAGGCGCTGCTGGTGCTGCGCATGAAAGCCGAGGCGCAGGCCGTGATCCGGCAACTGTGGAGCAGCGGCTACCGCGATGCGGCGCTGCTGGCCGTGCTGCGACGCGAGCGGATCGATTATCCGGTCAATACGGCATTCCAGCAGAAACTGCTGGCGGCAACCGACACCAACGCTCGCCGGTAAGGCCGAGCGCAACGAACAGGGGATGGGCAACACCGGCAAGCGCGGTATCGGATCAAACCCTCATTACCAAGGAATCCATCATGCCGAACAATCTCAATGTCAAGCTCGACACGAGCACAACCCCGCCGTATCTCGATATCGATCAGAGTAACGGTGCGAACCACGTCAGCCGTAGTCCCAACGCGCAAACCATCACCTGGCAGCTGACCGGCAATGCGGCCTCGGGATCGTTCAATACGCAAAGCGATCCGGAACCTGGTTTCGCCTGGGTCGGCACGCCGCCACCTGCCGGCATCTTCGGCTCCCCCGTGCTGCAGGCAAACGGCAACCAGCTGACGATGAGCGACCTCAACAACAGCGCCAGCACGGCAGGCGACTGGATCTATCAGCTGAGCGCCACCATCGGCGGTGTGGTCTACCAGTCCAACAAGACATCCCTCACGCAGACCAATACGAACCCGTCGATAAAAAACAACTAATTCCCGAAGAGCCCGACAGGCTCCAGGCCCGGACACCGTGACCTGGAGCCTTGGAAAATTCGGGCAACGGGCGTCAAGGCACGGATGCCGGCACGGAGCACCAACGTCATCGCTTCTACTACCTTGGAGACCGACATGCCAAAGACCAGCCATGAAAGTCAGGACGCTCCGGCCGCGCCGCTGCCCACTGACGACGAGAATGTCCTGGCGAATAGCGACGCCGAGCAGGAATCCGCGCTGGTGAGCACGCCCGCGCCGGACACCGCCACTCGTCCGTCGATCAAGAATAATTAGGGTGCGCCGCGGTCCAGGCATTCACCAGGGCTCATGCGGCTTTGTGAGGAGGCTGCCGGCAGCGGCCTCCTGTGGGGTTCCGTGGGCCTGCGGAATCGTGCGCGGTCCATCGTGCGTAGCCTTCAGCGGGAAGCCGTCATGACTCCCCTGGTCATCGGCGTCACCAGCCATCGCAATATTCCCGCCGACGAAATCGAGCCGATCCGGCAACGCGTGCGGGATTTCCTGGCGCAACTACGGCGCGATTTCCCCGAGCTGCCGCTGGTGGTGCTGTCGGCGTTGGCCGAGGGCGGCGACCAGTTGGTGGCGTACGAGGCGCTCGCCGTGAGCGCGCGCCTGGTCGCGCCGTTGCCGTTGCCGCAGGAACTGTACGTGGACGACTTTGCCGACCCGGTGGTGCGCGCCAGTTTCGACGCGCTGTGCGCTCGGGCCGAGGTCGTGCAGCTGCCGTTGCCGCAGGGACAGTCGTTGCTTGATCTCGGCAAGCCAGGCCTCGCGCGCGATCGTCAATACGCCAAGGCCGGCGTCTATATCGCCAGCCACTGCCACATCCTGCTGGCGATCTGGGACGGCAAGGTATCGGGCCGGCTCGGCGGCACCGCGCAGATCGTGAAATACCATCTGAGCGGTACCCTGCCGGGCCTGATCGACCGGCGCCGGGATACGCGCCACGTGCTGGGTGGCGGCGACGAAAGCCTGCTCTACCACATCGTCTGTTCTCGCGGCGGGCCCGATGGCGCGCCGGCTGCCGGACTGCTGCCCTTGCAGGTGCTGTGGCGTACCGCCGACACGGCTTCTGCCGCCGATAGCATGCCGGCGGATTTCAGGCTGATGTTCGCGCGCATGGTCGAGTTCAATCGCGAGTGCGACAAATACGCCGACGAGATCGTGGCAGCCGCGCCGGCGCGGCCGGCCGCCGAAACGCGCCACACCGCGGCCATCGACCGGCTGTTCCATGCCGCCGACTGGCTGGCGATGCATTTCCAGCGGCGGGTACTGCTGGCCATGCGCCTGACTTACACGCTGGCGGCCTTGATGGGTATCGCCTTCACGTTCTATGCGCACATGCCCGCGCAGAACTTCCTGATCTACCTGTTCCTGGTCCTGTTCGCCAGCGGCGGCGCGGTGGCGGCGCTGGCCCGGTATCGCGGCTGGCACCGCAAGTATCTGGATTACCGCGCGCTGGCGGAAGGCTTGCGGATCCAGTCGTACTGGCGGCGGGCGGGCATCTCGGCGAATGCCGACCACGAGTTCGCGCATGACAACTTCCTGCAGAGGCAGAACATCGAACTGGGCTGGATCCGCAACGTCATGCGCGCCGGCGGTCTCGACGTGGCGACCGCTCCGATGGCGTCCCCGCCGACCGCACTGGCGGACGTCATTGCGGAATGGGTGGGGGAGTCGGGGAAGTCCGGGCAACTTCATTACTACGAGCGCAAGACCATCGAGCGCACCGGCCTGCACCACGTGACCGAAGCGATCGGCTCGCTCAGCCTGTGGGGCGGCGTGGCGATCAGCGTGTTCCTCGCCATATTCGTGCTCAAGCTGTCGCAGGAAACCAAGACCACCCTGGTGATGATCATGGCGGTGCTGTCGATCATGGCCGCCGTGCGCGAGGCTTACGCCTACCGCAAGGCCGACAAGGAATTGATCAGGCAGTACCGTTTCATGCAGCGCATCTTCGCCAGCGCACGCACGGCGTTGGACCGCACGCACGATCCTGTGCTGCAGCGGCAGATCCTGCTTTCGCTCGGCGATGCCGCACTCACCGAACACGCCGAATGGACGCTGATGCAGCGCGAACGCCAGGTGGAGCACAGCAAGCTCTGATCGTTCCGGCTTGTCGGGCGCCGAGTGGAGGGCTTCCGGGGAGCGATGTCACGGTACGGCCACGGGCTTCAATGAGGTGAGATGGGGAGAGGCGGCGTGGGTGCCTTGTCCACGCGCTGCCATGCGCGCAGGCCGATCACCGCCAGCAGCACGAAGCCCGCGTACAGCACCGAGGTGATCAGCAGGTGCTTGTAGACGTATTCGCCCACGTAGATCACGTCCACAACGATCCACAGCCACCACGCAGCGACGTGCCGCTTCGCTTGCCACCACTGCGCGACCAGGCTGAAGGCGGTCAGCGCCGCATCCAGCCAGGGCAGCGCGGCGTCGGTGCGATGATGCATGAACGCGCCCAGCGCCAGCGCGCCGAGGCTGCCGAGCGCCAGGTGCACGATCGCCTGCCGCGGTGGCAGCGCGGCCACTTCCACGCGGCCGTCCTCGCCCATGTGCTGCAGCCAGCGGTACCAGCCGTAGCCGATCAGCAGCGCGAACGCCAGCTGCAGCAATGCGTCGGAGTAGAGCTTCGCGTGGACGAACACCCACGCGTAGACCAGCACCGAGATCAGCCCCACCGGCCAGCACCAGGGACGCCGGCGGGTGGTGAGCCAGACGGCCCAGGCGCTGACCAGCGCGGCGATGAGTTCGACCCAGGTCATGTCAGAACGCGACGGTCAAGGACAGCCGGGCCAGCCGCGGCGCGCCCGGGAACAGGTAGCTGTCGCCGCCGGAACTGCCGGTGTCACGCCAGTAGAAGCGGTTGAATACGTTGTCGACACTGAGCCGCCAGGTCAGCGCATGACCGTTCCACTGGCTGGCGTAACGCAGGCCGGCATCGAACACGTTGTAGGCCGGCACGCGGGTCAAACCGTTCGGCGTGGCCACGTTGGGGCTGGCGTAGCGCCAGCCGCCGAGCAGGCCGAGCCGGGGCGCGAACGGCAGGCGGTAGTCGACATACAACGCGCTGCGCAGGCGCGGTACGTTGACCACCTGGTGGCCTTCGTAGGTCGGCGCGCCGGTGTCCTCGGCACGCGCCTGGATCAGGTTGAGGCTGGCGGTGAGGCGCAGGTTGTCGGTGACTTGTCCGGCTGCGTTGAGTTCCAGTCCGCTGTGCACCTCGTTGCCCTGCTGCACGAAGGTGAAGCCTTCGGCGGTGCTGTCCGGCTGGGCGAACTGGTACGGCTGGCGGAGGCGGTACAGCGCGGCCGAAAGGCTCAATGCGTCGCTCCAGGCGTACTTCACGCCGGCTTCGGCCTGGCGCGCCAGCAGCGGGGCCAGCGTGGTGCCGCCGTTCGAGGTCCAGTACGGCGCCTCGTTGCCCAGCGACAGGCTTTCGCTGTAGCTGACGTAGGTGGTCAGTTGCGTGGTGGGCTGCCACAGCACGGCCGCCTGCGGCAGCGCCTTGCCGAGGCGGGTGTCGCGTTCGGGTGCGCCGGTGTCGTCGTAGGCGCGCTCGTGCAGGCGCACGAAGCGGCCGCCGAGCAGCACCTGCCACTGCGGTCCGAGATGCACGCGGTCCAGCGCGAACACCGAATGCTGCCAACTGGTCAGCCGGCGTGCCGACGCGCCGGGCTGGTTCGGCGACGGCGCGAAGTAGGGCGGATCGACTTCATCGATATTGGCGGTGCCGACGTAGTCATAAACGTAGGGGCGGCGGTCGATGGTGCGGCGGAACGCGCTGGCGCCGAGGCTGACTTCGTGGTTGAGCGGGCCGGTGTCGAACGAGCCCTTCAATACGGCACGTGCCTCGTCGTTGACGCGGGTGTCGTCGGGGCTGCGGTAGTCGTAGACGTCGTAGTCGCCGTTCGGCGCGAAGAACCAGCCGGGCGTGGCGCCGCTGGCGCAGTCGGGCGAGTAGAAGCAGCCGTAGGCGAACGCCACGTTGTCGTCGATCACGACATGGCTGTGGCCGGCCGACAGTTGCGCGCTCCATCTGTCGCTGAAGCGGTAGTCGAAGCGCAGCGTGCTGTTGCTGGCGTCGATGCCCACCGGCCGCTGCCATGGTTCGAAGCCGAGCATGCGGGTGCGGCTGGGGTGCGCCGGAATCATGCTGCCGCCGAGCAGCTGGTAGCCGGAGACCGAGCGCTGCCCGCTGGTCTGGTAGTTGGTGTCCAGCCGCAGCGTGGCGTTCGAGCCGATCTTCCAGTCGGCGGCCAGCGAGAGGAACGTGCGGCGGCCATCGGCGTGCCGCACGTAGGAGTTCATGTCCTCGTGGGCGGCATTTACGCGCACGCCGAAGCTGGGCGAGAGCCAGGCGCCCACGTCCATCGCGAGGTAACGCGAGCCGTGCGAGTCGGTGCCGACGGTGGCGCTGCGCACGTCGGCCGGGCGCTTGCTGACGTAGTTGATCAGCCCGCCCGGCGCGACCACGCCCGCTTCGAGGCCACCGAGGCCCTTGAGGATTTCCACGCGCTCCTTGTCTTCCAGCGGCTGCAACTGTTCGCCGGCCATGCTCATTTCGTTGAAGCGGAAGCCGGTGGCCGGATCCAGCGCATAACCGCGGATGGCGATGTCCTGGTAGTAGCCGACCGGCGCGTAGCTGTCGCCGAGTGCGGCGTCGGCACGCGCCAGCTCGCTGAGGGTGCGCGGCTGGCGGTCGTCGATCTGGTCGCGGGTGATCACCGTGATCGCGGCGGGCGTGTCCTGCAACGGTGCATTGCCGAAGCTGCCGAAGGTGTCCAGTTGCGAATTGTCGGCGTGATAGCCCTTGGCGGTGTCGGCTTCCACGTGCACCGGCGCCAGCCGCGTGGTCTGCGGTTCGCTGGTGGTGTCGCCGGCATGGACGGGCGCCATGGCCGAGAGCAGGGCGAGGATCAGGGGAGTGCGGGAGAGAGGCATCGTCATCGTCGTCGGTGGGCTACGGACGAAGCGACGGCGACCCGGCTGTCGCGAGGACATGCCGGATCTGCAAGCTCCCTACGCCGGTACTAACCGGGTCAGGTTCCAAGGGACTCTCTCAGCCCGGCAACGCCGGGCACCCCCGCTTCAAGAACGCCTATTGAACCACGAATTGCCGCAGGATGGTCAGCCGGGTTCGCGGATGGCCTGCAGCATGGCCTGGCCGGCCGGCGTATGGAACCACGCGGCGTGGCCGCGCAGGAAGGTGTCGTAGGCCACGTCGGCGTTCGCGCGCGAATGCGTGATGGCGTGGAAGTACTCCACCTCGGACAGCGCGAAATCCACATGCACCAGCGGCAGCAGGTCCGCCAGCAGGCTCAGGTCGGCCGCATCCAGCGGACGTTGCCGACGGTAGCCTTCGATCAGTGCGCGGGCGACGTCGGGATGGGCGGCGTCGATGCCGCTGTCGAGCGCCAGCCAGGCGATGGCGTTGCGTTCGATCGCGGTGGCGAGGTCGAACAGTGCGAAGTTCGCGGCGGCGAGGCCGAAGTCGAGCACGGCGCTGATCCGCGCGTCGCTGCCGCCGTCGCTCCAGCACAGGTTGGAAACGTGCCAGTCGCCATGCGTCCACAGCCGTGCCTGCTGCGCCAGCCGCGGCTGGGCCGCGGCGTGCCAGGGAGCGAGCAGTTCGGTGAAGTCGAGTTGCCAGTCGCGACCGCGCAGGTAGTCGGCCAAACCGGGCCGCTGCGGCAGTTGCGCGCGCAGCGCGGCGACGGGATCGGGTGCAGCGATCAGCTCGCTGCGCGCGACCAGGATATGGGTGTCGCGCTGGGGCGCGCGGTAGTCCGCGGCCGCGTCGTGCAACGCAGCCAGCATGCGGCCGGCGGTGAGCGCGTGCGCGTGGTTCGGCAGCGGTTCCCACGAGATCGCCTCGCGATACAGGTCGATGCCGGCGGCGCGTTCGTGCACCTCGTAGATCCAGTCGCCGATCGCTACCGCGGTCTGTTCCCGCGCATCGCGCAGCACCGCCGGGATCGACATGCCGCGATCGCGCAGGTGCGCGATGAAGCGATGTTCCTCGGTGAGCGTGGCGGCCGAGCGCACGCTGCAGTGATGGCGCTTGACGAAGACGGTGGCGTGCTCCGTCTCGACCAGGCACGCCGCCGACAGCGGTCGCGGGCTGTGCCAACCGATGCGGATCGGCGCGCCGAGCGCCGGGTAGCCACGCAGCAGCGTCTCGACCTCGCCGGCGGTCAGCGGCGGCCAGTCCGGCGGCGTGTTGTCGCCGGCCAGCCCGTGGGCGAGGTGGAGCGGGTCGTTCATGGGCTGGCGCGGTATCCGCAGGCAGGACAGGCCGTGGATTATCCCCGAAAGGGCAGGGCATCACGTTCGGCCGCCATCGGCACGCGACGTGCCATCCCTATAATGGCCGACTTTCCCCGCGGTGCCGCCTTCGATGAGTGCGATGTTGCTGTTGTTCGCCTGCCTGATCCTCGGCACCCTGGTGGCGCGCTACGCGAAACCGCCGGCGGGGATCGTGCAGGGCATCAACTGGTGGGTGCTCAACGTGGCGCTTTCGGCGCTGGTGCTGGAACTGATCCCGAAGGTGAGGTTCGACCCGCAGCTGTGGTTTCCGGTGGCGGCGATGTGGCTCACC
>Ga0207667_10003501_pt1 | contig 19399 bp, 17 predicted proteins | sample KBSCornC52_FD_184301 | JGI IMG/M metagenome (GOLD analysis project Ga0207667, IMG submission 184301) | Corn rhizosphere microbial communities from Kellogg Biological Station, Michigan, USA - KBS Corn C5-2 (SPAdes) (version 2) | ecosystem: Host-associated > Plants > Roots > Rhizosphere > Soil ...
CCGAACGGCGTCGCGGCATTGTCCAGGCCCAGCAGGTTGGCGGAAAAATTCATCACCATGTGGCCCGTGGCCGGGTGATCCTTCGGGACTTCCGGGAAGATGCGCGAAAAGAACGGGGAAATGATCTTTGCGAGCCAGCCGACGGCGCCTGCCTTCTCGCCGATGTTCATGATGCCCAGCCATAAGGTCATCACGCCGGCCAGCGGCAGCGCGATGTCCATCACGCCCATCTTGGCGGCGTCGAAGGTGCCGTCGATGATGCGTTTGAAGATCTCGGTATCCCCAAGAAAGATCAATTGGGCCAGCGCCGCAACGAAGCCGACGAGGAAGAAGCCGATCCAGATGTAATTCAGAGCCATGTGATTGTGTCGTTCAGGCCGGCGCCGTCGATGCGGCGGGCGTGCGCTCGATTGTGCAGCGGAGAGTATAGGCGCAGAGCAAGCTGCACTGATGAAAGAATGCGCTACGGTTATGTAAAAAAGTTATGCACCAGCCCGCTGCCGCGCCGTGGCACCGTTGCAAGGCCACCCACGCGTATTGCCTGCGTCTAATTCCTGAGCCTATGATACGCAACGCTTCCCGGATCTTCGCCATGCCCACACGCCGTTCCCTGCTCGCCGCCTTGTTGCTCGCTTTTCCCCTCGCACTGCCCGCCGGCGCCCAGCCGACGGACAAGGAAGCGAAGGTCTTGCACATGTTCCTGTCGACGAGCGAAACGGGGCTCGACCCGGCCGTCGCGTCCGATATCGCGACCTTGTCCCTGCTGGAAAACCTGTTCGATCCGCTGCTGCACTACGACTACCTGGCCCGTCCCGTGAAATTGCAGGGCAATGGCGCGACGGATTTGCCGGAGATTTCCGCCGACCGCCTGACGTACACGTTCCACATCCGCCGCGGCATGCGCTTCACGCCCGACCCGGCGTTCAAGGGCCCGCCGCGCGAGGTGACGGCGGCCGACTACGTCTACAGTCTCAAGCGCCTGTACGACCCCGCGCTGAAATCGCCGTGGTCCTACCTGTTCGAGGGCAAGGTGCAGGGGGACGCCGCGCTGAAGGACAGGTTCAGCTACGCCACCGACATCCCCGGCCTGCAGGCCGTCGATCGATACACCTTGCGCATCCGTCTCACCGAACCGGACAACAATTTCCTGTTCTATCTCGCCATCCCGGCGACGGGCGTCGTCGCGCGCGAAGTGATCGAGGCGTATCCAGGCCAGGCCGGCAACCACCCCGTCGGCACGGGGCCGTTCATGCTGGGGGACTGGAAGCGCAGCGACCGCATCGTCCTCGTCGCCAATCCCGACTCGACGTCCGTGTTTCACTCCAGCGTGTCCACCGATGAACGCGCGGATGCCACCGACCGTGCCATCGCGCGCGCGCTGGAAGGAAGGAAGCTGCCGCAGGTGGACCGGGTCGACATCAAGATCGCGGAGGAATTCCAGGGCCGCATGCTGGGCTTCCTGAACGGCGAATACGATTACCTGGAGCAGGTGCCGGAATCGATGACGGATATGGTGATCACGAACGGCAAGCTGAAACCCGAGCTGGCCGCGCGCGGCATGCAGCTGTACCGCTTCCCCGTCCTGCAGACCTATTACATGTGGATGAACATGGAGGATCCGGTGCTGGGTGGCTACTCGAACGAGAAGGTGGCATTGCGCCGCGCGATTTCTCTCAGCTACAACAGCGCTGAAGACATTGCACTGCTGAAGCAGGGTTTCGCGATGAAGGCGGAGTCGCCGCTGGCGCCGGGCGTGCTCGGCTACGACCCGAACTACCGCAGCCCCGTCCCGTATGATCCTGCGCTCGCGAACGCGCTGCTGGACCGCTACGGCTATGACAAGCGCGATCCGGACGGCTTTCGACGCATGCCGAAGCCGGGCGGCGGCACCGAGCCGCTGACTTTGCAGATGAGCAGCGAAGCGACGGTCGGCGGCCGCCTGCGCGACGAATTGTGGAGAAAATGCCTGAATGCCGTCGGCCTGCGCGTCATGTTCAAGTCGGACAAGAAGACCGAGATCATCAAGGCGTCGCGCCTCGGCAAGGTGCAGATGTTCGAGAGTAACTGGGTCGCCGACTTCCCCGACGGCGAGAATTTTTACCAGTTGCTGTACGGTCCGAATGCGGGCCGCGCCAATTACGCGCGCTTCAACCTGCCGGCCTATAACGTGCGCTACGAACAGGCGAAGAACCTCACGGACGGGCCGGCCCGCCAGAAGCTGTACTTCGAGATGAACCAGCTGATCCACGCCTATAACCCGTGGGTGCCCCTGACGAACGTGCTGTCGGCGGATATCCGGCAACCGTGGCTCAAAAACTACAAACGTCACCCAGTCGAATTCACGCAATGGCGTTATCTGGATGTCGATGTTGCGCAAAGGATACGTGCGACCCAAGGAAAGTGAGTGTTTTTGCTAGATTAACTTCGTGAAATATTCCTTGTAGTTATACGCAGCGCCGGATTTTTCATTGGCTGGACGCATGTCAGAGCGCTTACCTTTGACTGCGGCAACATATCGTATTGCCAAGATTACCCAGGCGTCATCCAGGCCACGAGCCACCATTGCGCACCGAGGAGAGACATGAGGTTAAAACAGTCAGCGACCATGATCGCCCTGATCGGCGCCGCCGCCCCGGCGTTCGCGCAGCAGGCCCAGTCGGATAAACCGATCCCACGCGTCGAAATCACGGGTTCCAGCATCAAGCGCATCGCCACCGAGGGCGCGCTGCCGGTGCAGACGATCACCCCCGACCAGATCGACAAGCAGGGCATCACGAATGCCGAACAGCTGATGCGCCTGATCTCGGCGAATGGCACGGGCGCCGACAACATGACTTCAGGGAATAACGTGTTCGGCGCCGATGCCGACCGCGTCAGCGGCGGTGGCTCGTTCGCGTCGCTGCGCGGCCTGGGGCCGACGGGCACGCTGGTGCTGATCAACGGTCGCCGCATTTCCGGCTACGGCCTGTCCGGCAAGGCGGTCGACCTGAACACGATCCCGCTGGTGGCCGTCGCCCGCATCGAGGTGCTGAAGGACGGCGCCTCCGCGATCTACGGTACGGATGCCGTCGGCGGTGTCATCAACTTCATCCTGAAAACCGATTTCGAAGGCCTGCAGGCGAATGCCACCGGCAACTGGACGGAACATGGCGGCGGCGCCACGCGCCGGCTGCAGGTCGTGGCCGGCCACGGCAACCTGGACACCGACCGCTTCAACGTGATGGTGGCGGTGGGCTACGACAAGAACGACGAACTGGATTCGCACCAGCGCGCCTTCGCCAACGGCTACCAGCCGGCGCGCGGCCTGTCGCCGGACACCACCGGCACGCCGGTCGCCAACCAGCTGACGGGCGCCGGCACGGCGCTGGGCTCGAATTTCCAGCTGCCGGGCGACCCGAACAAATACCTGCAGGCCGGCCTCTTGAGCCTGCAGGGCAAGTGCGACAGCGTGCAGGGGATGATGCAGTACGCCACGGCGTTGTGGAAGGACGTCACGTCGCCGCTGCGCACGACGTATTCCTGCGCCTACGACTACGGCGGCGACTATGTGATGCAGCTGCCGACGGAGCGCACGAACGGCGTCGCGCGCGCCACGTTCCAGGTCAACCCGGACCACCGCCTGTTCGCCGAAGCCGTCGCCGCGCATACGACGTCGCTGGCGATCCTGACGCCGACGCAGATCTCGACGTCGCTCGCCAACGGCAACGCGTATCCGGTGGGCGGCCCGTACTACCAGGACCTGTCGGCGTACATTTCCACGTTCGACAGGACAAAGCCGATCATCTATAAATGGCGCGCCTGGCCGCTGGGCAATCGCACGCAGGACTACACGACCGACACCGTGCGCCTGATGACGGGCGCGGAGGGCCTCCTGGCCGGTCGGTGGGATTACAAGATCGACCTGTCGCACAGCGAGAGCCATACGAAGACCGACCTCGTCGACGGCTATGCGACCACGAGCGCCCTGTACCAGGTGCTGGGCAGCGGTGTCGTGAACCCGTGGGCCGCGCCGGCGCAGGGCCAGAGCGCGGCCGCGATGCAGGCGTTGGAAGCGACGAAGTTCTATGGCCGCCTGCAGCACGGCAAGACGACGCTCACCCAGTTCAACGCGTCCGTCTCGGGCGAGATCTGGCAGCTGCCTGCCGGTCCGCTGCAGGGCGCGATCGGCACCGACCTGCGGCGGGAAGGGTATGGATTCGCGCAGGACGTGGACGCTACCAGGATCCTGCTCGCGCCGGGCAATGCGAACCAGAGCACCGTCAACCGCAACATCAAGGCGATCTACACGGAGCTCGTGGTCCCGGTCATGAAGAACCTGGAACTGCAGCTCGCGCTGCGCCGCGACGACTACAGCCTGATCGGCGCGACGACGAACCCGAAGATCGCGTTCAGCTACCGTCCCACGGGCTGGCTGATGCTGCGCGGCTCGGCGAATAAAGGGTTCCTGGCGCCGAGCTTCACCCAGCTGTATTCCGGCCGCCTGGACCAGGAGCTGCCGAACGGCGTGTCCGACCCGGTCGGCTGCGCGCAGCACCCGGGCGACCCACGCTTCTGCGCGATCGAGCGCCTGCGCTACTTCAGCGGCGGCAATCCGGACCTGCGGCCGGAGACGTCGAAGCAGGGCACCCTGGGCTTCATCGTCGAGCCGAGCGCCAACTTCTCGGCCTCGGTCGACTACTGGGCGATCAACATCAAGGACCGCATCCTGAACCGCACGCCGCAAGTCGTGCTGGCGAACGAGCAGTACCTGTCCCAATACGTGATCCGCAATCCGGCCGACGGCACCATCAGCTACGTCAACGCGGGCTGGATCAATGCCGCGGGCCTCAAGACGCGCGGCGCCGACGTCGGCCTGCGCGGCCGCGGCAACCTGCCGGACGGCTGGCGCTGGAACGCCACGCTGGACGGCACCTGGACCCAGAGCTACAAGTTCGCCGAGTTCGAAGGCCAGCCGTACATCGAATACGTCGGCAATTTCTATACGCGCGACCTGTACCTGCGCTGGAAGCACAACGCCACCGTCAGCGTCGCCAAGGGACCGTGGAGCTTCCTGCTCAGTAACCTGTACCGCGACGGGTATGCGGACGAGCTGCCGAACGGCGGCAAGGGTACGCCGCCGCCGGGCTTCAATCCGCGCGTGGCCAGCTACACGACGTGGGGCCTGTCGACGACGTACACCGGTTTCAAGAACACGACGCTCACCGTCGGCATCCAGAACCTGTTCGACCGCGATCCACCGTTCACGGCGCACAACGTCGACGAGGTCGTGGGTGCCGGCTGGGATCCGCGCGTGGCCGATCCGCGCGGCCGCTCGCTGGGCTTCGACGTCAAATACCGCTTCTTCTGATCCGGAGTGTTTGACTTCCGCAGGCGCGGTTTCAATGCGATGATGGCGGCGGCGCTGCTGCTGCCCTTCGCATCCCGGCCCGCTTTTGCACGCTCCGCATCCACCATGACACCTTTGATCAAGCCACCGCGCCTCGCCCGCGGCGACGTCGTCGGCCTCGTCGCGCCGGGCGGCTACACGACCGACGCCGCCATCGAACAGGCGGTGCGCCACATCGAGGCGCTGGGCCTGCGCGTGAAGCAGGGCACGTACCTGCGCGAGGTCTGGGGCAATTACGGCGGCACGGTCGCGGCGCGCATCGCCGACCTGCACGCGATGTTCCGCGCCCCGGAGGTGAAGGCGATCTGGGCGATCCGCGGCGGCTCCGGCTGCATCTCCCTGCTGCGCCACCTGGACTACCGCCTGATCCGCACGCACCCGAAGATCCTGCTGGGCTATTCCGACATCACCGCGCTGCACCTCGCCATCCACCGCCACGCGGGGCTCGTTTCTTTCCACGGGCCGGTCGCATCGAGCACGCCATCCGATTATTCGACCGAGCACCTGCTGGCCGTGCTGATGGAACCGAGAGATTCCTATACGATCCCGATGTCGGCGGAGAACGACCGGCACGCGCTGATTGATCCGTGGTATGCCACGCGCACCGTGCACGGCGGCGTGGCCGAGGGCCCGCTCATCGGCGGCAATCTGTCACTGGTGAGCGCGCTGGCCGGCACGCCGTACGCGGCGAACCTTACGGGCAGCCTGCTGTTCATCGAGGAAGTCAACGAGGAACCGTATCGCATCGACCGCTGGCTGACGCAGCTCGACCTGGCCGTCGGCCTCGACAAGGCGGCCGGCGTCATGATCGGCATCTGCGAGAATTGCGGGCCGCAGGGCGACGGCCCCTCGCTGACCCTCGACGAGACCCTCGACGTGCACCTGCGGCCGTTGCGCGTACCGGCCGTGACGGGCTATTCGTTCGGGCATATCCGCCACCAGTTCACGTTGCCGGTCGGCGTGCGCGCGCGGCTCGATACGGAAGCGCGTACGGTGACGCTGCTGGAGCCGGGCGTCAGCTAGCGTATACTGTGTCCATGACCGCTTCCGAACGACTCATCGCCTGCAACTGCTTCGCCTCGCGCAAGGCGGCGCGCCTGGTCACGAAGCTGTATGAGGACCATTTGTCGCGCGTGGGCCTGACGAGTACGCAGTTTTCCATGCTGGTCTATGTCGACGAGATCGGCGCGGTCTCGATGAAGGACCTCGCCCTTGCGCTGGCGATGGAGCGCACGAGCGTGGTCCGCGCCCTGCAGCCGCTGGAGCGCGACGGCTTCGTGGTCATCGGCCCGGACCAGGAAGACGAACGCCGCAACGTCGTGCGCCTCACCCAGGCCGGCCGCGCGAAGCTGGCGGAAGCCGTGCCCGTGTGGCAGCAGGCACAGGCCGAGTTCGAAAGCCGCTGCGGCGCCGGGATGGCCGCGCAGTTGCGGGAATCGCTGCTGGCGCTGGCAAATCCAATGAACGTATCTGTCTAACGGGCCTCGAACACGAGGCACGTAGTCGTCGCATGCGCATACAACCGCCCCTGCGCATCGACAATCTTCCCTTCGGCCGTCGCCAGTTGGCGCCCGCAATGCAGCACCGTCCCGATCGCGCGCAGCGGCCCGCCGTCGAGCCGCGCGCCGCGCACGAGGTTCACGCTGAGCTCAGCCGTCGTGTAGGCATAGCCCGGCTCCAGCATCGTCTGCACGGCGCAGCCGACCGCCGAGTCGAGCAGCGTGGCGTACCAGCCGCCGTGCACGGTGCCCATCGGATTCAGGTGCTTCGCCTGCGGCGTGCCCTGGAACGTGGCCTTGCCCTTGTCCACCTCGACGAGGAAGAAGTCGAGCGTCTCGGCGATGGGCGCGTACGGAAAGCGGCCTTCCAGCAGCGCCTGCATGATCGCGAGGCCCGTCATCCCGCGCGCTTCCTGCGCCGGCACGACGCCCGGCCGGCCGCCGCCCTGTGCCACCCGTGTGCGCACCGCGCGCAACTGCGCTTCCCATTGTTCCGCCACCGTCACCGTCTGCTCCGCGCTCATGTTGTTCTCCCGTCGTTAATTGAGTGTATATGCAGCTATTCGGCCCGATTATGCACGGCTTCCGGCGCCTGCGGGGTTATACTCGCTAGAGGGAAGGCACTAAGGCCCTCCCGGCATCGGAACACCAGACATGACATCGCGCGCGCCTTCGAACGACCCCCTGTGCAACTGCCTCGCCCTGCGCCAGGCGTCGCGTTACATCACCGGCGTGTACGACCAGGTCCTGAGCGAGGCCGGCCTGCGCGTCACGCAGTTTTCCATCCTGTACACCTTGCTGGGGCTGGGGCCGATGACGGTCAACCAGATGTCCACCCAACTGGTCATGGACCGCACGACCCTCACGCGCAACCTCAAGCCGCTCGAGCGCGACGCGCTGGTGATCACCGGTCCCAGCGAGCACGACAAGCGCGAGCGCGTGATCGGCCTGACACCCGCCGGCAAGGCCAAGGTCAAGGCCGTGCTGCCGTTGTGGCGCCGCGCCCAGCAGACCTTCGAGCAGAACTTCGGCAGCGAGCGCGCGGTCGAGCTGCGGGCATTGCTGCGCGCCGTCGTCGAGACGGGCATCCACGATATCCACGACAGCGACGCAAACCCATCCTGAGTTTTCGACAACGCGCACGGCCGCGCAACGTGCAACTTTCAAAATACGTGTATATACTCCTATTTGCCGCTTCCGTTTGCCGCTTCCATCATCCATCCCAAAGGAGTCATCATGTCCGTCCGTGAGATCGTCCTGTGTGCCCCCGTCCGTACCCCCATCGGTGCGTTCAACGGGTCCCTGAAATCCATCCCTGCCGTCGAACTGGGCGCGACCGCCGTCCGTGCCGCCATCGCGCGCGCGGGCATCGCGCCGGACGCCATCGATGCTGTCCTGATGGGCAACGTCATCCAGGCCGGCAACCGCATGAACCCGGCGCGCCAGGCCGCGGTCCATGGCGGCATCCCCGTCACCGTCCCGGCCATGACGCTGAACCGCGTGTGCGGCTCCGGTGCGCAGGCGATCGCGTCGGCCGCGCACGAGATCCTTGCGGGCGAAGCGAACATCGTGCTGGCCGGCGGCATGGAAAACATGGACCAGGCCCCGTACCTGATGCCGCAGGCGCGCTGGGGTGCGCGCATGGGCCATGCGCAGATCTACGACAGCCTGCTGCACGACGGCCTGAACGACGCGTTCTCGGCCCAGCATTCTGGCTGGCATACGGAGGATCTCGTGAAGGACGTCGACATCACCCGCCAGGCCCAGGACCGCTGGGCCGAGCGTTCGCAACGGCGTTTTTCCGAAGCGCAGGCAGCCGGTGCCTTTAAAGATGAAATCGCCGCCATCGAAATCGCCGGCAAGCGCGGTGTACAGGTGTTCGACACGGACGAAGCGAACCGTCCGGACACCACGCTGGACATGCTGGCGAAGCTGAAACCGGCATTCCGCCCGGACGGCACGATCACCGCTGGCAACGCGCCAGGCCTGAACAGCGGCGCGGCCGCCGTCATCGTCGCCGACCGCGCGACGGCCGAGCGCCTGGGCCTGCAGCCGATCGCGCGCCTCGTGGCAAGCGCGGTGGCGGGCGTGGAGCCGGGCATGTTCGGCCTGGGGCCCGTGCCGGCCGTGCAAAAGGCGTTGGCGCGTGCCGGCTGGGGCATCGGAGACGCCGACCGCTACGAGATCAACGAAGCGTTCGCCGCCGTGCCGCTGGCCGTGGCGCGCAAGCTGTCGCTGGCGGAAGACGTGATCAACGTCGAGGGCGGCGCGGTCGCGCACGGCCACCCGATCGGCGCGACGGGCGCCGTGCTGACCGTGCGCCTGTTGCACGCGATGCGCCGCGGCCTCGCCGGGCGCGGCGTCGTCACGCTGTGCATCGGCGGCGGGCAGGGGATCGCGCTGGCGCTCGAGCAGGTGTGATTCAGGCCTGGCGCAGCCTGAACGTCATGTAGCTGAGGTCATGGCTGACGCCCGCGACCCTGAGCATGTCCGCCACGCGCGCGACCGTCGTGAAGCCGGCGCGCGCATACAGTGTGCAGGCCGGCAGATTGTCCGACATGACTTCGAGGTCGATCCAGACGATGTCCGTGTCGGCGCGCGCCCAGCCGGCGGCCGTCGCGAGGAGGCGCCGGCCCAGGCCGCGCCGGCGCCAGACGCGATGCACGCCCATGCCGAGCATGGCGCGGTGCGTGGCGGCCGGTTCGGGGCGGGCGCGCAGGTCGATGTGGCCGGCGATGTCGCCGTACGCGTCGATGGCCAGCCACAGGCGGCGCCAGCCCGGCTGGCCGACGGGAATGTCGAGGCCCTTGATGAAGGCGATGCGCAGCCCGGCCGGCAGCCGCGGCTGGCCGGGCGCCACCGGCTGGAACAGCGGCGTGCCGTCGGCGCCGTTGTCGCGCAGGTGGTCGTCGAGGTAGGCGAAGAAGGGCGCCAGGTCGGCTTCATCGGCCGGGCGGATCGTCAACGTCCCGGCCTTGTCCATCGATGCGTTCATTGCCGTGCTCAAAGCGCCCTTGCGATCAGGATCTTCTGGATGTCGCTCGTGCCTTCGTAGATCTGGCATACGCGCACGTCGCGGTAGATGCGCTCGACGGGGAAGTCGGCCACATAGCCGTAGCCGCCGAACACCTGCATCGCCGACGATACCACGCGCTCGGCCATCTCGGACGCGAACAGCTTGGCCATCGCGGCTTCCTTCAGGCAGGGCAGGCCGGCGTCCTTCATCGACGCCGCATGCAGGATCAGCTGGCGCGCGGCCTCGATCTGCATCGCCATCTCGGCCAGGCGGAACTGCACGGCCTGGTGGTCGAAGATCGGGGTGCCGAAGCTTTCGCGTTCCTTTGCATACGCCAGCGCGGCCTCGAACGCGGCGCGTGCCATGCCGACCGATTGCGATGCGATGCCGATGCGGCCGCCCTCCAGCCCGGACAGCGCGATCTTGTAGCCTTGGCCCTCTTCGCCGATCAGGTTTTCCAGCGGGACGCGCGCGTTGTCGAATACGATCTGCGCCGTGTCCGACGAATGCTGGCCCATCTTCTGCTCGATGCCGGCGACGATGTAGCCGGGCGTATCCGTCGGTACCCAGAACGCGCTGATGCCCTTCTTGCCGGCCGCCCTGTCCGTGACTGCCATGACGATGGCGACGTCGCCGTTCTTGCCGCTCGTGATGAACTGCTTGGTGCCGTTCAGGACATAGTGGTCGCCGTCGCGCACGGCGGTCGTGCGCAGCGCGGCGGCGTCGCTGCCCGTGTGCGGTTCCGTCAGCGCGAAGGCGCCCAGCAGGTCGCCCTGCGCGAGCGGCCGCAGCCAGCGTTCCTTCTGCGCGGCGTTCGCGTACGTCATCGCGATCGAGCACACGGGGCAGTTGTTGACCGAAATGATGGTGGAGGTGCCGCCGTCGCCGGCCGCGATCTCTTCCAGCACCAGCGCCAGGGAGACGTAATCGAGGCCCGCGCCGCCGTACTGCTCGGGCACGGCCACGCCGAACGCGCCCAGCCGGGCCAGTTCCTTCAGCTCGTCCTTCGGAAAATGGTGCTCGCGGTCCCAGCGCGCGGCGTTGGGGGCCAGACGCTCCTGCGCGAAGCTGCGCAGGGCGTCGCGGATCATCTGGTGTTCTTCGGTCAGAATCATTTTTTGGTGGGGCCTTCCCAAACCTACTGCGCGTTGCATTTTCGTTCTGCGATGCTCGCTGTACCGTAAGTACAGCTGCGCTTCTCGAACGAAACTGCCGCCGCTCGCTACGGTTTGAGAAGGCCCTTTTACGTTAGTGGGTTGTTAAAAAAATTTTTACCACGGGATGGACGTGCCGTCGTAGTTGAGGAAGGCGCCGTTCTGCGCCGGCGTCGCATGTGCCAGCGTGGCGCGCAGGCCCGTCACGCTCTGCTCCACGGTGAGCGTGGCCCCTGGGCCGCCCATGTCGGTCTGCACCCAGCCCGGGTGGAACGTCAGGCAGCAAGCGCCCTGCGGGCCATACGTCAGCGCGGCGTCGGCCAGCACGGAATTCAGCGCGGCCTTGCTGGCGCGGTACAGCGAACCCTGGTTGCTCGTGCGCCCGCCGATGGAACCCATGCGCGACGAGATCACGGCCACCTTGCCGCGCGTGGTGGCGACCAGCGGCGCGACGATGGGCAGCAGCCGCATCGCGGACAGCACGTTCGTGTGCATGACGGCGTCGAACTCCTGCTCGGTCGGAAAGCCGGCGTGGTCCGGGCCGTACACGCCGGCGACGAGCCAGGCGGCGTCGATCTTTTCGTCGTCCAGCTTCCAGCCCAGCCCGCCGATCGATTCGGCATTGGTGACGTCGACCTGGTGCGCTTCGGCGCCGAGCCGGCGCAGGGCGTCGCAAGCCGCGGCTTTACGCGCGGTGGCGATGACGCGCCAGCCGTCGGCACGGTATTGACGGACCAGTTCGTGGCCGATGCCGCGCGAGGCGCCGACGATGAGGGCGGTGGGCATTGGGTTCTCCTTCACGGTATGAATGACAGGCCGTCACCATACCGTGTTTTGGAAACGCACGCGCGCCGTGTCACACCATCTCGATCGCCATCGCCGTCGCCTCACCGCCCCCGATGCACAGCGACGCCACGCCGCGCTTGCCGCCGGTCTTCTTCAGCGCGCCCAGCAAGGTGACGATGATGCGCGCGCCCGACGCGCCGATCGGGTGGCCCAGCGCGCATGCGCCGCCGTGGATGTTGACCTTGCCGTGCGGGATGTCCAGTTCGTGCATCGCGGCCATCGGCACGGCGGCGAACGCTTCATTGATCTCGAAGAGGTCGACATCCTTCGGCGACCAGCCCGTCTTCTTGAACAGCTTCTGCAGCGCGCCGATCGGTGCGGTCGAGAACTGGTCCGGCTCCTGCGCGTGCGTCGTGTGCGCGACGATGCGGGCAAGCGGCGTCAGGTCCAGTTCCTTTGCCGTCGATTCGCGCATCATGACGAGCGCGGCGGCACCGTCGTTGATCGACGACGACGATGCGGCCGTGATCGTGCCATCTTTCTTGAAGGCCGGGCGCAGCGTGGGAATCTTGTCGACCCGGGCTTTCACCGGGCCTTCGTCCTTCTCGATGATGGTCTCGCCCAGGCGGCTGGCCACGGTCACGGGCGCGATCTCCCACTGGAAATCGCCGGACTCGGTGGCGTTCTGCGCGCGCTTCACGGATTCGATCGCGAACGCATCCAGCTGCTCGCGCGTGAAGCCGTACTTCGCCACGCATTCCTCGGCGAACGTGCCCATCGAGCGGCCTTCGCCCGTCTTCTCGTTGCGCGAATACGCGTCTTCGAGGCCGTCCAGCATCATGTGGTCGAACATCATGCCGTGGCCGATGCGGTAGCCGCCGCGCGCCTTCGGGATCAGGTACGGGGCATTGGTCATCGATTCCATGCCGCCCGCGACGACGACGTCCGCGCTGCCGGCCTTGAGCACGTCGTGCGCGAAGATCGCGGCCTGCATCGCCGAGCCGCACATCTTCGACAGCGTGACGGCACCCGTCGACAGCGGCAGGCCGGCCTTGATCAGCGCCTGGCGCGCCGGCGCCTGGCCCTGGCCGGCCATCAGGCAGTTGCCGAAGTAGACGTGCTCGACGAGGCTCGCGTCGACGCCGGCGCGCTCGACGGCCGCCTTGATCGCCACGGCGCCCAGGTCGCTCGCGGATGTCGAGGAAAAATCACCCTGGAAGGCGCCCATCGGGGTACGGGCGGCGCCGACGATAACGATTGGATCATTCATTGTGTAAGGTCTCCAGATAATGGGATTGCGGCGAGGGTAACGCCGGAGTCGGTGGGTCCGCGTGATGGAAGCGGATGTGCTGCGGATAGGGAAAGACGTCTTCGATTTCGCCCGCCAGGATGCGGTCCTTGTGGGACTGCCACCAGACGCGCGTCAATAGTGCGGCGTGGTGTTTCATGAATGCGGCGCGTATCTTTGGATTCGCGAGCAGGAAGCGCGCAAACTGTTCGGGGAACACGTCGTGCTTGCCGATCGGATACCACGGCTCGGCCGACATCTCGTCTTCCTCGTTGCGCGGCTGCGGGATGTCGCGGAACTGGCAGTCGGTGAGGTACTCGATCTCGTCGTAGTCGTAGAACACGACGCGGCCATGTCGGGTGACGCCGAAGTTCTTGTAAAGCATATCGCCCGGAAAGATGTTCGCGGAGACGAGGTCGCGGATCGCATTGCCATACTCGAACACGCCGTGTTCGACGAGGCTGTCGTTGCCGCTGCGTTGCGCATCGTCCAGGAAGATATTCAGCGGCACCATGCGCCGCTCGATGTACAGGTGCTTGATGACGACGTGGTCGCCTTCGATCTCGACGAGCGAAGGTGCGTACTGGTGCAGTTCGGCCAGCAGTTCCTCGTCGAAGCGCGCCAGCGGAAAGGCCACGTCCGAATATTCCAGCGTGTCCGCCATGCGGCCCACGCGGTCGTGGTGCTTCACCAGCAGGTATTTTTCCTTGATGCGGGCACGGGTGGTGTCTTTCGGCGGCGGATAGAAATCCTTGATCACCTTGAACACATAGGGAAAGGAGGGCAGTTCGAACACGAGCATCACGAGACCGCGGATACCGGGCGCGACGCGGAAAGCGTCCGAGCTGTGCTTCAGGTGCTGCAGGAAGTCGCGGTAGAACAGCGTCTTGCCCTGTTTTTGCAGGCCGAGCACGGTATAGATCTCGCTGCGCGGCTTCTTCGGCATCAGGCTGCGCAGGAATTGCACATAGGCCGATGGTACTTCCATGTCGACCATGAAGTAGGCGCGCGTGAACGAGAACAGCAGGATCACCTGATCGGGGTCGGTGAGTACCGTGTCGAGGACGAGCCGGTTTGCGCGGTCGTGCAGGATCGGCACGACGAACGGATGTTCGCGCGCCCCATTGATGGCGCGGCCGACGATGTAGGCGGCCTTGTTGCGGAAGAACAGGCTCGACAGCACATGCAGCTGCTGGTTCGGCTCGCGTTCATGCAAGCCGAAATGCTCGACAATGCGTGCCTCGACGAGGGCGATGTCGCGGTCGAGGTCGGCGAACGAACAGTCGAGCTGGAAATTCGTGACCATGCGCCGCAACGCGAAGCGCAGGCCGTCCGCCGCCGGGTAGTAGACGCGGTAGGTCGGCGCGGGCTCGTCCGTCTCGATGTATTCCGTCGAGACGGCCGGACGCACGAAGATGAAATCGTTGCGGTAGTAGCTGCGGTGCAGGAGATGGCAGCTGACGGAATTGAAAAAGCTTTCGGCCAGTTCCGGGCGCTTGTGACCGGTCAGCAGCCCAATATAATGGAGCTTTGTTTCGCGCCAGGTGTCGTCGTCGAGGTCTTCCGGGGCGTATTCGTCTTCCAGCGCATGCACGCATTCCTGCACGCGCTTGTCGTAGAAGTCGATGCGCTTGCGCGCGGCCTGCTGGGCCGTCGTCCAGTCGGCGCGCTCGAAATGGGTCTTGGCCGTCTTGCTGGCCTGGCGAAACAGCTTGTAGTGGCGGTCGAAGCCGTCCAGGATGGTACGCGCGATGTCGAAGGCGATCTGGGACGACAGCAGCTTGGGAAAGGTGGCCTGGGTCATCGGGCATCTCGCGCGGTGGACGGGGCAGCGGTCATTGTAGTCCGCGAACGATGGGATCGGGATCATGGTTGCAAGATCCGCCGTCCCCGGCCGCCGGAAACGGCTTCCGGCTTGGGGAACGGCGGTCCTGTTTTTTTCGGGCTGCGTGAATATTGTTTTGCCGGCTTTTGCCGATCTTCCAGTGCGCCCGGTCCCCTCTTCCCACAAACTTATATCGTCTCGCCGAACAGTTCGCGTCCGATCAGCATACGGCGGATTTCGCTCGTGCCGGCGCCGATCTCGTACAGCTTGGCGTCGCGCCACAAACGGCCCACCGGATACTCGTTGATATAGCCATTGCCACCCAGCGTCTGGATCGCCTCACCCGCCATCCACGTCGCTTTCTCCGCGCTGTACAGGATGGCGCCGGCCGCGTCCTTGCGCAGGGCGCGCACCTGTTCCGGGTTCAATGCCCGGTCGCAAGCTTGGCCGACGGCATACACATAAGCACGGCATGCCATCATCGTCGAATACATATCCGCGATCTTGCCTTGCATCAATTGGAATTCGCCAATTGCCTGACCAAACTGCTTGCGCTCGTGAATATAGGGCACGACGACGTCCATGCAGGCCGACATGATGCCCAGCGGGCCGCCGGACAGCACGGTGCGCTCGAAATCCAGGCCCGACATCAGCACGTTGACGCCCTTGCCGACACCGCCCAGCACGTTCTCGACCGGTACTTCGCAATCCTGGAACACGAGTTCGCCCGTGTGCGAGCCGCGCATCCCCAATTTGTCCAGCTTTTGCGCGATCGAGAACCCTTTAAAGCCTTTCTCGATGAGGAAGGCGGTCATGCCGCGCGGGCCGGCCTCGATGTCGGTCTTGGCGTAGACGACGAGGGTGTCGGCATCCGGGCCGTTCGTGATCCACATCTTGGTGCCGTTCAGCACGTAGCGGTCGCCCTTCAGGTCGGCGCGCAACTTCATGCTGACGACGTCGGAGCCGGCGTTCGGCTCGGACATCGCCAATGCACCGACGTGTTCGCCCGAAATCAGCTTCGGCAGGTATTTGCGCTTCTGCTCTTCGTTGCCGTTGCGCTTGATCTGGTTGACGCACAGGTTCGAGTGGGCGCCATACGACAGGCCGACGGAGGCCGAGGCGCGCGAGATTTCTTCCATGGCGACGATGTGCGCCAGGTAGCCCATATTGGCACCGCCGTATTCCTCGCCGACGGTGATGCCCAGCAGGCCCAGTTCGCCCATCTTTTTCCACAGGTCCATCGGGAACTGGTCGGTGCGGTCGATATCGGCCGCGCGGGGTGCGATTTCGCTTGCGGCAAACTGTTGTACAGCTTCGCGCAGGGCGGCGATGTCTTCGCCGTGGTCAAAGGTCAAGCCAGGGAGATGCAGCATGTCGTCCTCTTCCTCGTTCTCGTCTATGTGGTGGGCACGTCGAAAAACCTGCTGCGCGTTGCACTGCCGTCGCGGACGGCGAGTCCTGCGATGCTCGCTGTACTTTCGTACAGCTCCGCTTCTCGAACGGCATTGCGGCCGCTCGCGACGGTTTTTCGAGGTGCCCTTCGGCTCGTGGCCAGACTGGATGATAGCGCGGAGTGACGTTAACGTAAACGTCAAGTGAGGCCACTTACACAGTTACGCCGCATCCTTTTCTCCGGCGTCATCGGCCAACTGTTCGCCGGTCGCGCCCGATTCCGCCAGCAGTCGCCGGCATTCTTCTTCGTGCACGGCGATTTCCGCCAGCGACATCTCGATGTCGGCACGCTGCTGTTCCAGCGTTTCCCGTTGATGCGCCAGCACGCCGAGGAAGCGGTTGATCTGGGCCACCGTATCTTTCGGCGTCTCATACATGTCGATGATGCTCTTGATCTCCGACAAAGTGAGACCCAGGCGCTTGCCACGCAAGGTCAGTTTCAGCCGGGTGCGGTCGCGCGGCGTGTAGACACGGTTGCGTCCGCCCTGGCCCTCGCGATACGGGCTGAGCAGCCCTTGGTCTTCGTAGAAGCGAATCGCGCGTGCAGTGATGTCGAATTCGCGTGCCAGTTCGGCGATGGTATAGGTGGTGGCCATGATGTCCTGCGGTCTATCGTCTGGGGCGTGGCGCGGAATCACCTGGAATCACAGTCCGCGCCTTCCGTTTACGTTTACGTCAAAGCGTTTGCGGTATTGTAACGCGCGCCATGCCCGCCCCAACATAAAGTCGATCGGCATGAATCCTCTCGAAACCGGCGGTTGACATTGTTCCTCTGATGTTTAAACGGCAACTCGACGCCCACCAGTTCAGTTTTGCGATCGGTGAAGCGCTGGCTCATCCGCATTCTCTTTGGCACAACGGTAACTTGATCCGTGTAACCGAACACGACGGCATCATTCGATTCAGGTTGCCTTAAAACAACATATTACGCAGCATGGGTGTCGCAGAAATCGTGACAATCTAAACGCATATGCCGGCAATTTGTTGACTCTTGGCATCACTTGGCATGCTGAAGGGAATATATGTTCGCCGTTCGTTAGGGAAATCGTGCGAGCAATCGATTTCCTTTTCCTGTAGGATATTTTTCACACATTGCTGCCGGAACGCGGAAAACAATTGCAATTGCTGGACAGCACTGTGAGAATTGGTCAATACTCACTTATTTGTTACCTTCAGCCTCTCCTTGCCGTCACAGACGGTCTGGTCAACGGAGCGACCTATGACGGCTTTGCATGAACCTTTAGTGCCATCCATGAATTCGACTAACGAACGGGAGAGCTTCAGCGAGCGCCTGCAGCAAGCCCTGAAAAATGCCCATTATTCTCCGGACAGCCCGACCCGGCTGGCGCGGGAATTTAACATTCGCTTCGAAGGCCGTCCGATCACGGTCCATGCAGCGCGCAAATGGCTGGTTGGAGAGGCGATTCCGACCCAGGAAAAATTGCGCATGATCGCGCAGTGGCTGGGCGTGCCCGCCGACTGGCTGCGCTTCGGCGGTTCGGAAAACGCTGCCGCGAGCGGCGACAGTGCCGACAGCGGCGCCCGCTTCGAATCGGCCGACGTCAAGCTGATCGCCGACCTGCAGCGCCTGGATGAGCATCACAAGCAACTGGCACGCGAATTCATCCGCATGCTGGTGCGCATGAATCACCAGCAACAGAAATAATCCATCCTGGCTGCCGTTCCGTAGCCGCATCCATGAGGCGGGCGGGTCCGTACATCCGGGCCGCCGCGCATGCATCTTCCATACTGCAACTTTTTTTTGCGTGCGGCCGCACAAACGGCCGAGTCTCGCGCATAATCGATAACGCTAACGGAACGTCGAAAACGGTCGAGTTCGCGTTCCTGCCTGGCACCCGTTATCGGTCAATAAGGATGCAGTCGCCTCATGATTAATAACTACAGCAACACCGCACAACTGAAAGACCTCATGACCGCGCCGCCGATGACAGCGGCCCAGCACGCAGAAATCATGCGCAAGCGTAACGAGCAGCGCAGGAAAATCGAAGACGCAAGAGAGCAGAGACAGTCCGAACGCGATCCGTACGGCGAAGGCGCCTGAAGGGCGCCGGAAAACGGTTCAGCGTGCGTCGTCTTTCGAGACGATGTCCCGCATGCCGCCCCAGCGCGGGGCAAGATCGTTCGCCACGCCCAGCAGGTCCATGACGCGCGCGACCGTGTGATCGATCATCTCGTCTATCGTGGCGGGACGGTTGTAGAAGCTCGGCAGCGGCGGAAACACGATGCCGCCCATTTCCGTCACGGCCGTCATGTTGCGCAGGTGCGCCAGGTTGAACGGCGTCTCGCGCACCATCAGAATCAGGCGACGGCGTTCCTTCAGCACGACGTCGGCGGCGCGTGCGATCAGGTTATCCGACAATCCATGCGCGACGGCGGCCAGCGTCTTCATCGAACAGGGGGCGATCACCATGCCGTCCGACTGGAACGAACCGCTGGCGATGGTGGCACCGATCTCGCGGTTGCGGTGCACCACATGGGCGAGCGCTTCCACGTCGCGCCGTTGCAGGCCGACTTCCTGGTGCAGGGTGAGGTTGGCGGCATCGGAAATGACGAGATGCGTCTCGATGCCGGGCGCGGCGGCCAGCCGTTGCAACAGCCGCACGCCATAGATTGCGCCGGTCGCGCCCGTGATGGCGACGATGATCCGGCGGCCCGCGCTCGGGCGGCGTGGGTCACCGGGTTCGCCATCCGGACGCGGGCCGGAATCAGCCATTCTTCTTGAGCAGGGCTTGCAGTTCGCCGGACTCGTACATTTCCGTCATGATGTCGGAACCGCCGATGAATTCGCCGTTCACGTACAGTTGCGGGATGGTTGGCCAGTTCGAGTATTCCTTGATGCCCTGGCGGACTTCCGCGTCTTCCAGCACGTTCACGGTGGCGATGTTATCGACGCCGCAGGCCTTCAGGATTTGGATCGCGCGGCCGGAAAAACCACATTGCGGGAACTGGGCGGTGCCCTTCATGAACAGCAC
>Ga0207667_10003503_pt1 | contig 19395 bp, 18 predicted proteins | sample KBSCornC52_FD_184301 | JGI IMG/M metagenome (GOLD analysis project Ga0207667, IMG submission 184301) | Corn rhizosphere microbial communities from Kellogg Biological Station, Michigan, USA - KBS Corn C5-2 (SPAdes) (version 2) | ecosystem: Host-associated > Plants > Roots > Rhizosphere > Soil ...
AGCGGTATCATCCTGATTTCATTGCAGCGGAAGGGTTTAGCTCGGTTGACGCCGAATCGCAGGAGGCCTTGAAGGCGATGATAGTGGCCCATGCGGAAGAGTCTGCCAGCGGGTTGGCGAAGTCGATGCTGGCGGACTGGCCGAAGCAGGCGGCGGCATTTGTCCGGCTGACTCCGGTGCCGCAGGCTTGAAGCTGGAGTTTTGAACGGAGTGTCCCGGTCGCAGGACCATGGCCATTCCGCGGTCTTATCGGGACCAGCTTTCCTCGGGGAAGGCTGGTCTTTTCACTTTTGTTCCCGGTCGATGTGGAAGACGGATGGTGCATAAACATGCATTTTGAGGCCGAGCAGGTGGATGTTGGCAGGCACGAATGCACTTCGTTCGAGTGACTGGGTTGAGCTTTGGTGGGTCAAAACCTGTGAGGTGCCGGTTTATGGTTCGGCATAATAAAGTGTGTTGGTGCGCACTGTCAGTCCTGGCTTGTCGACCTTCACCTGAATTGAGTGGTATTCGCCGAATGCGGTTGCTGGCGGTGAATCATAGGACAGCACGTAATAAGACTTTGTATCGGCGAGGCAGGCATCAATTTCGCCGGCAATATCCTTGGTGTTCGTCAGTATCTGGCCGCCGCTCTGGTGCGCCAGAGGGTGCAAGCCCAGACTGCCTGCAGTTACCTGGCTTTGGTCCGGGACACCGTCGAAGAAGGCACGATCGTGAGCATTGCGCGATTCAGCGCTGGGAGAAGCGATCGCGTCCAGGGTCACTTGACCTTCCATCAATGCGCTCGAAACTTCCACGAGATCATGGAAGAAGGACCGCTTGACCGACGGCGTATCGGGGACAAACCCGTTGCTGGAAAGAAGCGGCCATCCCTGGCCTATCCAAACGAGGATGACTCGAACGGGGACGTCCACTTGCTGTTGGGCCAGGCTCGCTAGGGCCTTAACGGATGTGTTGAAATGGTGATTCAGGCAATCGAGCCGCGGATTCGGGTCGAGAGGAGAAAGACCGTTATGTCCGGGCAGATATCTCTCGTCCTCTGCTGCCTCCGCGCAGCCAATCGTGTGCAGGTTATCGGTCAGCGCCTTGAGTTCTTGAAGGAGAGCACTGCGGTCTCGTGATGGGAGGCCCACACTCACGCCGGAATTGGAGGACAGTGCGATCGACATGGGGTAAGCGAGGGGTCCGTCACCCTGCCTCAGGTACTTCTCAATCTCCCTTCGAAAGTATCCAAGTTTTCGTGAAGGGTTATTCACTGCGTCGAGCACGAGAATAATGTGGGCCGGAGCAATTGCCGAGCTGCCCTGTACCGATCGAAAGCCTTCCACCTTCCGGAGTTGATGGTCCTCGATGAGGGTAAAGTCCGTCTGCTTCAGGTCGGTGGGGGACTTGCCGGATGCGTCAGACACATACACATTCAAAAAGATACGGTGAGTGGCTTGATTTATGCGTTCTCTTTCTTCAGGAGTTCGGCGGCGCAATTGCGGCAGTGGATCGGATTGAGGCCCGGCAGATTGCCCGGATGGCGCCTGGAGCGGCGAAGCCTGTCTTGACGTGAAGGAAAGTGCAAGACAAGCGGAGAGTATGCCCAACCATCTCAGCCACGGCAATTGAGTTCCCCCCAAGGAAGATTGATCTCGTAAACTTTGGATGACGATAGCACGATCAAGCATGGACGAGGCGACCCTCAGTGCCCCGAATCCCGTTCTCCAGACGACTGATGAGGCTACGGAACAAGCCGATAACAAAACAGGATTTTTCGGGGTATGTTGTTTGGAGGGGCTTCTATGCCGGAGCTGGCTTCGGCTTGGGCGAGCTCGACCCAATTGATGTAGGAGATGCCTTGAAGAAGACGGAAGAAGAGCTGGCGACGCACGAAAAGTATCAGCGCATTCTCGATGCGGCAGTCGAGGTGATCGCTGAGCGGGGATACTTCAAGTCGCCGGTGAGCGAGATCGCAAAGCGCGCCGGGGTGGCGGACGGGACCGTCTATCTCTACTTCAAGAGCAAGGACGATGTTCTGCGGACGGCGATCGACAGGACATTCGAGAAGTTCTACAAACAGATTGCGGATGCGTTTGTGACGCTTACGGGGCCGCGGGAGCAGCTTGAATACATTGCGCTGGTGCATCTGGAGAGCAGCACGGCGAACCGGAGCATGGCCGTGCTGATGCAGACGGAGATGCGGCAGAGCGCGAGGTTTATCGCGGAGTTTTCGCATCATCATCTGGTGAAGTACATCCAGATGGTCCGCGAGGTGGTCCGGCGGGGACAGGAGGAGGGGATCTTTCGGCGGGATGTCTCCGATGGCGTGGTGGCGCACTGCATGTTTGGCGCGATCGATGAGCTGCTGAGCTCGGCGGTGTTTACAGGGCGAGTCTATGATGCGAAGGCGACGGCGGCGCAGGTGATGGATGTGCTGCTGAAGGGAATCACGGCAGGGTGAGCCCTAGGCGAGGCGGGGAACCAATAGAATGGCGAGATGAGTCAAAGCCGCCTGAACGCATATCTCAAGCATGGCCAGTTTTTAGTGAAGGGATGGCTTTTACCGGGGGCGCCTGAGGCGATTGTCCTCTTGTCGGAGGAACAGCGCCGGTCCGGTTTGGCGGGCGGGGCCGCGGAGATTGGCGTGCATCACGGAAAACTCTTCATCCTGCTGTACCTCCTTGGGCAGAAAAACGAACCGGCAGCTGCAATCGACCTGTTCTCGCAACAGGAGCTGAATGTCGACAACTCCGGCGCAGGCGATCTTGAACGCTTCAGGCGGAATCTCGGCAGACATGCGGATACAAGCCGACTTCTGGTTCACGAGGGAGACTCGACACAGCTTGGCTCGAAAGACCTGCTTCGGCTCTGTCGCGGCCCATTGCGCATGATCAGCATTGATGGCGGACATACGGCAGGCATTACCGCGCATGACTTGGCCACCAGCGAAGGCGCCTTGATGGAGGGCGGAATCATCATCCTGGACGATTGCTTCAATGAGATGTGGCCCGGCGTGGTCGATGGAGTCCATCAGTATTTTTCTCAGCCGAGAGCCATCGTTCCGTTCGGGGTTGGTGCGAATAAGACTTTTTTTTGCCACAGGCCATTCGCCCGGCAGTATGCCGACGTTCTGCGAAGACTCGATCGGCGCTCGATTGAGCAGGAGTTTCTCGGAGAGCCGGTGGTGTATTTCAACTTTGCCGCCTGGACCTTCTCCCGGTGGTACAGGCGAGTCGATGCGTGGCGATCTGTAAGACGCATCTATCACGAGGCGCTGTCGCGTTTTTAACGGCAGGTCATTTGCGTGGTTTATGGTGGTGGGGATAATTTAGCAGCCGAGGTGGACGGTTATGTTTGATCTGACGACTTTGAACGATGTTCTGGCGAAGGTTACGGGGCGGGGTGACCATACCGTGATGCGGTGGCAGGATGCTGCGGGGGAGTGGCAACCGATCTCCTCGTCTGAGCTTTATGGGCGTGTGCGGGCCCTGGCCGATGTGCTGCGCGGATGGGGTCTGGGGAAGGGCGACCGGGTGGTGATCCTGTCGGAGAACCGCTGGGAGTGGGCGGTGACGGACTTTGCCACGCTGGCCATTGGCGGCGTGGATGTGCCTCTTTATCCGACGCTGACAGCGGAACACATCGGCTATATGCTGCGGGACTCGGGCGCGAAGGTCGCGGTGGTCTCGTCGAAGGAACAGTACGAGAAGTTGACGGCGGCAGGGGAACTGCCTGAGCTGGAGCATGTGGTGGTGATGGATGCCGAGGAGTTTGGCAATACGGAGAGCTTTGCCGCGCTGATGAAAGGTGCGGAAGGGAAGCAGCAGCGGGATGCGGAGTTCGATGCACTGGTGAAGGGTGCGCGCGGCGAGGATCTGGCGACGATTATCTATACGTCTGGGACGACGGGTGAGCCGAAGGGTGCGATGCTGACGCATGGCAACCTGGCCAGCAATCTGAATCTTTCGACCGATCCTTTTGGATTTACGGAGAAGGATAGTTGCATCTCGTTTCTGCCGCTCTCGCATGTGACGGCGCGGCATCTGGACTATGCCGTGATGTGCAATGAGGCGACGGTGGCTTACTGTCCGAAGTTCGATCTGCTGCCGCCGGCGATGAAGGCGCTGAAGCCGACGATCTTTGTGGCGGTGCCTCGGGTTTACGAAAAGATTCGCCAGGCGGTGGAAGGGAAGTCGGCGGCGTCGCCGGTGAAGTCGAAGATTTTGAAGTGGGCGCTGGCGACGGGCAAGACGCATCGGCAGGAGACGCTGGAGGGGAAGGCTCCGGCAGGTATCGGGTGGAAGCTGGCGAACAAGCTGGTGTTTGACAAGATTCGTGAGGCGTTTGGTGGAGACGTGAAGGTGTTTATCTCGGGTGGCGCTCCGCTGGGGATGGATACAGCGGGATGGTTTGCCGATGCGGGGATTCGGATCTTTGAGGGCTATGGGCTGACGGAGACTTCGCCGGTGATTGCGCTGAATTATCCGAACGCGCACAGGATTGGGACGGTGGGGAAGGCATTGCCGAATGTGCAGTGCCGGTTTGCAGCCGATGGCGAGCTGGAGGTGAAGGGGTCTTCGGTGTTTCCGGGGTACTGGAAAAAAGAGAAGGACACGGCCGAGGCGTTTACGCCGGATGGGTGGTTCAGGACGGGCGATATTGGGAAGCTGGATGAGGGTGGGTTCCTGTCGATCACAGACAGGAAAAAAGAGTTGCTGAAGACGAGTGGAGGAAAACTGATTGCGCCGCAGCCGATTGAGAACAAGCTCAAAGCGAATACGCTGGTGGCGCAGGCGGCGATGGTGGGCGACAAACATAAGTTTGCCTGTGTGCTGCTCTCGCCTAACTTCGCTGCACTGGAAGGATGGGCCAAGGGGCAGGGTGTGGCGACGGGCGACCATGCTGCTCTGGTGAAAGATCCCAAGGTGGTGAAGGTCTATCAGGAGATCGTGGACAAGGTGAATGCCGATCTGCCGAGCTATGAAAGTATGAAGAGGATGCGCGTGGTGCCGGAGGAGTGGTCGGTGGAGGGTGGGGAGTTGACTCCGAGCATGAAGCTGAAGCGGCGGGTGGTGGAGAAGAAGTACGAGAAGGAGATTGCGGAGTTCTATGCCGACGAGGCTACGGCGAAGGTGCGGTAAACATGAAATTTAAGGGATTTCGTTACGATACAATGCGAATTCATCTACGACAGGGGCTCACTGTTTGTGCATTCTGCATACATGTTCACCGGCAAAGAAAGAGACGCCGAATCAGGGCTCGACAACTTCGGCGCTCGCTACATGAGCAGCAATATGGGCCGGTTCATGTCTCCCGACTGGAGCTCTACTCCAGATACAGTTCCATATGCGGACTTCAATGATCCGCAAAGCCTGCGTATGCACAAGCACTCCAGCGGGGTGCACAAAATTCTCAAGCAGGTTGGGTACTAATGAGCAAGCAATCGAAGATGACTGTAGGAGACATTTACGAAATCCGCTTGCCCGACAAACGGTGGGCGTACGCACAATACCTTCAACACAATGATCAACTTGGGTATCTCATCCGCGTACTTGACTGCGTCCTTGACGAACCCGTCGCGAACGCTGCTGAGCTAACAGGGGCAGGCGATTTGTTTCCTCCTGTTTTCGTGGGACTCTTGGCAACCGTTAGGAGTGGGCGATGGAAGTTGATCGGCAATTTAGCGGTCGAAAACTTTAGCTTCCCCCGCTTCCGCAATACCATCGGGACCAAGCCGGGGGTTTACCATGACTGGCACATCTGGGATGGCGTAAAGTCTGTTAGGATAGGCGACCTTCCCGCAGAGTTGCGAGCTCTCGAACTTGAACAGGTGTGGGGAGATGAAGGTCTCGAAGAGAGAATCGTCGCAGGAACCTACCGCGGTGACCGAATGTTTTAGCCAGGTGATGCAGCGCACCGCTACGCAACGGCTGGCGGACACATCACTATGACGCAAACCGCTTTCACCTACGACTGTGTTCAACGTTTTGTACACTTCTGCGGTTTAAATGGGTCCCGTTCTTCCGGCAAAGAATGGGATGAGCATTGAAGAGCGGCAATGCTGAAATCGAACAGAAATAGCGTCGATACCTGCCTTGACGTTGATATTGTCTGGACCTATACAAAGGTGCGGTAGGCTTGAAGGATGGCAGATTCGGTGAAGAAACGGATTGGGGTGCACGTCGGTACGGCGGGTGGGTGCTGGACGGCGGTGGAGCGGGCGGTGGCAGCGGGGGCGAATACGTTCCAGATGTTTTCGGCCAGCCCGCGGATGTGGAAGGCGTCTCCGGTGAAGGCTGAGGATGCTGCGAAGATGCTGGCGCTGCGGGTACAGCATGACGTTGGGCCGGTGTCTATTCATGCGAGCTATCTCATCAATCTGTGCAGTCAGACGGAGAGTGTAAGGGCGAACTCGACGGCGGCGTTTCGCGGAGAGGTGGAGCGGGCGCTGGCTCTGGGGGCGGAGTATCTGGTGTTGCATCCGGGGAGTTGGAAGGGGCTGACGCGTGAAGAAGGGTTGAGGCTGGCTGCGCAGTCGATCGAGCGGGCGATTGATGGGATTGATTTCACTGGAAAGAACTTCAAAATTTTGATCGAGAATACTGCGGGCGCGGAGTTTTCGCTTGGCGGCAAGCTGGAGCAGGTGGCGGAGTTAGTGGAGTGCCTGCGAGCTTGCGCTCCCGTTGCCGTGTGTTTAGATACGTGCCATGTGCATGTGGCTGGGTATGACATCGTCTCCACGGATGGATATATCGAGACCATGAAGCTGGTGGAGTCAACGGTGGGGTTCGATGCGGTGAAGGTATGGCATTGCAATGACGCCAAGGCGGCGATGGGGTCGAAGCTGGACCGGCATGAGCATATCGGCGAAGGAACGATTGGAGCAGAGGCGTTTCGGCGGCTGCTGCACGATGCACGGTTCGCTCATGCGGCATTTATTGCGGAGACGCCGGTCGATGCTCCGGGGGATGAGGCGCGAAATGTGGGTGTTCTGCGGACGCTGGCTGCGGGGTAAAGTGCAAGTTTACGGCGAGGGCCTGATGAGCGCTGCCGTGGTGCTTTCATCTTCCGGCGGCAGCTTGGTGCGGATCAACGATTCAATCTGGTCCCAGACGCGTGGGTCGTTTTCGATCTCGATATGCGGTCCCATGAAGAGGCGAGCGTACCAAGGATATTTGTCGCAGGCGACGTGGGTGTCCTTGTAGTCGAGCCGGTAGTTTCCGAGGATCTTCGTATTTGCCGGATCGGTGGCGCGAATCGTGGATCGGCCGTGGAGAAGGCCGTCGAGTTGATAGAAGTTGACAGCCTGCGCTACGTTGGCCGGGATACGCAGGTCTCCGTGTCCGATTTTTGGGACTCTGTCTACGAGGATGGCCAGCAGGACGGGAATTTTAGCGTCTTCGAGTTGTCGGGCCATGGTGACCGTTTCAGATGCTCCCCAACTGTGTCCATAGAGGATGATTCGCGCGTGCTGCTTTTCGATAGGGCTTATGACTCCATCGTGATTTACATCCAACTGATGCAGGATTTGCCGGAAGGCCCTTTTGCCGTGAGAGTTTTGAAAGACCTCTGCATAGACACCGTTGGGGTGGCTCTGGCGGAGATGCATGGCGAGTTGGACCTCGCGATGCACGGTGTTGTTCTTCTTGACATTCCCTCCCAGAAATCCGATCACGATGACCGGGGAGATCGCCGGAGCTTCCTTTGGAAGCTGCCTGACGGAGGGATGCTCATTACCGATGATTTCTGTTGACGGCGACGTTGCGACGATGGGTGCGGCCTCGGCGGTCTGCTGTTGGAGGGGCATTCCCGGGCAAGGTAATGCACCGAAAAGTATGAAGGCGAGGATTGAAGGTAAAAAAATCCCGAACAGGAGCGGCGGCTTCTGGGGCTCTGACTTTGCGGGGACGAATTTGGCAAATTTCGAGTACACAAAGCTCCCGGTGCGGACGCGCACATTGTTAGCGCTCTGACACCAGACTGGGGTAGAGTTTAGTCCTTTTTCGCGGGGCTGATGTCGCTAACCGCAAGGCTATTGCTTCGCTGCGCGGAGCGATCTAGTATTGCCGTGCAGTTTCGGGTCCGCTTGCAAAAGCGATATGTGTCATGAGGACACTGCCATGAAAGTGCTGAAAGCAATTGGAATTGCGGCCGGAGGTGCATTTGCGGTCGCCGCGGCGGTAAAAATTCTTCGCAGTGCGCAATGGAAGCAAAGAATTCTTGACGGATTCAACCGGGCATCGGTTCTTGTCGATCAGAAGATCGGATGGCCAGCATTGCCGGTTCCACTGGCACTTGCGGTGCTGGCCGGAGGCCGGAATACGCTGCGGGAGAAGAACCTCACCGACACCAATACGCCGGACGCGATACCGGGGACGCCTCCGGTCTATCCGAATGTGGTGACGGCTCGAACCCCGGATGGCACGTTCAACGATATGAAGTGCCCTTTTATGGGGAGCGCGGGCGCACGGTTTGGGCGGAATGTTCCTCTGAATGAGACATGGCAGGAGAAGCAGCCCAACCTGATGACACCGAGCCCGCGGGTGGTGAGTCTGGAGCTGATGACGCGCAATGAATTTACTCCGGCGAAGACATTGAATTTGCTGGCGGCGGCGTGGCTGCAGTTTCAGATTCGCGACTGGTTCAGCCACGGCAAAAGCATCAAGGAAGACTCGTGGCAGGTGCCGCTGGCGGAGAATGACACCTGGCATGAAGACCCGATGCGGATTCTGCGGGTGATGCCGGACCCGACACGGACCGCTGCGGATGACGGCAGACCGCTTACCTATATCAATACGGAGACGCATTGGTGGGATGGCTCGCAGCTTTATGGCAGCACGGCGGACTATCGCGCGAAGGTGCGGACTGGAGTTGACGGCAAGATCTTTGTGGGTAAGGACCATCTGGTCCATCCCGACCCGACGGCATTGGTGCAACTGCAATCGGCTGCGCTGGTGGGATGGTGGGTGGGACTTGAACTCTTCTACACGCTGTTCACGCTGGAGCACAACGCGATCTGCGACAGGTTGAAGCAGGCGTATCCGGAGTGGGGGGATGATGATCTGTTTGAGCATGCGCGGCTCATCAATGCGGCGATTATCGCCAAAATCCACACCGTTGAATGGACGACGGCAATTCTAGGACATCCTGTGTTGCAGATTGCCATGCGCGCAAACTGGTGGGGGCTGGCCGGGGAGCACATCAAGAATCTGTTCGGCAGGTTGAGCGGGAGTGAGTTGATCAGCGGGATACCGGGCTCGGAGACCGACCACTACGGAGTTCCATATTCGCTGACGGAAGAGTTTGTAGCGGTGTATCGTATGCATCCGCTGATTCCCGATGACATTACCTTCTGGTCGCGGGAGACGGGCGATGTCCTGCAAAAGCTCAATTTTCAGCAGATTGCGGGCAATGACGCGCAGAATATCTGCGACAGCGTTCACATCGAGGATCTGTTGTACTCGTTTGGTTTGATGAACCCCGGCGCAGTCATGCTGCATAACTATCCGAAGACGCTGCAGCACTTTATAAGGCCCGACGGCATTCCAATGGACATTGCGGCACATGACATCATGCGCTGCCGCGAGCTGGGAGTTCCGCGATATACGAAGTTTCGCAAGCTGCTGAGCCTGCGGCCGGTAAGAACGTTTGAAGAACTGACGCCGAATGCGGAGTGGCGCGAGGAGATACGCCGCGTCTACAACAATGACATCGATTCGGTCGACCTGATCGTGGGCTTGTTTGCGGAGAAGCCGCCTGAAGGTTTCGGCTTCAGCGATACCGCTTTCCGCATTTTTATCCTGATGGCGTCGCGGCGATTGAACAGTGATCGCTTCTTTACCACCGATTTTACGGAAGATGTCTACAGCAAGGCCGGGATGGATTGGATCAGGGACAGCACACTTTCTGCGGTATTGCTGCGGCATTATCCGTCTCTGGCACCGGCGCTGGAAGGGGTAGAGAACGGGTTTGCTCCGTGGAAGGCTAAGGGTGCGCAAACCTAGTTATTGGCTGGAATTTGAGAGGAGAGGCATGTCCGTGAGCAGCGGTGGCGTGGTTTTCTTTACAATCAAGTTCTATGCCAGAGATGCAGACAAACGAGATCGAGAAGCAGGCGCGGTATAACCCGGCGGAGATTGAGCCGAAGTGGCAGCAGCGATGGGACGCGGCCCCTGCGTTGTACGCCGCCGAAGGGCATGACTCGGGCAAGCCGAAGTATTACTGCATTGAGATGTTGCCTTACCCTAGTGGGCAGTTGCACATGGGGCATGTACGGAACTATGCGATCGGCGATGCGCTGGCCCGGCACATGTGGATGCGTGGGTATAACGTGCTGCACCCGATGGGGTGGGATGCGTTTGGCCTGCCGGCAGAGAATGCCGCGCTCAAAAACCATGTGCCGCCGCGAGAGTGGACGCTCACGAATATTGCGGCGATGAAGAAGCAGTTCCAGCGACTGGGGATGGGCTTCGACTGGACGACCGAGGTGACGACCTGTCTGCCGGATTACTACCGGTGGAATCAGTGGTTCTTTTTGAAGATGTATGACGCCGGGCTGGCTTACCGGAAGAAGAGCAAGGTGAACTGGTGTCCCGAATGCCAGACCGTGCTGGCCAATGAGCAGGTCATCGATGGACGTTGCTGGCGGCACGAGGATACGACGGTCGAGCTGCGGAATCTAACGCAGTGGTTTCTGCGGACGACGAAGTACTCCGATGAACTGCTGGATGGGCTCGACAAACTGGAAGGCTGGCCGGAGAAGGTCCGCACCATGCAGCGGAACTGGATCGGGCGTAGCGAGGGCGCTCTGGTCGATTTTGTCGTCGATGGCGAAGTGAAGGCGGCAGACTGCTCGAAGATTACGGTGTTCACGACGCGGGTGGATACGATCTTTGGCGCCACTTCGGTGCAACTTGCTCCGGAACATGCGGTGGCGCGGGCCTTTGCGGCGGAGGATGCCGGACTGGCAGCAAAGATGGAGGAGTTGCTGGGGCAGCAGACGTTGGCTCGTGAGGCCGGCGACCTCGGCGCGATTGAGAAGCATGGTGTGCCGACGGGCAGGTTTGCCGTGAACCCGTTCAACGGCGAACGCGTGCCCATCTGGGTGGCGAATTACATTCTTGCGGACTATGGCACCGGCGCCATCATGAGCGTTCCGGCGCATGATGAGCGCGACTTCGAGTTTGCCCGAAAGTATGGTCTGCCCATCAAGCAGGTCATTGCTCCCAAGGCCGATGCCGACACCCCCCTTCCTTATACGGCGGAAGACGATGCTGTACTCGTTGATTCGGACGGATGGACGGGCGAGAGCTGCAAAGAAGCGCAGCAGAAGATGGCCGGGTTTGCCAAGGCCAATGGATTTGGTACGCCTACGGTTACCTATCGGCTGAAGGATTGGGGAATCAGCCGCCAGCGATATTGGGGCACGCCAATCCCCATGGTTTATTGCGAGAACGGGCATTCGGGTTTGGAAGCGGGTGGCGTCGTTCCGCTGCCGGAGAGTGCGCTGCCTGTCGTGCTGCCGCCGCAGGTGGATATTACGCAGCAGGGCGGATCGCCGCTGGGGCGTGTGCCGGAGTTCGTGAATACGACCTGCCCGGTGTGCGGTGGGCCGGCGTTGCGCGAGACCGACACGATGGACACGTTCGTCGATTCGAGCTGGTACTTCTATCGCTATACCGATGCGAAGAATTCCAGTGCGCCGTTTGCGAGCGAGAAGGCGAACTACTGGTTCCCGATCGATCAATACATCGGCGGCGTGGAACATGCGATTCTGCACCTTATTTATTCACGGTTCTGGACCAAGGTGATGCGCGACCTGGGGCTGGTCAAAAATGATGAGCCTGCGGCGCGGCTGTTCACGCAGGGAATGGTGATCAAAGACGGCGCGAAGATGTCGAAGTCGAAGGGGAACGTGGTCTCGCCTGACGACATGATCGCGCGCTATGGAGCCGATGCTACGCGGATGTATGCGTTGTTCGCGGTTCCGCCGGATAAAGATCTGGAGTGGCAGGAGGACGGCGTTGCCGGAATCAGCCGGTTCTTGAGCCGGGTGTATCGACTGACGATGAAGTATGGTGCGGCGGCTTCAGCGGGAGGCGCTTCGCGTAAAGAGACTGCGGTCGAGCAGAAGCTGCTACGGAAGCTGCACCAGACAGTTGCGAAGATTACGCTCGATTTCAGTGGCCGCTGGCATTTCAATACCTCCATCGCAGCGACGATGGAACTGGTCAATGAGATCGTGGCCTCGGAGGCAGCGATTGACAGTGGCGAGGTTTCGACGGCGGTGGTGGCGGAGATATTTCGCAATCTGGTATTGCTGCTTGCTCCGTTCGCTCCATTTCTTGCAGCAGAGCTGTGGGAGCAGGTTGGCGGTGAGGGAGTCGTCTTCCGCGTGCCGTGGCCCGTGGCCGATGCTGAACTTCTGCGGGAAGACGAGTTAGAGATTCCGGTGCAGATGAATGGCAAGTTGCTTAATGTTGTGAGAGTCCCGGTCGGCAGCTCGGAAGATGTGGTGAAGGCCGCCGCGATGGCGGATGCAAAGGTCGTAGCGAGAGTCGAGGGGAAGACTTTGGTGAAGGTGATTGTGGTGCCCGGCAAGCTGGTGAATCTGGTGGTGAAGTAGTGGATACCGCGCCGCAGGACGGCGTGGTGATTGCTGCGGGGACGGTGCGGGGAACGCAGTCGTTCGTGCATGTGATCTCGCAGGGTCGGAAGCATCTCTCGTGGACCGCGCTGGAGGTGCTGTGGCGCTGGGTGTATGGGATTCCGGCGCTTGCGGTGTTGTGGTATGAGGCGACGCGGATTCTGAAGTCTGTCCCGTTGGACATGCAGGCGCTGAAGTCGATGTCGATCCTGGACGCGATGGGGGCGGCGAAGACGCTGATGGACGCGATGGTGCTGCTGCTGCCTCCTGTGATGCAGGTGCTGGCGTGGCTGGGGCCGGTAATGGTTGCGGCGTGGGTGCTGGTCTCGGCGGTGGGCCGGACGGCAGTTTTGCGCCGGGTCGATCGCCGGCTTCATGCGCGGGTAGGAACGTTGATCGTGTTGCAGGCGGTGCGGGTAGTGGCCCTGCTGGCGACCTTTGCGGTGTGGTTTGCGTACATGCAATGGGCGGCGAGGGTGAATATTGCCGCGCCGGTTGCCCTTGGCAACGAGCCGAACCTCGTGGGCTATTTTTCCCTTGCGATCGTAGGGACGTTGGGGTTGTTTTCGCTTTGGGCGATCGCGAGTTGGGGATTGAGCGTGGCTCCGTTGCTGGCTATGCTGCGGAACATCGGCGTCGGCAAAAGTTTTGCGGCGGCGTTCCGGCTGGGGCCGCTGAAGTCGAAGCTGATGGAGATCAACCTGGTGATGGGGATTGTGAAGATCGCGCTGATCGTGCTGGCGACAGTGTTTTCGGCGACCCCGTTGCCGTTTGAGACTGTGGCGACACAGGAGTTCATGTTCTGGTGGTGGGTCGGCGTGTCGGTGATCTATTTTGTGGCATCGGACTTCTTTCATGTGGCGCGGCTGGTAGCCTATCTGGAGCTTTGGCGGGCGTATGAAAGTGACGAAGGCGCTTCGCTGAGATAGGCGGAATCCCGCATCTCATAGAGATAGGCTTTTTGGATGCTTTTGACCGGAGGCGGCTATGTCGTTTGGAATTTATGCGATTGGTTATCTCATCTTGACTATTGGGGTGGCTTATCTGGCGCACTTGATGCATATCCCTCAGCACTACATTGTGGCTGGCGCGATCATTCTGGTGGGAGTCGGAATTGTGACCGGAGTACGGTCGACGCGGCAGAAAGACCCGAATTAGGGTTTGATGAAGCGATCCGCGTGCTCCGATTTACACTGGATACGTGGACACTTCAACGATAGTCATTCTGGATTTTGGATCGCAATATACGCAGCTCATTGCGCGGCGTATTCGGGAGTTCAACGTTTTTTCGGTTGTACTGCCGTGTACGGCATCGCTCGAAAAGATTCGGGAGCTGAAGCCGGAGGGCGTGATCCTTTCGGGTGGGCCTTGCTCGGTGTATGACGCGGACGCTCCGGCAGCGGACCCGGCGGTGCTGGCGATGGGTGTGCCGGTGCTGGGAATCTGCTATGGGTTGCAGTTTGTGGTGCATCATCTTGGTGGCAAGGTGCAGCCAGCGGCGGCGCGGGAGTATGGTCATGCTGAAGTAGCAGTGGTGGCGGAGACGCCGCTATTCCGTGGGCTGCCGAAGACGCTTGATGTCTGGATGTCGCATGGCGACCATGCCGAGCATTTGCCTGAGGGCTTTGCGCTGACGGCGAAGACAGCGAATGCTGTTGCTGGAATTGCCGATGAGGGGCGGCGCATCTGGGCGGTGCAGTTTCATCCCGAGGTCGCGCATACGCGGCAGGGCATGGAGCTGCTGAAGAACTTCTGCCTCAATATCTGCGGGGCGAAGCAGGACTGGACGCCGGAGCACTTTATCCAGGCGACCGTTGCCCGGGTGAAGGCGCAGGTTGGCGATGGCCATGCCATCTGTGGGCTGAGCGGAGGCGTGGATTCGTCGGTTGCCGCAGTGTTGGTGGCGAAGGCCATTGGCGACAGGCTGACTTGCATCTTCGTGAACAATGGCGTGCTGCGCAAGGACGAGTTTCGCAAGGTACAGAAGACTATGCGGGAACAGCTAGGCCTGAATGTTGTGGCCGTGGATGCGGGCGAGCGGTTCCTGACGAAGCTGGCCGGTGTAAGCGATCCGGAGAAGAAGCGCAAGGTGATTGGCAACGAGTTTATTGCCGTCTTCGACGATGAGGCAAAGAAGATTTTTGAAGCAGAGAAGCATGTCGGCGAGGAAGTTGCATGGCTGGTGCAGGGAACGCTTTATCCCGACGTGATCGAGTCGTCGAGTGTGCATGGACCGTCGCATACGATCAAGAGTCATCACAATGTCGGTGGTCTGCCAGCGGACATGAAGCTGAAGTTGATTGAGCCTTTGCGGGACTTGTTCAAGGATGAAGTGCGGCGGATTGGCCGGGACCTTGGGATGCCGGAGGAGATTCTGGAGCGGCAGCCGTTTCCTGGGCCGGGGCTTGCGGTGAGGATTCTGGGTGAGGTGACTGCGGACCGCGTGGCCTTGCTGCAGGAGGCGGATGAGATTGTCGTCGCAGAGATCAAGGCGGCGGGATTCTACCGGAAGGTGTGGCAGTCGTTCGCCGTGTTGCTGCCGGTGAAGAGCGTGGGAGTCATGGGCGATCAGAGGACGTATGCCTACACCTGCGCGGTGCGAGCGGTTGAATCAGAAGACGGGATGACCGCTGACTGGGCCCCCTTGCCTTACGAGGTGCTGCGCACGATTTCGAGCCGGATTGTGAGCGAGGTCCGCGGGATTAACCGCGTGGTGTATGACATTACCTCGAAGCCGCCTGGGACCATCGAGTGGGAGTAGTCGTCAATTTCTTGATGCTGGAAGGTTGGGTTTGAGGACCTGAGAACGGCGGGCTGTTGTTTGAACGACAATGCGCGTGTCTTTGGCAAAGGTGACGTCGCGGCCTCGTTTGATCCAGCGATTGTAGAGGGACAGAGCGGCACCGTACGCACCGAAGCCTGCGGATATATTGGCGGAGCCAGTGGCGGTTCCGACGATGAAGCCGACGACACCGATGCTGTTGGACGCACCCGCATTTTTCCGAAAGAGTTCTCTATCGCTATCACCACGATCCTGGTGAAGCGGACTGGCAGCGAGCGCGATGAGGAGCAGGGGAACGAGGACCTTGTCCTGCGGCCTGGGCTTTACCTGGCCTTCGGAGTCCATGGCGAGGTTCTGACCTGCGGATGAATCTGCGCTGGTGAGAGCTGTCTGAACATTTTGTGTCTTGCCGCCGGGAAGAACGAGCTGGCGGAAGTCGAAGTGCAGCACACCGGCGCGTCCAAAGCTGCGGGCGGCTTTGGCCCTGGTAACGGTGCCCACGAGGGTTGCGCCTTCGGGAACGGCGATGGTGTGATCGGCGTTATAGATGGGTTCGGCAACGATGGCGTGAACGGTCTGGCCGGGTTTGGACGTGATGGAGCTTAGCTTTTCAGCGAGATAGGCGTTGACGATCCAGGTAGAAGAATCGGCTGGCTTGGCGGCGCGAGCTGGAGGCAGGGCCGGTTGTGCAGGGACATCGAGCGGAGCCGCTGTTTCGACAGTCCAGGCGGTACCGCTTTGAATGCGCTGAGGATGGTAGGGAAGCTGAGTGTAAAGAAGCTGGGTGAAGCGGTCGCGCTTGCCGGGGGCGGTGAAGAAGGCGAGTTGGTCGCGGAGAACCTGAACGCCATTGTCGAACTGCTGATGAATGAAGCCGCCCTTGCGCGGCGGCGGAGCGACGAGGCGATAAATAGGCGCTCCGTCACTTGCGGCTCCAGTGGTGATGGGCAGGGTGGTTCCATTACTGAGCAGGATTGCGGTGAAGCCGACGACGGGGATGTTGAAGGGCGTAAAGTCTCCGCGGAGGCGAGAGGTGACACGGTGGGAGTGGTCAGGACGCAGGGCCGTGACCGTGCCTTCGAGAATGGTTTTTTCGGGGAGGACGAGCTGATTGTCGGCGTAGACGGGATAGATCAGCTCAGCGCGGATGGGCTGACCGACGCGCATGGGGAGATGATCGTTGGTCTGAACGGGAAGTGGAGTTCCGACGGGGAGCGTGACGGACGATGTCTGGCACAGGGCTGCGCAGGATGTCAGCAGGAATGGCAGGAGCAGGGAGTGTCGGAACGTCATCTGGAGTGATGGTATCGCAGATGAATTAAGGAACGCTGAAGGGGTTTCGATGTTCCGGTTGCGAGTTACGGCCTAAATAATTGAAGGGCCAGCGAAAACCGGCAAGAGCCGATAGGAGCGGGTATGCTGGTTTGCGTGTGGATGCACGTATGAAGGGGACTTTGGATGAGACTTTTGGTGGGTTTGCTGGCGCTGGGGAGTCTGGGGACACAGGGAATGGCGGCGCAGGAATCGCCTTCGCGAACGATAGCGGCCACGGTGATCGAGCAGTGGCCGGCGGGGGTGGTTTCGACTACGGGTCATCCGGGTGGGTGGGGATACGAAGAGGGCGTACTGCTGGACGGGATGGCGGCGGAGTGGCATACAACAGCGGACGGGCGGGACTTCCACTATATCCAGGCGGCGGTCGATAAGTATGTGACGGCGGATGGAACGATCACGGGATATAAGCCCGAGGCCCACAGTCTGGACAATATCGAGCTGGGGCGAGCGGTGCTGCTGGTTTATCGGGTGACCCAGCAGCCGAAGTACTACAAGGCGGCGAAGTTCCTGCATGAGCAGCTTGAGGCCCAGCCAAGGACGGCGAGCGGAGGCTATTGGCATAAGCAGATCTATCCCCACCAGATGTGGCTCGATGGCGCTTATATGGCTGAGCCGTTTCGTGCGGCCTATGCGGCTACGTTCCATGAGTCCGGAGACTTTGCCGATATTGCGAAGCAGTTGCTTCTGATGGATGCGCACATGCGCGAGCCGAAGACCGGGCTGATGCGTCATGGATGGGACGAGTCGAAGAAGATGGCGTGGGCGAATCCGCGGACGGGTTTGTCGCCTGAGGTTTGGGGACGGGCGATGGGCTGGTATGCGATGGCGCTGGTCGATGTTTTGGACTGGATGCCTCAGGACGCTCAGCCGCAACGGGCGGAGTTGATTGCCGCGCTTAACCGAACGATGGCCGCTGCGGTGAAGTATCAGGATGCGAAGACCGGTCTTTGGTGGCAGGTGATGGATAAAGGCGGCAGAGCGGGCAACTATCCGGAGGCTTCGGCTAGCTGCATGTTTGTCTATGCGCTGGCCAAGGGCGTTCGCATGGGTTATCTGCCGCAGGCGGATGAGGCCAATGCCCGGCGTGGATGGGAGGGAATCCAGAAGGTGTTTGTGACGACTGCCGATGGGAGGATGGCTCTGAGTGGAACGGTGACGGTTGGCGGATTGGGCGGGAAGCCTTATCGCTCGGGCAGCTACGACTACTACGTCGGGGAGAAGACGCGAGTGAACGATGCCAAAGGTGTCGGCGCGTTTCTGCTGGCGGGAAGCGAGATGGAGCAGGCGGCGACCGAGGCCCTGGGACAGGGAAAGACAGTGCTGATGGATGCGTGGTTCAACTCGCAGACGCGACAGAATGCGGCCGGCCAGACGGAGCTGTTTCACTACAAGTGGGACGATGACTCGAACAGCGGCTTCGCATTTTTCGGACGCGCGTTTCAGCGATACGGCGCGAAGCTGGCGACGGTGAAGACGGCACCGACTGCGGCGGATCTGAAAAAAGCGCAGATCTATATTCTGGCCTCGCCGGATATTCCGTCGAAGAACCCGAACCCGCATTACATGGATGACAAGAGCGGCAAGGTGATTGCCGACTGGGTGAAGCGCGGCGGCGTATTGCTGTTGATGGAGAACGATGGGCCGAATGCTGAGTTTGAGCATTTCAACACTCTGAGCGAGCGGTTTGGCATCCACTTCAACCAGGTGCTGGTAAACCATGTTGTCGGCAACGATCTTCCGGCAGGGGAGTTGAAGATCCCGGCGGGGACGGGCGTGTTCGAACATTCGCATCTGGCTTATATGAAGGACACCTGCACGATCTCCGTGAAGGGACCAGCGAAAGCGGTGGTGACGAAAGGCAACGATGTGATGATCGCGGTGGCGAAGTACGGCAAGGGGACGGTGTTTGCCGTGGTCGATCCGTGGGTCTACAACGAATATGTGGATCGGCGGAACCATCTTCCGGTGAAGTATGACAACTTCGCCGGGGCGATTGATCTGGCTGGCTGGACGGTGAGCCAGTAATTTGGCGGGGTAGAGGATTCCGCAGCCCGTTTACTCAAGCTGGGCCTAAAAACTTCCCGCGAAGATAGCCTTGAGCTTCGACCTCAGCCCCTGTTCCTCGCTCGCCTTCCGCACCTGCGTGCGGTGCGTATAAAGCAGCATCCCGATTACCGCCGCAAACTCCGGCTTCGCCAGTTCCTCAGGCATCCGCGACAACGGTACGGGAAATCCAATTCGAGCCGGAACCCGCAGCAGGCTCTCTGCATTGTCGAGCAGGCCAATCAGGTTTGCTCCTCCGCCGGTGAGAACGCAGCCTGCGCCCAATGCCTCCAGCACACCGCCGTTACGCAGATTGTCGCGCAGCATGGTGAACAACTCGCGCGCCCTAGGCTCCAGAATTTCCGCCAGAAACCGCTGCCGCACCAGCCGCGCCGGCTGCCCGCCCGAGTACGCCAGGTTTCCGCCGACCTCGATCTCGTTCAACTGCGGCACCGCCGTCACTACGCAGTGCCCGTAGATCTTCTTCAACTCCTCCGCCTCTTCGACGGTGACGTGCAGCCCGACGGCAAGATCGTTGGTGAAGTGGTCGCCGCCGATCGGCAGCACCGCCGTATGCGCAATCGATCCTTCAAAATAAACTGCC
>Ga0207667_10003504_pt1 | contig 19387 bp, 17 predicted proteins | sample KBSCornC52_FD_184301 | JGI IMG/M metagenome (GOLD analysis project Ga0207667, IMG submission 184301) | Corn rhizosphere microbial communities from Kellogg Biological Station, Michigan, USA - KBS Corn C5-2 (SPAdes) (version 2) | ecosystem: Host-associated > Plants > Roots > Rhizosphere > Soil ...
CGCTGCGCGTGCCGGTGCACGACGTGCCGACCGCGCAGACGCGCATCGTCTGGGTGATGGTCGGCGAGACGATCGAGGCGCGCCAGGCGCTCGCGCGCGAGATCCTGGTGGGCTCGCTGCTGCAGGAGGGGCTGCTCGTCGTGCTCGCACTCGGGATCGTGTGGCTCGGCGTCGGGCGCGGGCTGCGGCCGCTGAACCGGCTGTCGGCGACGGTCGCCGCGCGCAGCGACGGCGATCCGACGCCGCTCGACACCGGCGGCATGCCGAGCGAACTCGCGCCGCTCGTCGAGTCGATCAACCAGTACATCGGCCGCACGCAGCGGATGCAGGTCGCGCGGCGGCGCTTCTTCGCGGACGCGGCCCATCAGCTGAAGACGCCGCTCGCGGCCGTGCAGGCCGGCGTCGAGCTGGCGTTGCGACCGGCCGAGCAGCCGCGCGTGAACGTGCATCTGCGGCGCGTGAACGGCGCGGTGCGGCAGGCCGCGAAGATCGTCCAGCAGCTGCTGTCGCTGTCGCGGCTCGATTCGGACAGCGGCCAGGCGGTCGCGCACCAGCCGGTCGCGCTGCACCGGCTCGCGCGCAGCGTGACGCTCGACTGGTCGCCCGTCGCTCGCTCGCGCGACATCGACCTCGGTTTCGAGCACGAGGCCGATGTCGACGTGCTCGGCCAACCGGACCTGCTTGGCGAAATGATCGGCAACCTGATCGACAACGCGATCCGCTATTCGGGCGACCGCGCGGTGATCACGGTGCGCGTGTCGCGCGACGGCGAGCATGCGCGGCTCGACGTGATCGACAACGGGCCGGGCATTCCGGCCAGCGAGCGCGACGCCGTGTTCGAACGTTTCCATCGCGGCAGCAAGACGCAGACGGTTGAAGGCACGGGGCTCGGGTTGTCGATCGTGCGGGAGATCGCGCGCGTGCACCAGGGCAGCGTGACGCTGGGCGATGCGGCAGGGGGCGGGTTGGTGGTCACGGTGCGGCTGCCGGCCGTGCGCGCGGGCGGATAGGAATCTGCTTCGATATATCACCCGGCGGCTCGTGTTGCTGCCGAAGTGCGGGGTCTTCGTTGACTAATGCTGAATCGAAACAGTTGTCAACATTGTGATTGAAGTCGACTCTATCCAGATGGTCTCGAACGTCGAATCGATGTCGCGGCCGGAGCCATTGCAACGCTTCCGGCTGCGCTTTTTGCGATGTCACGAAACAAGTTACGACGCTGACGTTTACATTTCATTCGTCTTACAGAAATGAACTCATCGGGTGCGCGATTCGCTATCATGTCGTCAAAGAATCGACATCGAGAATAATCATGAGAGACCTTTCAACCGAGCCGACTGTCGCGTCGGCAAGCGGGCGGCCGTACCGCGAGGGCATTCGGCGCAAGCGTCCTTATCGACCGGCATTGGCTGACGGCGCCTGAGCAGCCGTCCGATTCGATTGTGCCGCGATCGACGGTGCGGCTTGCCGCCTGTGTCCGCCGCGGCCCATTTTTCCGACAGCCAGTCGGCCTTCCGAACCGATGACACGACGGCGGCGCGCGGATGCGGCGCGCGCCCGGCCGGTCGGCGCGTTTGCGCCTGTTTCGCCTGTTCGGTAAGCAAAAAACAAGGGGCAACAATGGATTTGCAGGCATTGAAGATATTCAAGGCCGTTGCAGACGAGGGTGGAATCGCCCGCGCGGCTACCGTGCTGAATCGTGTGCAATCCAATGTCTCGACGCGATTGCGGCAGCTTGAGACGCGGTTGGGCATCCCGCTCTTCTACCGCATCAATGGTCGCCTCGTCATCACGAACGAAGGGTTGCAACTGCTCGGCTACGCCGAGCGGATGTTGCAACTGGCGGACGAGGCACGCTCGATCGTCAGGGGCGGCGGCGAGCCGGTCGGCAAGCTTCGGATCGGCGCGACCGAGGCGACCACCGCGGCACGCCTGCCGCGCATGCTGGCCGATTTCCATCAACGCTATCCGAAGGTCGACATGGCGATCGAAACCGGCTCGATCGAACAGATCATGCACGGCGTGATCGGCTATCGCCTCGACATCGCGCTCGTGCCCGCGCCGGTCGTGTCCGACGAACTGGCCGACGAGGTGGCGTTCGATGAAGAGCTGCTGCTGATCACCGATCACAGTCACCCGGCCGTCACCTCGGCCGAGGATCTCCGCGACTGCAGCTTTCTCGCGTTTCGTTCGGACGGTTCGCATCGCGCGCGCTTCGAGAGTTGGCTGGAGGGCGCAGGACTCAAGCCGCGGATCGTGCTGGAGTTCGGCGCGCTCGAGGTCATCATCGCATGCGTCGGCGCGGGCATGGGCGTATCGCTGATGCCGCGGTCGATGATCGAGCGGCGGGACCTGACGAACGTCATCAAGTGCCATGCCGTCGTGCCGGATGTCGCGAGAAACCAGGTGCGTTTCGTCTGGCGCAAGGACATCGCCCAGCACAGCGCGCGGGACGCCTTCATCCGCAGCCTCAAGGGGCACGGGCTGCGGGCGTCGTAGCGCGCGCCGGGCGGATGAGCCGCCCGGGCATTGCGGGGTGTCTCAGACGTCGACGTGCGACCCGGCCCGGGCGAGGAAGCTTTCCGCGAGCGCGTGGTGATCGGCGTGATGCCGGCTGTCGCTACGCCAGATCATCATTGTCCGGCTGAACGCGTATTTTTCCGGCAGGGGGTGGCACTGGATCTGGTCCGTGAAGCCGAGATTCCCGACGACCGCGGCCGGCATGATCGCGGCGCCGAGCCCCGCCGCGACGCAGCCCACGATTGCCTCGGACGTGTCGAACTCGAGCGTGCGCGGCAGCGGCACGCCGGCGTCCGCCATCCAGCGCTGCAGCCGGCTGCGATACGCGCATCCTTCGCGAAAGCCGATGATCCTCGTATTCGCCAGGTCATTCGCAGAACGAATCGATGGATGTTCGCGATCGGTCAGCAGCATGAGTTCCTCCGCGTCGAGTTCGATCTGCCGGAGCTCGTCATGGGGCCGCTGTCCGGCGACGAAGCCGACGTCGAGTTCCTGCCCGAGCACGTCGCGCACGATGCTGTCTGACGTCGCGACGTTGACGCGCAACTGCACTGCGGGGTGCTTGCGGTGAAATTCCGTCAGCGCGTGCGCAAGCTGCAGCGTGGCGGTCGTCACGATCGCGCCGATGCGCAACTCCGTGCACAGCGTGCCGCTTCCCTTCATCACCTGCCGCGCCTCGTCGGCAAGCTCCAGCAGGCGGACCGCATAGCCATGCAGCACGACACCGCGAGGCGTCACCGTCAGTCGCTTGCCGGCACGTTCGAACAGGCGCGTGCCGAGCATGTCCTCCAGTTGCCTGATGCGCGTCGACACATTCGACTGCACACAGTGCAAGCGTTCGGCGGCCCGCGCCACGCCCCCCTCGTCGACCACCGCCTTGAAAATCTGCAATGCCCTTAGATCCATTCCGTCCGTCCCCGCAATCAGCCCGCGTCATTCGTTGATCGATTTGAAATTCGCCGAATAAAGAGGATTTCTCTTTGTATTGCTAGTTTCATTCCATTTAAAACGGCGAGCAACTGTTTCTTAAAAAGCGAATGGAATATCAAAAATATGAATTATGCAGTCTGATCGAGTGTTAATAGAATTTGCCAGATGATTGATATCGAGGCGGCTTAGCCTGATTCGATGCCGGTCACGCGGTAATTGAAGACACTTGATCCCCGTGGCCATGGCCCGGCCTGAAGGCCGTTGGGAAAGCCAGGAGCGGCGCCGTCGAGAAGCCGGCGCCAGGGTGATTTTGTCCTTCGATTATTGAATGCGATTGATGTGAGGTGATTAAATAATTGGGGAAGTAATATGAATAGAATTAATGTCGCCATTGTCGGCATGGGTCAGCGCGGATTGACGCTTCTTGAACGATTGCACGCCGTGCTTTCCGAACGCGATCTGGATGTCGGTATCGATCTGCATCTGATCGACCCGTCCACGCCGGGGCAGGGTATTCACGAATGGAGCCAACCGGAGCATTTGCTGGTGAACACCATCGCCGCACAGATCACGATGTATTGCGACGATTCGGTCACGGATTGTGGCCCGGTGCTGCCCGGGCCGTCCTTCCTCGAATGGGCGCTCGACCGCGGCTACAAGAAGCTGGACGGCCGCTACATCGTGTCGGCCGAGGGCGAACCGGTGGACGAGAACAGCTACCTGCCGCGCGCGGTGCTGGGCGAATACCTGACGTGGGTATACGACCGGCTGATCGACAGCCTGCCGGATCACGTGAACGTGATCAATCACCGCCGCAACGTGGTGGACATCGTGCCGGTCGATTCGCAGCGGATCGATGTGTACCTGGACGGCGGCTTCAGGATCGACGCGAACTACGTATTCCTGACGATGGGCCACAGCCTCGGCGGCACGGACGCGTTCGACCGGAAGTTCGAGAGCTGGGCGGCGCAGGGCAAGGGGGCCAACAGCCACCTGGCTTACTTCAAGTCGCCTTATCCGATCAATTCGATCAATTCAATCGGTTCGCAGGCGCGTGTGGCGATCTGCGGCACGGGCCTGACGGCGGCGGACGCGATTTCGGCATTGACGATCGGGCTCGGCGGTCGGTTCGAGAAGGTGTCGGTCGACCGCTATCGCTACATCCGCTGCGGGCGCGAGCCGAAGATCACCGTGTTTTCGCGCCAGGGCCTGCCGGCGGGCGGCCGGGCCGTGAACCAGAAAGGCACCTACGGGCAGTACAAGGCGAAGTTCTTCACGCGTGATTTCGTCGATGCATGCCGCGCGAAGAACCAGCTCGAACGCGGCAACGAGCAGCTCGATTTCGATCGCGACCTGTGGCCGACGTTGAAGAAGGAAATGGCCTACGTGTACTCGAGTTCGGCGTCGGGCGTATGGGCCGATTCGGCGACCTACCGGGTGGAGCCGGAGGTCGACGCGGCGATCGATCTGCTGATGGCGCCCGTCACGCATCTCGAGTTCGTCGACCAGGAAGCGTACCGGACGTACGTCCGCGGTCACCTGATAGAGGACATCGCGGACTGCTTCGCCGGCAACGTCGACAACCCGCGCAAGGCGGCGGCGGACATCCTGCGCGACATTCGCGACAATATCCGGCACGCGGTCGACTACTGCAGGCTGACACCGGAATCGCACCGTCGCTTCCTGTCGTACTGGTGCTCGATCAGCAACCGTATCGCGAGCGGGCCGCCCAAGGAGCGGAACATGGAAATGCTCGCGCTGATTGACGCGGGCGTGCTGTCTTTCTTCGGTCCCAAGCCGGAGCTCGGCTACGACGAGCAGCACCATTGCTTCACGCTGTCGACCGACCGCTTCGGCAAGTCGGTGCAGGAGGCGTTCGACGTGCTGATCCGCGCCAAGGTCGACCTGTTCGAGCCCGAGGAGAGTCCGTCGCCGCTGGTCCGGAACATGCTCGCGTCCGGCGTCATTACGCCGTTCCGCAATGGCGACTTCAAGCCGAGCGGCATCGAGATCACCCAGGGTGTAAACGTGATCAATCGCGCTGGCGACGTGATTCCGAATCTATGGGCACTCGGCTACGTCGTGGAGGGGGCGCATTTCTATACGTACGTGTTGCCGCGTCCGTTCTCGAATTCGCGTGGCCTGCAGGACGCGGGCCGCGCCTGCATCGCGATGGTGAACGACATCGCGGCGCGTTGTGAAGCCGAGCAGGCGCTCGACGCCGAGACCGTATAACAGGAGACCACAACCATGAATCGTCGCAACTTCAACAATGGGGCGCTCGGCCTCACGCTGGGCGCGTTCGCGGCCCGGCAGGTAAACGCGCAGGACACGCCGGCCAAGGCGCCGGCGCCATCGCCGTCGAAGGCCAGGACGTTCGTGCTCGTGCACGGCGCGTGGTACGGCGGCTGGTGCTGGAAGAAGGTCGCGGAGAAGCTGCGCGCGGCTGGGCATTACGTGTCCACGCCGACTTGTCCGGGCGTGGGCGAAGCCAAGCATCTGCTGTCGAAGGACATCACGCTCACCACCCACATCACGAGCATCGTCAACCACATCCAGTACGAAGGCCTGAGCGACGTGATTCTCGTCGGCAGCGGCTTCTCCGGGCTCATCATCAGCGGCGTGGCTGACCGGATTCCACAGAAGCTGCGAACACTCGTCTATCTCGATGCGCTTGTCGTCCCGAACGGCGTTTCCGCGTTCGACGCGCAGCCGGCGGAGATTACCCGCAAGCGGCTTGATCAGGTGGCGCGCGAAGGCAACGGCATCGCGATTCCGCCGCCTCCGCTCAGCACCTACGACATCGTCATGGAGAAGGACAAGGCGTGGGTCGGGTCGTTGCTGACGCCGCATCCGGTCGGTCCTTACCAGGAGAAGTTCTACCTGAAGAACCCGATTGGCAACGGCGTGCCGCGCATATATGTCGACTGCGTCGCCCATTCGTTCGCGCCGCTGGCGAAGCTCAAGAAGGACATCCGCGCGCAACCGGGCTGGATCTGGCGCGAGCTGGACGCGCGGCACGATCCGATGGTGACCGAGCCGCACCTGCTCGACGAATTTCTTCAGTCTATCTAGAACGATAAGGAGAACGTCATGTTGAACGGATGGCAGAAAGCCAGCGCACTGATTCTGAGCTCGATGCTGCTGCTGGCGGCAACGGCGCATTCGGCCGCGCTGCCCAAGCTGGCGTCGAGCGTCGGCGTGATCGTCTGCGTTCCGCTCGCGATCCTGTGCCTGTCGAAGGAGAGCCGCAAGAAGCAGACGCTCTGGTACGCGGTGGGCATCTTCGCGATCTGCGTGCCGCTGCTCGGTAATGCGGTCGATGCGCCGCAGTTGCTGGCGGCGATGGGCCGGTTCTCGCCGGTGATGGCGCTGCTCGTCGGCGTATCGCTGTTCCGGCACAGCCTGACGCGTTCGGGACTCGCCGCGCTCGTCAGCAGCCGGCTGATCACGTCGCCCGCCCGCTCGCGGAACTCGGTGAGGGTCACGCTCGCGACGATGGCGCTCACGCTGTTCACGAGCCAGGGCGCGATCTCGATGATGGGGGCGGTCTGCGGGCCGCAGGTAAGGAACCGGCTCGGCATCGCGCGGATCACGATGCGTTCGCTGTGCGCGTCGATGTTCATCCTGCCGACGACGGTGGCATCGGCGTCGATCGCGGCGGCGATTCCGCACCTGGATACCGCCGCGGTGCTGCTGCTCGGCATGCCGCTCGCGCTGTTCGTCGTCGCGGGCGCGATGACGCCGCGTCTCGACATCGACGACGGCTGCGGCGCGGCGCGCGAGGTCGACAAGCTCAAGCCGCTCGTGCTGGCCGTGATGGTCGCGTCGTTCGGCGTGATCTGCTACGTGATGACGAACAAGCTGACCTGGTCGTTCGCGTTCGCGATGGTTTCCGGCTACGCGTTCGAGCTGCTGGTGCTGTCCGGCGCCAAGGCGGCGCCGGCGCTGGCGAAGGAAGTGCCGAAGAGCGTCGACGGGATCGCGCCCGAGTTGCTGCTGCTCGCGGCGTCGAGCCTGCTGATCTTCACGATCCAGCACGTCGATCTCGCCGCGTACCTGCCTCAGGGCGTGCGCGCGCCGCTCGGCAATCCGTATGCGGTCGGCGTGCTGCTGATCGTCATGCTGCCCGCGATCACGATGCTGGGCGTGCATCCGATGATCCTGTTCGGCATCTTTTTCCCGCTGGTGGACGCGGCCGTGCTTGGGCCGACGTATGTGCAGTACCTAGCGTGGACGTCAATGTTCGTGATGTCGAACCTGCTGTCGCCCGTGTCGATCTGCTCGATCCTCGCCGCCACCAGCCTGCAGGTGTCGAGCCGCGAGACCAGCTATGTGTCGAACTGGGGCTTCTGCGCGCTCGGCATGGCGATCGCCTACGTCTACCTGCTCGCGCTGCTGGCGATGAGCCCGCACGGCTGACGGCCGCGCGAGCGTTCCGGATGCGCGGCGCGCATCCGCATCCATGACCCTTACCGACCTTCCATCGGACACCACCATGAAGATATTGTTGCTAGATGTGCTGGACCAGCCGCTGCAGGACGCACTGCTCGCCGACAACGTGGTCTACCGCCCGGACCTGCTGCACAAGAGCCAGGACATGCTCGCGCGCACGCTCATCGAGGGCGGCGTCGACGCGCTGATCTCGAGCGATCCGGTGCCCCGCAAGGCGATCGACGACTGGGCGGCGGCGAGCGCGTCGCAGGTCTACGTCGTACGCGTCGTGATTCCCGATCCGAATGCGCAGGATCTGCTCGACTACGCGCCGTCGGGCGAGATCGAGGCCAGCAACAGCATGACCTTGCAGGCGGTCGGCAAGTCGCTGGGCGAGGCTTACGTCAACGCGTTCGAACTGCTCGAGACCCGCTGGGTCCGGCACACGCTGCGCAGCCGCGTCGAGCGCGACGAAGCGGCGATGCCAGGCACGATCGGCGGGCGCACGAAGGTCCTGCTGGTCGGCGCGGGGCTCGTCAATCTCGTGACAGGGTACCGGCTGCAGCAGGAAGGCTACGCGGTGCATTTCGTCGATGCATGCCCGGAGCCCGGCGCGGCCCATCCGTGGACGGCATACGGGTGCAGCCACGGCGGCGACGACGCGCGGATGTTCACGCTGTCGGAGATGGACAACTACAACGACAGGCAGGTTTCGCTGACGATGAACAACCTGTTCAGGCGCAGCGTGACGGAGCTCGGCTGGAACGTGCACTGGAAGGAGACGCTGTCCGACAACGAACTGCGCTGGGTCAGGGAGTTCGAGGGCATCCCGGTCTGGCTGGCCGACAAGTACAACGAGGACATCTTCGCGCTGTCGCGCGCGAGCTACCCGAAATGGACGTGCTGGATCGACGAGGATCCGGACCTGTTCACGGCCGCGGTGCGGCGCCAGAACCGCATCGGCGCCACCCGGCAGGTGCTGACGCCGCAGCAGGTCGCGCAGCAGCATCCGGCGCTCGCCGACGCCGTGCGCGGCGGTCATGTCGCGGGGGGCGTCCACGTGGTCGGCTTCACTGTCAACGCGCACAAGTTCGTGCGCGAGCTGCTGCAGCGCTTGCGTGCCGGCGGCGCGGAGTTCACCTGGGAATGCGGGGCGCAGAGCCTGCAGCGGGATACGCGCGCGCGTGTGCGGCGTGCGGATCGATGGCGACGTGCTCGAAGCCGACCACTACGTGTTGTCGACCGGCGCGTACGGCGACACGCTGCTGAGCGGCACCGAGACGAAGGGCAAGATTCACGGTGTGCTCGGCGCGTGGCTGCGGATCCCGAACCTCGAGCCGGATCTGCGCCATTCGCTGAAGCTGGCGCGCAAGGGGCACATCACCGAGGACGCGAACATCACCGTCGCGACGGACGAGCGCGGCCGGCCGATTCTCGTGATCGGATCGGGATACGGCCATACCGGTGTCGATCCGCGCAACATCGATCTCGCGCAACTCCAGCAGATCTACCAGGGGCTCGTCGACACGGCCGCCAAGTACTTCCCGGCGTCGTATCGCGCGGTGACCGACGCGGGCAATCTTCAGGACAGCTTCAAGTACTGCGTGCGGCCGTGGACCTCGTCGGGCCTCGGCGTGTTCGAGATCCTGCCGGGCGCGCAGGGCGGCCGCTGCGTGATCACGGGCGGGCACAACACCGGCGGATTCGCGCAGGCGCCCGAGATCGCGCAGGCGGTGTTCGACGCCGTCGAGCGTCGCGAGCATCCGATGCATTTCGCCTACCACCCGAACCGGCCCGGCCTGTTCCTCGGTGCCGATGCGCCGCAGTCGCAGGCGGTCGCGTCCCGCCAGGCCGCGCTCGGTTGACGGGCAGGGCGCGCGGACGGCCCACCGGCCGGCTCGCGCGCCGTTTCATTCATTTCAATAGAACTGGCAGACCATGAAGATCTCCAACGAAACACCGGTCCAGTGCGAACGCGAACAGGACGCCCGGGCATGCGAGGTGGCCGAGGAATCGCAGCGGATCATGCGGAAAATGAAGCAGGAGGCCGGCGAGCGGCTCGAACCGGCGCTGAAGGCCGGCGCCGTGGCTGCGCCGGACGTCTACAGCGCGCACGAGGCCGAGGCGGTGCTGGCGGAAGGTGGCAATGCGGTCGACGCCGCGGTCGCGGCGGCGTTCGTGCTGTCCGTCACCTACCCGGAGGCGGGCAACATCGGCGGCGGCGGTTTCATGAACATCCATTACGACGGCTCGCCATACTTCCTCGACTATCGCGAATGCGCGCCGGCAAACGCGCGGCGCGACATGTATCTGGACGAAGCCGGCGAGGTCGTGCCGGCGTGTGCGTGGTCGGCCGTCACTCGGTCGCCGTGCCGGGCACCGTGCGCGGGCTGTGGGACGCGCACCGCCGGTTCGGCACCTTGCCGTGGCAGCGGCTGGTGGCGCCCGCGATCCGCTACGCGAAGCAGGGCTTCGTCGTGCATCGCCAGCTGATCGAGCGTCGCGACGTCATGCTGGCCGATTTCGAGGGCAAGACGAACTTCGCGCGGTTCTTCGGTGCGATGAAGGAGGGCGGCGTGTTCCGCCAGCCGGTGCTCGGCGATACGCTCGACAGGATCGCGCGTTTCGGCGCCGACGAGTTCTACCTCGGCGCGACTGCGGAACGGCTGGTCAGGCAGTTGTCCGACCTCGACGTGCCGATCACCAAGGACGACCTGCGTCATTACCGCTCGATCTGGCGCGAGCCGCTCGTCGCGCACTGGCACGGCTACGAGGTCGTGACCGCGCCGCCGCCCAGCTCGGGCGGGATCGGGCTGCTCCAGCTGCTGAAGATGAAGGACGCGCTGAGCGCCGCATTCGCGGGCGTCGAGCACAACTCGACGCAGTACGTCCACCTCATCGCGGAAATGTCGAAGCGGGTGTTCGCGGATCGCGCCGAATACCTGGGCGATCCGGCCTTTCAGGCGATGCCGGTCGACGCGCTGCTGGAGCCCGCGTACATCCGCCGCCGCGCGGCCGCGATCGACCTAGCGGTGCCGACGCGGGTGGACGCGGTGCAGCCCGGGTTGGAGGAGAGCGAGGAGACGACCCATTTCTCGATCATCGACAAGTTCGGGAACGCGGTGTCCAACACCTACACGCTGAATTCGAAGTTCGGCAGCGGCGTCGTGGTCGTGGGCGCGGGCTTCCTGCTGAACAACGACATGGACGACTTCTCCGCGAAACCGGGCGCGGCCAACCGGTTCGGCCTGGTGGGCGCCGACGCGAACGCGATCGCGCCGGGCAAGCGCATGCTGTCGTCAATGACGCCCACGATCCTGACGAAGGACGGCCGGGTATCGCTCGTGATCGGCACGCCGGGCGGGTCGCGGATCTTCGGATCGATCTTCCAGGTGATCAACAACGTGCATGCGTTCGACATGCCGCTAGCGAAGGCCGTCGCGAAGATGCGCGTGCATCACCAGCTGCTGCCCGTCAACACCGTGTACTGGGAGCCTTACGCGCCGATCGAGGGCGTGCTCGCCGAGGAGCTCGTCGCGCGTGGCTATAACCTGCAGCCGCGCTTCACGAACGGCGACATCCAGGTGATCAGGGTCGACGGCGACATGCCGGAAGCCGCATCCGATCCACGTGCGCGCGGCACGGTTCGCCTCGTCAACTAACAGCTTGAATACAGGATTCCTCATGAAAACCATCGATCTGTCGCGCGGCGTTCCCGATCCGCGGTCGTTCCCGGTCGAATCGCTGCGCGCGATGGCGGCGAGCGCGCTCGCGCGCGACGCAGGCCGGATGCTGCAGTACGGCCCCGCTTTCGGCTATCCGCCGCTGCGCGAGTTCATCGCGTCGTGGTTCGACAGCGCGATGTCGAACGTGCTGGTCGGCCACGGTTCGCTCGAACTGTTCAATTTCATCTGCGATGCGTACCTGCGGCCGGGCGACGTCGTGTTCGTCGAGCGCCCGACCTACGACCGCGCGATCACGACCCTGCGGCAGCACGGCGTCACGATCGTCGGCATCGACGTCGGCGATGACGGCATCCGCCTTGATGCATTCGAGCGTGAGCTGAAACGCCATCGGCCGAAGCTCGTCTATCTGATTCCCGACTTCCAGAACCCCACCGGCGCATGCATGAGCGTCGACGCGCGGCGCGCAATGATCCGTTGGGCGCGCGAGCACCGGATCCTGCTCGTCGAGGACGGACCTTACGGCTTTCTCCGCTATTGCGGCACGCCGCTGCCGTCGCTGCACAGCATGGCGCCGGAGTTGACGCTGCACCTGAGCTCGTTTACAAAGCTGATCAGCCCGGGCGTGCGCACCGGGTTTCTGGTCGCGCCCGAGGACGTCGTGAAGCGTGTCGCGAGCGTGGCTGAGCGGCACTACATCACGCCGAGCTTCTTCGCGCAGGGCATCGTCGCGGCGTGGTGCGAGGACGGCCGGCTGGCGCCGCAGCTCGACAGCCTGAAGCAGCTTTACGGACCGCGGCTCGACACCTGCGTGCAGGCGATCGAGCGCTATCTGCCCGGACGGCTGTTCGTGCGCCCAGAGGGGGGGTTCTTCGCGTCACTGCGGCTCGGCGCGCGCATCGACGAGCAGTCGCTGCAGGCCGCGGCGCGCGAGGCGGGGCTCGCGCTCTCGTCGGGGAGTGCGTTCTTCGACGCGCAGCCCGGCTATGCGTTCGTGCGCGTACCGTTCTGCGCGCTCGACGCCGCCGACATCACCGAGGGCGTGCGCCGCCTCGCCGACGTGGTGGACCACCTGAACACGGCGGCGCGCAGCGGCAAAGCGCATGCCACGATCTGACGAGGAGGAGACGTCGTGTTGACGCAAAGCGAAGCCCGCTCGCCCGACGACGCGGTGATGACGGTCGCGCCCGCGAGCGTCGAATACGTGCTGGCCGCGTCCTGTCCGGTGCAGCGCGGGATGATTCACCGCGTGTCGAGCCTCCTCGCGGATCTGGGCGGCCACGTGCTGGATTCGGCGCAGTACAGCGATCCGTCGTCACAACGGCTGTTCATGCGGATCGTGTTCGTGGTGGACGACGGCGGCGCGACCGAGACGGCGCTGCGTGCGGGCATCGGCCTGCTCGATCGCGGGGCGGACCTGCAGTGGCAGCTGTTTGCCGCGCGGCAGCGTCCCCGCGTGTTGCTGATGGCGTCGAAGCTCGGCCATTGCCTGAACGATCTGTTGTTTCGCCACGCGAGCGGCACGCTGCCGGTCGAGGTGTGCGATGTCGTGTCGAATCACCGCGACCTCGCGCGGCTCGTCGACGGCTACAACCTGCCGTTCCATCATTTCCCGCTGCCGGCGCACGCGTCGGCCGACGAGCGCGCGGCGCAGGAGCGGGGCATCCTCGCGCTCGTCGGTGCGCACGACATCGAGCTGGTGGTGCTCGCACGCTACATGCAGATTCTGTCGGCCGGGTTTTGCGAGGCGCTGAAGGGGCGCATCATCAACATCCATCACTCGTTCCTGCCGAGCTTCAAGGGCGCGCAGCCGTATGGCCAGGCGCACGCGCGCGGCGTCAAGCTGATCGGGGCGACCGCGCACTTCGTGACGCGCGATCTCGACGAGGGGCCGATCATCGAGCAGGACGTTACGCGGATCGATCACGCGATGTCGCCGGAGGCGCTCGCAACGATCGGCGGGGATGCGGAGTGCGTGGTGCTGGCGCGGGCGGTGAAGTGGTTCGCGGAACGCCGGGTCCTGCTGAACGGCAACAAGACGGTGGTGTTCCGGTAATTGGAAAAGCAGGCCATGAATGACGCACGGCCCTGTGAAGGGGCCGTGCGTCATTCGTCGCTGCGATGCGAGCGCGGGGTTCAGCCGAAGATTGTCGCGGTTTCGTCCGCGAGAGCGCGTACCAGCGCCGCGGCCGGGATGCCGTCGTCGCGCCTGCGGCTCAGGCCCGCCGCCTGTCCGGCCCACATCGAGATGAAGTCGGTGCGGTTCGCCGCGCCCGCCGCCTTGCGGATCTCGGTCGTCAGCGCGTTCTGGATCGGATACGCGGGCACGTGCTGCTCGAACTCGGCCATGCGACGCATGTAGTCGTTGACGATGCCGCGCGCCGGGCGCCCGGTGAAGGTGCGGCTCGTGCGCGTCGACGTGTCGGTGGACTGGCGAATGTGTGCCTTCCAAGCCGGATGGATCGGCGATTCGGCGCAGGTCAGGAAGGCCGTGCCGAGCTGCGCGGCCTGCGCACCGAGCGTCAGCGCGGCGGTGATGCCGCGGCCGTCCATGATGCCACCCGCGGCAATCACCGGCAGCGACACGGCGTCGGCGATCTGCGGCACGAGCGCGAGCGTGCCGATCATGCTGGCGTCGGGGTGGCCGAGGAAGGTGCCGCGATGCCCGCCGGCCTCGGCACCCTGCGCGCAGATGATGTCCGCGCCGTTGGCTTCCCACGCGCGGGCTTCGGCGACGTTGGTGGCGGTGCCGATGACGAGGCTGCCCGCATCGTGCAGGCGCTGGACGGACGGCGCGTCGAGCAGGCCGAACGTGAAGCTCGCCACCGGCACCTTCAGTTCGATGAGCGCCTCGAGTTGCTCCCGGAAATCCTCGCAATACCGCTCGAGCGGCTGCCTCTGCGCGAGGCCGAGCTCGGCGCGGATCGGCTGCAGCCGTTCGAGCGCGCCGCGGACCTCGTCGTCGCTCGGCGTGGGCGTGTCGAGCACGAACAGGTTGATCGCGAACGGCTTCGACGTACCGGCGCGGATCGTCCCGACCTGCGAGCGGATCGCGTCAGCGCCGAGGCCGGCCGCGGCGAGCGAGCCAAGGCCGCCGGCGTTGGACACTGCGACGACCATCTCGGGCGTCGAGCCGCCGTTCATCGGACCTTGCACGATTGGCAGGGCGATTCCGAGCCGTTGGGTCAGTGGAGTGGAAAGCGAGCGTGGCATGGTTCATTCCTCGGAAAGGGAGAAAGAAGGCTGGAGCGGTGGATACGCGCTGCGACGGCGTGCCGCCATCAGAACCAGCCGGGCCTGTCGTCGCGCAAGCTCTTTTCCCGACGGCGCTCGGCGGCGCGCTGGTCGGCCTGGTACAGGAGCAGCAGTAACTTGTAGAACAACGAACACGCGATCACGACGATGCCGGCTGTAATGAGGATGGCGTCCAGCACGAAGGCGTCTCCTTGGTCGTTGGCGCGGGGCGCGATGCCGGCGGATTGGAACATGCATATGATATGAATTTTATTGGGCGCATGGGATGAAAAGTGGAGATACGGGGTTTCTCTAAAAGAGAACGGCCGGCGCCCCGGCACTCACGGCTTCAGCAGCAGCTTGCCGATGGACTTGCGGCTTTCCATGTCGGCATGCGCGTGCGCCGCGTCCGCCAGCGGGTATTCGCCGCCGATCCGGACCTTGAGCCGGCCTTCCGCGATCCAGTCGAACAGCTGCGCCGAGTGCGCGCGGAGCAGCTCGGGCGTGTAGATGTGATCGAAGAAGGTCGTATAGCCGATCTTGATGCTCCTCGGCAGGCTCATGAGGTCGATCGGCCCCGGCCCGCCGAGCACCGGACCGTACCAGCAGAAGGTGCCCGAGCGGCGCAGCACGTCGAGCGATCCCTGAAAGGTCTTCGGCCCGGAGCCGTCGTAGACGACGTGCACGCCTTCGCCGTTGGTCAGGCGCAGTGCCTTCGCGGCGAACCGGCCCTCGGTATCGACGATCACATGATCCGCGCCCGCTTCCGTGGCCGCGGCGACCTTGTCGTCGGACGAGACGCGACCGATCACATGACCGCCTCGCAGCTTGATGATCTGCGTCAACAGCAGGCCCAGGCCGCCGGCAGCCGCGTGGACGAAAGCGACGTCGCCCGGCTGCACGGGATAGAAGTCGGTCGCGAAATGGCTGGCGGTGAGACCCTGCATCATCACGGCGGCGGCCGTGCGATCGTCGATCGTGTCCGGAACCTGCACCAGCGACGTGGCGGGGATCGCGATCTGCTCCGCATAGCTGCCGGGCGCATAGACCCACGCGACGCGCTGGCCCGGTTCGATGCCCTCGACGTCGTCGCCGACCGCCAGGACCCGGCCCGCGCCTTCGACGCCAAGAATCTTCGGGTTGGGCCACCCGGTCCAGGCCATGCCCTGTCGCACGCCGATGTCCATAAAGTTGACGCCTGCGAAGGCGATTTCGACCAGCGCCTCGCCCGTACGCGCCACCGGGGCAGGCCGCTCGACCTGCTCAAGCATGTCGCGGCCGCCGATGCCGTTCATCACAATGGCTTTCATGATTTACCTAATTATTGAATGATCGTTCATTAATTTGCCAAAAAAATTTACCGCAGCGCCCGCAGCGTCATGTCGGCCAACGCGGTCAGGCTCGCGTGGTCGGCGCCGCCGCGACCGGCCACGCGGATGCCGGTGATGTTCGCGATCAGGAACTGGGCGGTCGCTTCGGGGGCGAGGCCGGCGGCCACGTCGCCTTCGCGCTGCGCATCGCGGACCCGGGCTGCGATCGCGGCGATCAAGCTATGGGCCAGCACCGCATGGATCTCCGCGAGCTCGGCGCGGGACACGCCGAATTCGTAGACCGAAATCGTGCCAAGACAGGGCTGGGCGGCCGTTTCGACCACGCGGCGAAGCAACGCGTCGATCCCGTCGATCGCGCGTGCGCCGCTGCGCAGCGCGTCGAAGTGCGCAGCGCATTCGCCCATCCCGTAGCGGCGCACGGCCGACAGGTAAAGCTGCCATTTGTCGCCGAAGGCGGCATAGAGGCTCTGTCGCCCGATGCCCATCGCGCTGACGAGCATCTGGGCCGAGCTGCCCTCGAACCCGTGCTCGCTGAAAACGGCGATCGCGCCGTCAAGCGCTGCGTCCGTGTCGAATTCCCGTGGTCTTGCCATGAGCGGACTATATCAATTCAGGAACAATCGTTCAATAAAATTGTGGATGGAGCGCCGAAGGCTGGATCTGCCGGAGCATGTGCACGCATGTCCGGCAGTCGTCATGGCGGGTCGTTCAGTCGCCGAACCCGATCTCCGCTTCGACCGATTGCCCGATCTCGAGCCACGCGCCGGCGCCTTCGACGACGATCGCGTTGATGCCGAACGTCAGCGCATTGTCGTAGTTCGGGTTCGCGCGATAGGTCTGCATCGTGTCGGTCGGCTCGTGCGGCCAGTCCGGGTTCGGCGCCCCGGTCACCTGGTCGATCGTCGGCACCGGGCAGCGCGTGCACAGCTTCACGAGCCGCAGCCGCACGGGCGTCTCGCCGTCGGCGTCGAGATGCTCGAGGAAATCCTCTTCATACGCGTCGAGATCCGACACGACGATGTTCGGGCGGAAGCGGTTCATCGGGATCGCGGGCACGCCTTTCGCGACGAGCTTCGCGTTCAGGTCGTCGAGCGACGACTGCCCGATCACGAGCAGCGGATAGCCGTCCGCGAACTGCGTGTGCGTATCGATGTCGCCGGTCCATTTGCGATTGCAGCCGCGGCGCGCATCCGCGCCGAAGCGCGCGAGCTTCAACGGCACGCCGAGGAATTCGGTGAGCCATGCGGCCGTCTCGGTGCCCGTGTCGATCGCGTCGACGGTGTCGCGCCATACGGTCGCGGCCATCTTCGGCGTGGCGGGCGTCGCGTCGCCGTCGAGCGGCGTGCGGATCTCCGGCATGCCCGGTGCGTTCAGCACGAGCGCATCGCTGTCGAGCGCGGTGCGGATCAGCGCGAGGCGCGGGTGCGTGCGCTGCGTGATCATCATCCCGTCGGGGTTGGTGATCAGCCAGTGGCGATCGTAGGCGAGGCCCGTTTCGAGCAGTTGCGCGCGCGGCAGCGCGATGCCGGCGCAGGACTTGATCGGGTAGACGAAGAGTTCGGAGATGGCTGGCATGACGCTGGCTGGCGAAGGCGGGATGATCGAACCGCGATTGTGCCAGATCGTGCGAAAACCGTTCGGGCGGTTGTACGCCGCCGCGCGGCCCGTTACGCGAGCGCAAAGCCGAGGTCGAATGTCGTGCGCACGTCGAGCCTCTGGCGCAGCAGCCCGGCCTTCAGGTAGAAGTCGGCCGTGCGCTGCTGTGCGGCGATCACCGTCGCGTCGATCGACTGCCAGCGCGTGTTGCGGCGCTCGAACTGCAGCTTCGCGGCCACCGGCGGGATGCCGATGATGCGCGCGAGCGCCGCGGAATACGCGTCGATGTGCCGGTACGACCAGACCTGTGCGCGCACGACACGTTGCAGGAAGTCGCGCAGCACGTCGCGCTTCGACGCGATCGCCGCGTCGGTCGCCGCGACGTAGCTGAGGCCAGACCACAGGCCCCGGCCGTCGACGAGCACGCGCGCGCGGCCGCTCGTCTCGGCAAGCGCCGTATAGGGCTCCCAGGTTGCCCACGCATCGATCGATCCGGTTGCGAGCGCAAGCATCGTGTCGGCCGGCGGCAGGAAGCGGAACGATACGGCGTCCGGCGGCAAGCCGGCAGCGTCGAGCGCCTTCAGCGTGACGAAATGGCCGATCGAGCCGCGTGTGGTGCCGATGCGCTTGCCTTTCAGGTCGGCGGCGTCTTTCAGCGTGGCGTCGGGCCGCACGAGCACGGCGGTGCCGTACGGGTTGGAGCGGTTCGCGGCGATCACCTTGATGCGGGCGCCCGACGCAAGCGCGAAGATCACCGGCGCGTCGCCGATCGGCCCGCAGTCGACGGCCCCCGCGTTCAGCGCTTCGGCCAGCGGCGCGGCGGCCGGAAATTCGGTCCACGCGATGTCGTACGCGAGGCCGTTCAGTTCGCCGGCCGCTTCGAGCAGCGCGCGCAGCCCGCCTTTCTGGTCGCCGGCCCGCAGCAGCGGCCGCCCGCCCGATTGCGCATGGAGCGCGGCCGGCGCGACGGTGAGGGTGGTGGCGAGCGCGCTTGCTTGCGCGAGGAAGTGACGTCGGGTCGGGTTCATCGTGAAGTTCTGTCGAGCGGGGAAACGGTTCAGGGATTCAGTGCGGGAGCCCGGCCTGCACGTCGCGCACGGGTTCGGCGTCGACGCGCAACAGCAGCGCGGTCAGCGGATCGACGCTCGCGGCGGCAGCCGGCGCGCGTGCGGGGGCATCCGAGCGGCACAGCAGGTCGGATGCCGACCAGCCGGTGCTGCCAGGCAATGCGCGCGCGCGCAGCCAGCCGCGCCGGTCGGCGAGCAGTTGCGTGCCGCCGAACGCAGCGGGCGGCACGCCCGCGATCGTCGCGAACGCCTGCCAGGCATCGGGCGTCGATGCGACACAGTTCGCGCGCATGCCGGTGGCCGGTGGTGCGGGCGTGTCGCCGGCGGTGACGAGCAGCGTCTGCCAGCGCGGGTCTTCCCGCGGCGGCGTGCCGGCCGGCGCGAGCGCCACGATGCGCACGCGCTGGCCTTCGCGCCAGCGCGCGAGCGGTTGCGGCGCGCCGCTGCCGCAGCGAACGTCGAGCGCCGGCAGCGGGACGGGCACGGGCCACGCACCTTCCGCCTGCGCGCCGCTGCCGGCCGACAGCGCTTTCAGGTAATCGAGCACGGCCCACGTGTCGGCCGGGTCGAGCGTCGCGGCAAAGCCCGGCAT